>Ga0268386_10001111_pt1 | contig 18211 bp, 21 predicted proteins | sample RVTome_15_FD_200260 | JGI IMG/M metagenome (GOLD analysis project Ga0268386, IMG submission 200260) | Soil microbial communities from uranium-contaminated site in the Upper Colorado River Basin, Wyoming, United States - RVT150D86... ...
GCGCCCCGCCGGGATCCCGCCCGCGCCGGCCGCCCCTCCGACGCGCCGGGGGGGGATTCCGACAGTGCCGGCCGCCACTTGCACCACCTCCAAGGCCTGGGGCACCGCTATCGTGGCGGTCGGGTCAACGTTGAGACCACTACCGGCCAAGGAGAGTGTGAGACCTAGCCAAAGCATGTTCATCCTCCATGACTTAACGTCGTGTAGGGTGTGAGTATACACTTCCTGTCAAACGTGGTATACGTAACATGGATCCATCCCTAGGAGGGCGTCCTGCCCAGGGTCAACTCTTGACGAGCCCGCCGGTAAACGGCTAAACTCAGCGTTTGAGTGGAGGTGAGCTTGTGAAACGCCGGGTTGACCTCATCGACCAGTTCGCCGACCTGGTGGTCGGCGCCGACGACCCACGGCGTCTGGCGGAGCGGACGCTCGAGGTCGTCATGTCCCTGAACAATGGGCGCAGCGGGGCGGTGTTTTCCTGCGACGACGACCGGGTGACCCTCTTTGCCTCCCGCGGCATCGACCAAGCGGTCCTCGACTCGGTGCAGACCGTGTGGAGCCGGTACAAGGCCTCGCTGCAGAAGGGCGAGACCTTCTACGTGCCCGAGCGGTCCGCCGATCGCCGACTGCCGGCCGACAACGGGGAGAGGCCTTCCGCGGCGTCCTTCGCGATGGTGCCGGTCTTCGACGCGGAGACGCTGGTCGCGCTGCTCTACGTGGACAGCCACGACCCGCACTTCTGCGCGTCCCACGACCTCGACCGGCTGTCCAAGTTCTCGCGGATCGTCGCCAAGGCGGTCAGCGACAACGCCAACCCCCGCGAGCGGAACCGGGCGGGGGCGGACGCGTGGGAGACCTACCTCGAGCGCACGCCGGTCGAGGACATGGAGCGCGAGAAGCTCCTGCTCCTGCTCAACCGGAACGAGTGGAACATCGCTCGGGTGGCGCGCCTCATGGGCGTGACCCGGCGAACCATCTACCTGCGTCTGCAGAGGTACAACATCCCGCGCGAGCGGGTCCCCAAGGGCCGGCTGCGCCCGGCCACGGCGTAGGGATCGGCCGTCCTCCAGGGGGCGCTCGGCCGCGTTCCCTGGAGCGACTCCTCTCCCCTCACTGAGCGGGTTCGCTTCGCCCCCGACCTCCGGGACGTCCCGGGGGGAGGGGGCCGCAACGTGGTGCCCTTCCTCGACTGACCTCGATCCAGCCGCCAGTCCGACCAGCGTCGGCCGGAGGCTCGCTCGCGGCCGGAAGGGCTCGCCCCGGTGAAGTGCGCCAACCGGCGGGCAGCCCCCCGTACCTCCGCGCGGGTCTCCCCCGCGGGGGACGACGCCTGAACGTCTTCTCGCGAGTCGGGTCGGGGTCAAGCTTCCGAGCCCTGGTGCGGGCCGAGCCACACGCCCGGTCGTCCGGTGGTTTCAGCGTGCGCGGGTGAGTCGGCGTCGAACGGCGGTCAATGTGGCCCTCTGCCTCATACCGGAGGCGGCGGGCCCATCGCTCTTCCTGGCTCGCGGCACCGCTCGGGGGTCGCTGACCAGTGTTCGCCTTCTCGAGCCCGACCCTGGTCTCCCCTTGCGCGCCGGCCCAGCGTCGGCCCCAGGGTAGCCGAAAACCGACCGTTCGGGAAACGGTCGTTCGAACCAGGGCGTAGGCAATTCGGCCCGCTCGCCGGGCGCTATACTGCGACGCGATGAGGGGGGCGGGCGGGACGGAAGGCGGCCTGGGGGAGTTCTTCCTGGGGCTCGCCATGGCGGCCGGAGGTGGCTACCTGCTCACCAGCCAGGTCACCGTGCACAGCGGCTTCTGGGGCTGGTTCGGGGCCCGTACGTTCGGACTCACGCTCCTTCCCCTCGTGGTCGGTGCCGGCCTCCTCTTCTTCGACGGACGCAGCCGCCTGGGGTGGGGGCTGACCGTGGCGGGGGCGGTCGTCATCCTCCTCGGCATCCTCGCGAACCTCCGCGTCTATTTCGAGCCGACCAGCCTCTTCAACACATTGGTGATGCTGATCCTGCTCGCGGGTGGCCTCGGGCTGATCGCCCGATCCCTGCGCCCACGGTCCTGAAAGAGCGGACTCGGAGCCTCCCCTGGACGCGCCCGGGCGCAGGTTTGACACCCCGACGGGCGCCCGGATAGACTCGCCGATGGCGCTATCGTCTAGGGGTTAGGACGGATGGTTCTCAGCCATCAAACCGGGGTTCGAATCCCCGTAGCGCTACCATCCCCCTCGAGGCGCCCGATGAGGTGGCCGGCTGACCACTACGCGGCCCGCGCTCGGTTTGTGTTGACCAGCCTTCCGCGGTAGCCTTTCCGCGCTGTCACACGCCCGCGCCGCCCGGAGCGGCCGGCTTTGAACCCATTGGAGGCTCCCAGAGCAAGACATGCCAACTCTCGCCGCGACCCTGAGACACGAGATCCGTCGGCTGGCATCCCGCGAGGTCCGGAGGGCGCTCCGGCCCCTGGCGCGGATGCAGAAGCAGTTCAAGTCCCTCCGCGTCGAGTCGCGAAACTCCAGGCGGGGCGTCACCAGCCTGGAGCGAGGCCTCCTCCGCCTCCGCGACCGGCTCTCCGCCCAGTCCCTCCGCGCACGGATACGAAAACCCTCCTCGGGCCCCCGCGTCCCTCCCCGCACCATCCGGGCGCTCCGGGCCCGGCTGGGCCTGCCCCGGGTCCGCTTCGCCAAGCTGCTGGGCGTGAGCCCCGGCTCGATCTTCGGCTGGGAGACCGGAAGGACGATCCCCCGCGGGGGCAGCCGCGCGCGCCTCCTCGAGCTGCTGAAGAAGAGCGCCCGGACGAAAGGCGGCGCGGGGAAGGGGTCGCGCCGGCGCTGACTACCCGAGGGAGGGGCCGGTGGCGCGGGCCGAGGCGTCGTGTACACTGCCTCCGACCCTTCCCTCTCGCCTGACCGGATGACATGGTCGAGCTGAACCACCGCGACCGGACCATCAAGGTCAAGATCGTCTACTACGGGCCGCCGGTGGGCGGCAAGACCACGAACCTCCAGGTCCTCCACCAGCACGCGCTCGCCGCCCGGCGCGGGGAGATGATCTCCATCAACTCCGCCCAGGACCGCACGATCCTGTTCGACCTCCTCCCCCTGAAGACCCCGGGGTTCCGCGGGTTCGACCTGAGGCTGCAGATCCTCGCGGTGCCCGGCCAGGCGATGTACGCGGCCACCCGTCGCCTCGTCCTCAAGGGGGCCGACTCCCTCGTGTTCGTGGCGAACTCCGCGGTGGACCGCTGGGAGGAGAACATCCAGAGCTACCGCGAGATGACCCAGAACCTGTTGACCCACCACCTCGACCCGTCGGCGATGCCCCTCGTGTTCCAGTACAACAAGCGCGATCTCCCGCAGGTCATGGAGCCCGAGATCATGGACCGGGCCCTGAACTCGCGGAAGGCGGACGCGATCCCCGCGGTGGCGGTGCGGGGGGAGGGGGTCCTCGAGACCTTCGGCTGCATCCTGATGCGGACGGTCCAGGACCTGGCCCGCCGCTACTCGATCCTCGACGTCAAGGAGGGGGCCCCGGCCCGCCAGTGGACCGAGCAGGCCCTCCAGGGGATGTTCGGGACGACGAGCCTCCAGCAGGACGTCCACGCCACGCCGCCCCTGCCGTCCCCGGCGATCGCCCGGATCCGCGCCCCCGGGGAGGGTCCCGCGGCGCCGTCCCCGACGGTCTCCCCGCCCCCCGCCTCCCCGCCGCCCTCCCGACCCGAGTCCAGTCCCTCGCCGCCCCCTTCGCCGGCGCCCGCTCCGAGCCCCGCGGGCACGCCGGCGAGCCCGGCCGCGTCGGGATCGAACCCGGGGGTCGCATCACGGGCCTCCTCCGCCACCCCGAAGACGCAGCCGCTGTCGCCGTTGCCGGCGGCCGCGGCCCCGGTGAGGACGGTGGTGCGGGTTGCCCCGCAGAGCGAGGACGTGGGCCGGGGACCGACGGCCGGCCCGGATGCCCGGGCGAACGAGACCCTCGTCGAGTCCTACGCCGAGGCCTCGGCCCAGCTCGGGTCGGCCCTCACCGAGCTCCGCGACGAGCGCGACCTGCTGCGCAGGCGCCTCGGCGACCTCCACCAGACCCTCCTGGCCGCCCAGGAGATCCTGGCGGGCCGGCCCCTCGCCTCCTCCTTGGAGGGCGTGCTCGGGCTGATGGCCGCCGTGGCGGGGGTGGCTCACGCGGCGTTCTGGCTCCCCCAGTCCGGCCGGCCCCCCCGGGCCGCCGCCCTCCTCGGCATCACCCAGGATCCCATCCTCGGATCCCCGAGCGCGATGCGCTACGTCCTCGAGAATGCGGCCCGGGAGCCGAAGCCCACCCTGCTGTTCGGGGCCGACAACCTCGACCTCGGGGCGGCCCTCGATCACGGGGACGCGTCGCTCTCGGTGGTGCTCGTCGTGCCGTTCCGCACTCCCGGCGGCCTCCAGGGCATCGGCGCCCTCTACTACACCGCCGACACCGCCCGGCCCGTCCCGGAGGCCCTCGGCCACCTCGGGGAGATATCCCGGGCCCTCTCGGCGGCCCTCGAGCTCTCGGCGGCCCTCGAGAAGGTGAAGGCCGCCGAGCGAGCCCTCGAGCTGGCCCTCGCGGGCACCGCCTCGCTCAAGGGCCTGGAGGACGTGGTCAGCGCGCTGGTGGACGTCCGCGACCGTCTCGGCGAGATGCGCGGGCGGCCCGACGCCCCCTACTGGTTCCTCGATCAGTTCGCCCGCCTCGCTCCTTCCCTCGCGACCGCGCTCTCCTCCGGCCGCTCGCTCCTCGCGTTCAGCCGCGGAGAGATCCAGCGGGAGGCGCTGCTCGTCGAGGAGCTGGTGACCGACCTCGGGACGAGCGACGTGACCGTGCGCATCGAGGCGGGGGCGGAGACGGTCTCCGGCGACCCGGCGCTCCTCCGGGTGGCCCTGCGCGCTCTCGTCGAGCACGTGCGCGGGCCGGCGGGGGCTCCCACCCCGGTGGAGATCCGGGCCGCGAGCGCCGCCGGCCGGATCCTGATCAGCGTCGGCTCGGGAGCCTCGTCATCGGGGTCCCCCCTGCCGATGGCCTCGGGGATGGCCTTGAGCCTCGCCCAGCGGATCGCCGAGCTGCACGGCGGGTCCCTGACCGTCCAGACCGCGCCTGGGATCGAGGACTGGCTGGTCCTCAGCCTGCTGCCCGCCTAGTCCCTTCCCCGGGCTAGCCGCCCTCGTGCTCCGGCTTGCGTTCCTCGGGGGGCCGCTCCTCCTCGGCCGGGGGCTCCCGGCGCAGCCACGAGAAGAGCGAGAAGCCGCCCCGCTCGTGGTCCGCCCCCGCGGCCTTGGACGGCTCGGCGGGGGGGGCGGGCACCGGCTCGGCCGCCGCCGCGCGCGCCGCGGATTCCCCCTCCGCGTCCCTGGCCGGGACGGGCTCCGCGTCCTCGGCCCCCAGCGAGTCCTCGTCGTCGTCCTCGTCGTCGTCCATCGACCCGCCCGGGCCGGCCGCGTCCAGGTCCGCCCCCCCGGCGAGCGGCGAGGCGGCCCGCCCCCGGCGGCCCCGGCCTCGCCGGCGCCGGCCCCGGGCGCCGTTGGTCTCGGCGCCCTCCCCGGCCTCGGCCCCCGCCGCCCCGGGCGCGGCCGCGCTCACGGCGAAAGCGGGCGCGGGCTCGCTCCGGCCCGCCGACGACGCCGCCCCGAGGTCCTCGACGATGTAGCTCCCCGACCGCTGGTCGCGGCGCAGGACCACGATGCTGCGGCGCTGGGCGTCCTCCAGGAGGTGCGAGAAGGTGCGGAAGCCGTAGTACGTCTCGTTGAAGGACGGCTTCTTGCGCTTCATGGTCTCCTTGACCATGGATCCCCACAGCGTGTCCTTGTTCTCGCGCTGGAGGGCGAGGATGGAATCGACGAGGAGGCCGAAGCACTCCTGGAGCTTCTCGGGGGCGTTGGAGATCACGGGCAGCGGGCGCTGCTGAACCCGGACGATGTCCTCGTAGAAGATGAACTCGTCGCAGTTCTCGATGAGGAGGTCCGAGGTGGAGTTCTTGACCCCGAGGCCGATGACGTACTTGTTGTTCTCCTTCAGCTTGCTGACGAGCGGAGAGAAGTCCGAGTCGCCGGACGCCACGACGAAGCAGTTGATGTGCTCCTTCTGGAACGACATGTCCATCGCGTCCACGACCAGCCGGATGTCGGCCGAGTTCTTGCCGCCGACGGATTTCTGGGGGACCTCGATCAGCTCGATGGCCGCCTCGTGGAAGCTGCGCTTGTAGTCCGAGTAGCGGCTCCAGTCGGCATAGGCCTTCTTGACGAGGAGCTTGCCCTTGTCGAGCAGGCGCTCGAGGACGAGGTTGACGTCGAACTTGCGGTAGTGGGCGTCGCGGACGCCGATGGCGATGTTCTCGAAATCGATGAAGAGGGCGAGTCTCTGCTCGTCCTGCGCGCTCGTGGCCAAACTTCCTCCTGCGGGGGTCTGACGAACATCACCCCCCCGGCCGACGACCCTCGGGTCCCGGGCGGAGGGCGCCCGGGAGCAGAACCCGGGGCCTCGGGGATGTGCGAACACTAGCACACCGCCCCTCGCATTCCAACCAGATCCTGTGTTCGACGTGGCCACGGAACGAATGTACCGTCCGGTACGTACAGAATTGGGATGGCCTCGACCGAAGCTCGGAGTCCGGACCGTATCCTCAACAAAGCACTGAAGTTGTTCTCTCACAAGGGATACGACGCCACCTCCGTGCGGGAGATCTGCGAGGCGGCGGAGATCACCAAGCCGACCCTCTATCACTTCTACGGCAGCAAGGAGGGGGTCTACCGGGCGCTCGTCGACGGGGCCCTCGAGGAACACCGCGGGCGCCTCGAGTCGCTCGTGGGATCGCCGGGAACGGCCCGGGAACGCCTCGCGAGAGTGGCCCAGGACTACTTCCGGAGCGCCCGCGAGCAGCGGGAGCTGATGCGGTTCATCTTCGCCCTCATCCACAACCCGCCCAGCTCCGCCCCGCCCACGGACTTCCCGCGCTACTACGAGGGCGTCGTCCGCATCATCTCGCACGCGGTGGAGGACGGGGTCCGGGAGGGCGCGTTCGCTCCCGGGCCGACCGACCTCCGGATGCTCGTCTTCATGGGGGCGCTCGCGGAGGCGGTGGTGGGCTACCTCGTGGCGGGCCGCCCCGAGCTGACCCCGGAGCTGGCCGACGCCGTGGTGGACGTGGTCGTCCGCGGCTGGTCCTGACCGCCGAGAGCTTCCATGACCCGCCTCCGCCCGCTCCTGCTCGTCGCCTCCCTCGTCGCCCCGGCCGTGGCCGGCGGCGAACCCCTCACCCGGGCCCACGCGGTGGCCCGCGCCCTCGAAGCCAACGGGCGGAGATGCGGGCCCCGATGGCCCGGGCGGTGATCGGCGGCCTCGTCACCTCGACCCTCCTCACCCTGGTCGTGGTCCCGGTCGTCTACACCTACCTGGACGGCCTGCGGCCGGAAGCGGTGCGCGACTGGCTGGCCGCCCGCCGGCGGCGGGCTCCCGTCCGGGGGGCGGCCCCCGGGGGCGCGGTGCCCGCCCCCGAATAGGACCGTCGTAGAATCCCCTCGCGACATGAAGGCCTACGAGATCCAGAAGACCTTCGGCCTGGACGCGCTCACCCTCGTCGAGCGCGACGAACCCATCCCCGGCCCCGGCCACGTCCTCGTCCGCGTGGCCGCCGCCTCCCTGAACTTCCGCGACCTCGTCACCGTCCAGGGGATCTACAACCCGAAGCAGCCCCTCCCCCTCGTCCCCCTCTCCGACGGGGTGGGGGAGGTCGTCCGGCTGGGCGGCGGGGTGACGCGGGTGGCGGTGGGCGACCGGGTGGCGGGCGCCTTCTTCCAGAGGTGGATCTCCGGGCCGCCCACCAAGGCGAAGCTCCTCTCCGCCCTCGGCGGCCCCCTGGATGGGATGCTCGCCGACCACGTGGTCCTCCACGAGGAGGGTGTCGTCGCCGTCCCCGCCCACCTCGGCGCGGAGGAGGCGGCCACCCTCCCCTGCGCGGCCGTGACCGCCTGGAGCGCCCTCGTCGAGCTGGGCGGCCTCAAGCCGGGCGAGACCCTGCTCCTGCTGGGGACGGGCGGGGTGTCGATCTCCGCCCTCCAGTTCGCGCGCGTGATCGGGGCGCGGGTGATCATCACCTCCAGCAACGACGAGAAGCTGGAGCGGGCCCGGGCCCTCGGGGCCGCCGAGACGATCAACTACCGCGCGGTCCCCGAGTGGGACCGGAAGGTCCGCGAGCTGACCGGCGGAGTGGGGGCCGACCACGTGCTCGAGACGGGAGGCGGGGGGACGTTCCCGAGATCGGTGCGGGCCACCCGGATCGGGGGGACGATCAGCCTGATCGGCAGCCTCAGCGGGGTGACCACCCAGGTGAACCTCGCTCCCATCCTCATGCAGAACATCCGGGTGCAGGGGCTCATCGTGGGGAGCCGCGAGACCTTCGAGGCGATGAACCGGGCGGTCGCGCTCCACCGGCTCCGGCCGGTGGTGGACCGCATCTTCCCCTTCGCGGAGGCCCGGGCCGCCTTCGAGCACATGGCCGCCCAGGGGCACTTCGGCAAGATCGTGATCCGGATGGACTGAGCGCGCGCATGCCGCTCCGCCGGACCGTGACCCTCCTCGCCGCCATCGTCACCTCCTTCCCGGCCTGCTCGCCGCGGGGTCCCCTCGTGGCCTTCCTGGGCGACAGCCTCACCTCGGGCTGGCGGCTCTCCCGCTCCCTCGCCTATCCCGCCCTCGTCGCGGACGCGCTCCGCCGGAAGGGCCGTCCCATCCGCGCGCTCAACGCGGGGGTGAGCGGCGACACGGTGGCCCGCGGCCTCGAGCGCCTGCCCGCCGTCCTGCGGAGCCGGCCCGACGTCCTCGTGGTAGCCCTCGGGATCAACGACGGCCTCCACGGCCTGCCTCCCGAGACGACCGAGGACGGCCTCCGCCGCATCCTCGAGCAGGCGCGCGCGGCCCGGGTCCGGGTCCTGCTCTGCGGCCTGCGGGTCCCCCCCCGGCACGGAGCCGAGCACGCCCGGCGCTTCGGCGAGATCTACCCGCGCCTCGCCGCCGAGTACCGCCTCCCCTTCGTTCCCTTCCTCCTCGAGGGGGTAGCCGGTGTCCCCACCCTCAACGAGCGCGACGGCCTCCATCCCACCGCCGAGGGGCAGAAGCGCCTGGCCGAGAACGTGCGCCCGCTCCTCGAGCTGGTGCTCGCCGAGCTGGAGGCGAGCCACCGGTGACCGTGGGCCGGCGGTCCTGAGCGTGCGGGGCATCGAGCAGGTCCCGAGTCTCTACGACCCGCTGATGGCGGCGCTCGAGGCGGCCGGCCTCGGCCGCTGGCGGGCATGGCTCGGGCGAGGGGCTCGGGGACGCGTCCTCGACCTCGGCTGCGGCACCGGACGCACCCTCGCCCTCCTTCCGCCCGGCGTCCGCCCGGTCGGCCTCGACCCCTGCCGCGCCTCCCTTCTCCGGGCGCGGGGGCGGACCCCGGGCGCGGCGCTCGTCTGCGGTCGGGCCGAGCAGCTGCCGTTCCGGGACGGCGTCTTCGACACGGTCGTGACCGGCCTCGTCCTGTGCAGCGTGGGTGACCCCGCGGGGGCCCTCGCGGAGGTCGCTCGGGTCCTCGCCCCCGGGGGCCGCGTCCGCCTGCTCGAACACGTCCGGGCCCGCGGCCGGCTGGGGGGCTGGGTGCAGGACCGGGCCCAGCCCTTCTGGACCTGGCTCACCGGGGGCTGCCGGCCGAACCGGGACACCGAGCGCGCCGTCGAGGCCGGGGGCTTCGTCATCCAAGCCGAGGGCCGCCGATCGCGGGGACACCTGCGGCGCTTCCAGGCCTCGCCTCCGGGTCGGCCCCACGCCGAGGGCGACGGCAGCCGGCCCCCCCGGTAGGTCACCTTCCTGCGAGCCGTACCCCTCCCTGGCGGGAAGGGCTCCCCAGGTCGACGACCGGCAGGCTCCGCGCTCTCCAGGTCGCCGGCCCGGACGCGAGCTTCCCCCCCACGCTCCCCACCGCGCCGCCGATGCACCCGCCGATCAGGTGGGCGAGGGGGACGGGGACGAAGTCCCCGCCGTGGCTGCGGACGAACCAGAGCCCGCCGGTGGCCAGCTCGCAGGCCACCTTCCCGACCAGGCCCGCGGACGCCGCCACCAGCGCCGCCCGCAGGGGCGCTCCCCCATCGCGCCACCGCTCGCGCGCGACGCGGGTGACGAGGAGGACGTACAGAGCGACGTCGAGCCCGGATAGCCCGGCGTAGGCGGACAGCTCCGGCTGGACCGCGAGCACCACGGGGGGGATCACCACCGCGCCCGCCAGGGTGGCCGCCACCATGCGGCCCCGACCCGCCGCCTCGCACCAGCCCCCGACGACGAGGAAGGTCAGCGCGTCCCAGAGCGTGTGGTCGAACGACCAGTGCGCGAGGTGGCAGCCCAGGAGCCGCCACCACTCGCCCCGGGCGAGCGTCCCGGGCACGTAGGCCAGTTCCTCGACCGCCCCCGGCCACAAGCGCAGGCCGAACGCGACGACGACCACGGACAGCGAGAGGCCGGGGAAGCCTCCCGCCGTCCGCGATCCGGCCGAGGTCACTGCCCGGAGCCCGGGGGCGCCGGCCCCCCGCCTTCCGTGTGGCCTCGCCGGCGGGCGAGCGTCCGTCCCAGCAGGGAGCCGGCGCCCAGGACGAGGAGCCCCCACGGACCGACGGCTCCCCCGCCCCGTGACGGCCGAGGCGCCGTCCCCGGGAAGGCCGGCGAGCGCTCGTCGACCCGGTAGCGGCGCGGCGGCTGGGTCGCCCGCTGGGCCTGGGCCGCCGCCTCCCGGGCCACCCGCTCACGGTTGTCCCGGGCGATCCCGTGCCGCGCGAAGCCCTCGTCCCCCAGGACGAGCATCGACGTCTCGTCGGTCACCAGCTGGTAGGCCACGCCGAGGTCGCGGATGGCCGTCTTCGCCTCGCTCTCCGGCAGCGCCCCCCGGTCGCGCTCCCGCTCGACGCCCTCGATCCGGTCGAGGGCCCACAGGCGCTCCAGCTCCGGGTTGTCCTCGTCGAGGGCGGGGAGGTCCACGCTGGTGGCGTAGGTCTTGTCCTCGCCGGTCAGCCGCGCGTGGAGACTGATCTCGAGGCGGCCCGGCCGGGAGTAGCGGCCGAAATAGACGAGCTGCTGGCCGCGGTAGATCTTGGCCGGGGTGGCGGTGAGGTCGGTCACCTCGACCCCGTCGAGCTCCAGGCGCGCGTCGTGGAGAGCCTCGCTCGTGACCTTGCTCTTCGCGAGGAGGATCTGGCCCACGATGTCGTCCGCGTTGGAGACGGGCGCGTAGAAGCCGCCGCTCGCGTCGGCGAGGAGGCGCATGAGCGGCCAGTTGCCGCCGTTGCCCATCAGGAAGCCGAAGAGCCGCACGTCGTACCGCTTCAGCAGCTCGTGGAACCTCGGGGGGTCGACGACTCCCGTGTTGGTGACCCCGTCGGTGACGAGGAGGACGCTGGTGGCCCGGTCGTCGTCGAGGCCTCGCAGGGCGAGGTCGAGCCCCTCGTACAGGTTGGTGCTGCCGGTGGCGGGGAGGCCGCCGACCTCCCCCACCCAGCGCTTCATGTTCTCGGGCGTCGCCGGGACCATGCCCCCGGTCAGGTCCCGCGCGCGGCTCTCGAAGGTGACGATCCGGAAGCGGTCCTCCGCCCGCATCTGGCCGAGGACCTTGCCGACCCCCGCCGCGAGGGTCGCGATCTTGCCGGCCATGCTGCCCGAGACGTCGAGGACGAAGACGTAGTCGGCTCCGTGGGCGATCGGCTGCAGGTCCACGCCCGGCGTCACGACGATCATGAAGGTCCCGGGGGCGTCCCGCCGGGAGCGGTACGGCACCACCTCCACCCGGCCGGGGAGGTCGTCGGCCAGACGGTAGTAGATGACCACGTCGCGATCGAGGCTCGCCTGGAGGGCGGCGATCTCCACCGTGCGGGTCTCCTCGTCGACCGGGACGATCTTCGCCGCCTGCTCGAAGCCCGGCACCCGGACCTGGTCCACCGGCCACACGCTCTTGAGGGTCGCGTGGAGGCGGAAGCGGCCCTCGACCCTGTCGTTGCGCAGCCAGAACTGCTCCGCCACCTCGTCGGTGCCCCCCTCCTCGAGCGGATAGAGGTAGCGCACCACGCCCGTGTCGACCTCGAGGGGCTGGTAGTAGACGAAGCGCACGGTCACCGTCCCCGCCGGCTCCACCCGGGCCACCCGGAACTCGAAGCGCTGGTAGCTCTCCTTGTCCGCCCGCCCGGCCTGGCGGCCTGCCGCCCGCTCCTCCTCGTAGACCGTGGCGGCCTGCGGCCTGGCCACGACCTCACCCTCGTACGTCGTCTCCCCCGAGACGATCGTCATCTCGGAGAGGCTCGCGCTCCGGGGCAGCGGGAAGGCGTAGAGGGCCTCGACCGCGGCGGGGTTCGGGTTCGCGAAGGTCTGCACGACCTCTGTCCGCGCGAAGCCGTTGTCGATGACGACCTTCACCTCGTGGTCCTCGATGCGGAGGGGCTGATCCGGGGAGCCGACCGGCGATAGCGTGCCCGCCGCGCGGGCGGGAGCCGGCCCGAGGCCGATGAGGGCACCGAGCGCCAGCGCCGTGAGAAAGACGGGTCTTCGGATCGCAACCATGGGCGTACCTCCTTGTGAGGCGTCGGCCTCACTCGAGGGCACGCCGCATGCCGCGGGTATCTCGAGTCGTATAGCCTTTATTGTAAATGACTTATGTTGATCGCCTTCCCTCGGGAGGCAACGGGGGACGTACATTTAATGTCCTATAGCGCTCAACAGATGTATGCTGCCGTTGGAGGATTCTCGCTCGCCGATGGCTCTCTTCGACCCTTCGGAGCGCCCCGTCGCCGAGGCGGCGGCGGCCCTCGGGTCCCACAACCCCTTCCTCCCGGAGTGGATCGCGGTGGAGCGACGGGTCCTCGGCGATGCGTGGATCCCCCGCGAGGCGCCCTGGCACCTCGACCCGGTCTCGGCGCGCGAAGGGGTCCCCGCGGCCAACCGGAACCTGGCGCTGCTGCAGGAGCGGGCCGAGGCCCTCGCGGCCCGGGCCCGGGATCGCCTGGCCGAGGGGCGATCGGCGGGAGACGCCGAGCGGGCCCTCTACGAGGACCTCGCCGTCTCTGTCCTCTACTACCGCTACCAGGACCGGCTCCACCAGCGCCACCTGATGCCGCGAGACGGCGGGGCCGCCCCCGTGGCCTTCTTCGCCGAGTTCGCGCGCGAGGCGCGGGAGCTCTTCGTGAGCGAGCGGCCCGAGCACCTGATGGCGCTCGCCTTCCAGTTCCGCCGGGCGTTCCACTACATCTTCCGCCACATCCTCGGGGGCTCGGACGCCGCAGGCAGGGTGCGGGCGGCGATCTGGCAGTCGATCTTCACCCACGACATGGCGCGCTACCGGCGTCGGCTCCATGCGCGGATGCACGACATCGCGACGCTCGTCACCGGCCCCTCGGGCACGGGCAAGGAGCTGGCCGCCCGCGCCATCGGCCTCTCGCGCTACATCCCCTTCAACCCCTCGACCGGCCGGTTCGCCGAGGACTTCCGCACGACCTACCAGGCCCTGAACCTCTCGGCCCTCTCGCCGACCCTGATCGAGTCCGAGCTGTTCGGCCACCGCAAGGGCGCCTTCACCGGCGCCTTCGCCGACCGGCTGGGCTACCTCGACGGCCGGAGCTCCCTCTACACCGTCCTCCTCGACGAGATCGGCGAGGTGGACGTCGCGATCCAGGTCAAGCTCCTCCGGGTCCTCGAGTCGCGGACCTTCCAGCGGCTGGGGGACAGCCAGCCCCGCGAGTTCCACGGGAAGGTCATCGCCGCCACCAACCGCGACCTCGCGGAGGAGATCCGGGCCGGCCGCTTCCGCACCGACCTGTACTACCGCCTGTGCTCCGACCTCGTCCGTCTCCCCCCCCTCGCCGAGCAGCTCCGGGGCGACCCCCAGGAGCTGAACGACCTCGTCTCGCTCCTCGTCGGCCGGCTCCTGACCGGGGGAGACCCCGGCGCGGTGGCGGTGGCGGACCCGGATGCCGCCGCCCTGACCGCAGAGGTCATGGGCTGCATCGAGCGCGACCTCGGCCTCGACTACACGTGGCCCGGCAACATCCGGGAGCTCGAGCAGTGCGTCCGGAACGTCCTCGTGCGCAGGTCCTATCGCCCCGCCGGCCTCCTCTCCCGCGCCGCCTCGGCCCGCGACCAGCTCGCCCGGGACGTCCAGGAAGGCGCGCTCTCCGCGGACGACCTCCTCGACGGCTACGCCACGCTCGTCTACTCGCAGACCGGGAGCTACGAGCAGGCGGCCCGCCGCCTCGGCCTCGACCGCCGGACGGTCAAGCGCCGCGTCGACCGGAAGCTCCTCGCCGCGCTCCGGGGTCCCGGGGGCGACGCGGGGAGCCCCGGCTAGCGACCGGCGGCGACGGCCGGACACGCCCCGCAGGACCCTGGTGATGCCCGCCGTTCGAGCCTCGGCCGCCTCCGCCGGACGGCGGCCGGATGACCCCAGCCGCCATAGGGCATCCGGCCCATGGGGCCGCGGGCGCCCGCGGACGTAGCCTTCTCGCGGGGGTCTTGCGTGCCATGAGGCCAACGCTGCGGCTGCTCGACGACGGCCTCGTCGAGACGATCCTCGCCGAGGCCCGGGGCCTCCTCGAGGCGCTCGGGGTCGAGGTCCACTGCCCCGAGGTCCTCTCCCTGCTCGGCGAACACGGGGCGCGGGTCGACCGGGGACGGCGGCGGGCGTTCCTCGGCCCCGACCTCGTGGACCGGGCCCTCGCCACCGCTCCCCGGGCGGTCGCCCTCCACGACGTCCTCGGAGCGCGCACCCACGACCTCTCCGGGACGAGCGTGCACTTCACGCCGGGCTCGGCGGCCATCCACTTCCTCGACGGGGAGACGGGAAAGGCCCGGAGGCCCCCGTCCTGTGGGGCGGCTCGCCCGCGGTCTTCGACGTCCGCTACGAGACGACCCCCATGGGGGCGATCGAGACCATGATGCTGGACTGCGCGAACAACGAGGTGGGCAAGCGGCTGGGCCTTCCCACCCAGGGCTACGTCGCGCTCTCGGACGCCAAGCGGCTCGACGCCCAGGCGGGGCTCGAGACCGGGATGGGGGCGGTCCTCGCCGCCCTCTCCGGAATCAACAGCGTCTCCGGGCCCGGCATGCTCGACTTCGAGAACTGCCAGAGCCTGGAGAAGCTCGTCCTCGACGACGAGGTCTGCGGCATGGCGCTCCGCCTGGCCCGGGGGGTCGAGCCTCGGGACGACTTCCCCTGCCGTGGCCTCTTCGAAGAGCTGCTCCGGGACGGGCATCTCCTCATCGCCCGGCACACCCGGCGGAACCTCTCGGCCGAGATCCGCTTCCCGGGGGCGGTGATCGACCGGGCGAGCCGCGCCCGCTGGACCGAAGAAGGCGGCCGCACCCTCGACGAGCGGGCGCGGGACGAGGTCAGGCACCTCCTCGCGGCCTGGACCCCGTCGCGACTCTCCGGGGACGCCAAGCGGGCGCTCGTCGAGCGCATGACCGCGGAGGCGCGCCGGGCGGGAATGGACGCGCTGCCGCGTCGGGAGGAGCCGTGAGGCGGGTCCTCCATCTCCCTGTCGCCGCCGCCCTCCCCCCGACCGAGGCCGTGCTCCGGGCCCTCGACCTGGACCGTCACGGCGGTCTTTCGGCCCGGGCCCGCCGCGCCCTCGACCAGGCCCTCGGCTTCTACGCCGACCGGGCCGAGCCCCGGGTGGTCTTCGAGTCCGTCAGCCGGGAGGAGCTCGAGGACGTGCTCCTCGCGGGACCCGGCCCGGCGGGCTCGGTGGTGGGCCTCCTCGGCCCCCGGGCCCGTGACCGGGCCCTCTTCGTGGCCACGGTGGGGGGGGAGGTCTCCGAACACGTCAGCGAGTTGTTCCGGCGGGACGAGGTCGCCCTCGCCTACCTGCTCGACGCGGTGGCCTCGGTCGCCGCCGACCGGCTGGCCGACGTCAGCGCCGCCCGCTTCGCCCAGCAGCTCTCCTCCCCCGAGGCCCTGGTCCTGCCCTACAGCCCCGGCTACTGCGGGTGGCCGCTCTCGGGCCAGGCCGCCCTGTTCGACCGCCTCCGGCCGGCCGAGATCGGGGTGACCCTGAACGACAGCTTCCTGATGACGCCCCTGAAGTCCGTCTCGGGCGTCCTCCTCGCGGGGCCCCCGGAGATCCACGCTTTCGACGCCGGCTTCGATTTCTGCACCGACTGCACGACCCACGCGTGCCGCGGCCGGCTCGGCGCCGGGGGGCCCGAGGAGAAGGGGGCGCCATGGACCTCCTGAACGAGATCGCGCAGGGCATCGAGGCCGGCGACGACGAGCGGGTGCGGATCCTGGCCGAGGAGGGGCTCGCCGAGCGACTCCCCGCGGGAGACCTGCTGCAGCGCGGGCTCCTCGCCGGGATGAAGGTGGTGGGCGACCGCTTCAAGCGTCGCGACATCTTCCTCCCCGACGTGCTGCTCGCCGCCCGGGCCCTCTACGCCGGCCTCGCGGTGCTGAAGCCCCACCTCGCGGGGGGGGGCGCCCCCGTCCTCGGCAGGGTCGTCCTCGGCTCCGTGCAGGGGGACCTCCACGACATCGGCAAGAACCTGGTCCGCATCATGCTCGAGGGGGCCGGCATCGAGGTCGTCGACCTCGGCCACGACGTGCCCGCCGAGCGCTTCGTGGAAGCCGCGGTCGCCGAAGGCGTGACCCTCATCGGCATGTCGGCCCTCCTCACCACCACCATGCCCCGGATGCGGGAGGTGGTGGGTCTGCTGCGGACCCGCGGGTTCCACGGGGGGATCCGGACCATCGTGGGCGGCGCCCCCGTCTCCGCCGAGTTCGCCCGGGAGATCGGGGCCGACGACTACGCCTTCGACGCCGCCCACGCGGTGGAGCGGGTGAAGGGCCTCCTCGGGGTGGCGTGATGGAGGACCTCCGGGCGCGCCTGGCGCGGGGAGAGGCGCTCGTGGGCGACGGGGCCCTCGGCACGCTCGTCATGGAGCGCGGCCTGCCCGCGTCCCGCCCGCCCGAGTGGCTCGTCCTGGAGAAGCCGGAGGCGCTGGTCGAGGTGGCGCGGCTCTATGTCGAGGCGGGGGCCGACCTCGTCACCACCGACACCTTCGGCGCCTCGCGCCTGCGCCTCGCGATGCACGGTCTCGCCGGGGACGTCGAGCGCATCAACCGCCGGGCGGTCGAGTGCGTCCGGGAAGCCGTGGGAGGGCGCGTCTACGTCTCGGCCTCGGTCGGCCCCACCGGACGCCTGCTCGCGCCCCTCGGCGACACGGAGCCGGCGGAGGCCGAGGCCGGCTTCGCCGAGCAGGCGGCGGCCCTCGCCGCGGCCGGGGCCGACCTCTTCTGCGTCGAGACCATGACCGACCTCGTCGAGGCGACGTGTGCGGTGAGGGCGGCCCGGGCCGCCGTCCCCCGCCTGCCGGTGATGGCCACCATGACCTTCGAGCGCACCCCGCGGGGCTTCTTCACGGTGATGGGCGTCCCCGTCGAGCGGGCGATGCGCGGCCTCGAAGAAGCCGGGGCGGACGTGGTCGGGCGAACTGCGGGGCGGGAGGCGCCGAGATGCTCGACCTCGCCCGCGAGATCCTCCGCCACGCCCGGCGGCCCGTCCTCGTCCAGCCCAACGCCCGCCTCCCCGTGACCCGCGACGGCCGCACCGTCTACCCCGAGACCCCCGACACCCTGGCCGGCCACGCCCGCGAGATGCTCGGCCTCGGGGTCGCGATCGTGGGGGGCTGCTGCGGCACGACCCCCGACCACGTGCGCGCGCTGCGGGCGGTGGTGGACCGCCGGCGCGCGCGGGCGGGACCGGTCACCGGGGAACGCTGAGGCGGACCTCCTCCGTCCCCCCCCTCGGGTATCCTGCCGGCCTCTCCCGAAGACCTGGTGAGCGTGGTGGTCGCCCGGCGTGACGGTCAGCGCTGGCGGAAGTTCGAGAGTGAGGGAAGGCGCCGTGGTCCCCGGCCAGGGGCGAGTTTGAAAGAAATGACAGATTTCTGTAAACTGGGACCATGCAGACGACGCTTCGGATCGACGACGCGACCTACCGGGAGGCCAAGACGGAAGCCGCCCGGCTCGGGGTGACTCTGACCCGCTTCATCGAAGAAGCCCTGCGCCAGCGAATCGCGGCCGGCCACAACGGGAACGAGGCTCGCCGGGCGGAGATCGAGGAGCGGAATCGAATGATGGAATCGCTCCTCCGGCGTACCGCGCACTTCCGCGTCGGCCGCAAGCCGAAGCGGAAGGAGATGAATGAGCGGTAGCC
>Ga0268386_10001112_pt1 | contig 18203 bp, 21 predicted proteins | sample RVTome_15_FD_200260 | JGI IMG/M metagenome (GOLD analysis project Ga0268386, IMG submission 200260) | Soil microbial communities from uranium-contaminated site in the Upper Colorado River Basin, Wyoming, United States - RVT150D86... ...
TCTTCAGCTGGCAGTTGGCCAGGTGATCCTCGAGGCCGAGCACCGTGTCGAAGTAATTGGCCGCGATCTCGACCGAGGATTCGCCAACCTTGTGCGCCGCCTCCGGGACTGGATGCCGGCGACGCTCGAGCACCAGGACGTCGAGGTCCGCAAACCGCTGCCGCAACTGCAGCGACAGGGTGAGCCCGGCGAGACCTCCGCCGAGGATAGCTACGTCAGCCTTCATCGGCGTGCTCAGCATCTGGAAAATCGATGGCCAACTCCAGCAACAGGGCCGGGCTCAACCCGAGACGGATCGTCCGTCGCTCCGATCGCGCGAGCGTCTCGAAAAAAGGCAGGCAGGCCGCCATGGCATTGCCCGCCACGAGTTCGGCATTGCAGTCCAGGGCCACGGTCCTTTCCCCTCCTCGACTGGTCCGCCAATGGACCCGAGCCAGCGAGTTTGCCTGTGCGTGGGGCGAAACGACCACTCCGGCACCGACGATACCGCGGCTCGGCACCATGGTGGCCACCGGGCCGCGTGCCTCGATGTCGTAGGTTACCAGCAAGACGGCACGATCGCTGCACGCCGCCTGCATCAGCGCTTCGAGCAGTCCCTCTCCGAAGGTATCGTCGTAGGCCGTCAGTGCGGTGTAAGGCTCGTGGCACCCCGTGCCGATCGTCCAATAGCCCGCTGCCGCATTGTGCACCGAGTTGTGGAAGCGGATGGGCGATACGAGCGTCGGAGTTCTGGCCAGCGTCTCGCTCATGTAATCGTTGATGGCCAGGTCGCCGTGCGTTGAAGCGAAGATACTGCGCAACTGCTTCGGATCCGCGCCGGCGCTCTCGCACGCGCGGCCGGCCACTTCGAGCGCGATCGCGACGGTGTCCGGAGCGCGGCGCCGCTCAGTCGGGCCAAGCAGCGTCGGCGCTGGCCGTGGGGCCGGCTGCACCGGGGCGGCGGCCTCGCCGCGCAGCACGGGGACCGCAATCTGCCATCCGGGTAAACGCGGCGCCCAGAAGGCGACGCCGTTCACGAATGCAGTGAGCGTGCTCATGGCGCCCTCACTCGTGCCGCGCCTTGCCGAACAGCAGCGAGCAGTTGCTGCCGCCGAAGCCGAACGAGTTGCTGATCGCGAACCGCACCTCCGCCGATTCGTTGCGGATGCGAATCTGCGGTCCGCAGGCCGGATCGAGTTCCTGCGCATTGAGCGTGCCGGGGACAAGGCCCGTTTCCATCGCGAGAAAAGTTATCACCGCCTCCACGATGCCGGCCGCCCCGAGCGTGTGGCCCGTCCAACCCTTGGTCGAACTCGCCAGCGTCCGCGAGGGAAACATGCCGGCGACGAGCCGTGCCTCGACTTCGTCGTTCCTCTGGCTTGCGGTGCCGTGCAGGTTGATGTAGTCGATGGCGTCCGGCGTCAATGCAGCGCGCGTCAGCGCGTCCTGGATCGCCAGCCGGGCGCCAAGCCCCTCGGGGTGCGGCGACGACATGTGATGCGCATCGCTCGACTCGCCGTACCCGAGCAGCCACGGGCCTCCCTCGCCATCGCGCTCGAGCAGTGCAAACCCGCCGGCTTCACCGAGGCTGATGCCGCGGCGTGCGCGATCGAATGGCCGGCAGGGCTCCGGGGATACGAGTTCCAGCGAGTTGAAGCCGAAGAGAACGCTGCCGCAAAGTGAGTCCACGCCGCCGACGATCGCCGCGTCAGCCAGACCCAGGCGAATGAGCCGCTCCGCTTGAGCGAAAACCTTGGCGCTGGAGGAACACGCGGTCGCCACCGTGACGGCCACACCCTCGAGACCGAGTGCCGCACGCACGAAATCCCCCAATGAGTGTGGCGTGTGCACGATCGGCCGGCGCAGGTCCTCGGGAAACTGGCCGTCCGGCAGCAACCGTCGGTAAGCCTCCTCCGTCGCCCCTATGCAGGAGGTGGACGTGCCCATGACCAGCGCGACGCGGTCGGCGCCATAGCGGTCGCGGGCCGCCGACGCACGCCCGAAAAAGCCGTCCGAGGTCAGCGCGAGCCACGCGAGGCGATTGTTGCGGCAGTCCCAGTCGGCGAGTCGGCCCGGCAATTCGACGGCCTCGACGCCCGGCACTCGGCCAATCCAGGTCGGCAGTGGCGATTCGCCGAAGTCGTTCGGCCGCAGGCCGCTTCTACCCTCGCGAAATGCAGCGGCCAGCTCCCGCACCCCGATTCCGGCGGGACACGCGATCGAGTGTCCCGTGATTCGAAGAGGAGTCATCAGTGCGCTATGCCGCCCGCCTCTGTTGAACGTAGTCCGACAGGGCTCGCAGGGAGGCGAAGATACGCTTGTTGTCCTCGTCGTCGGCCTTGAGTTGGACCCCGTAGCGCTTGGACATCTCGAGCGCCAGCTCGAGCGCGTCGATGGAATCGAGACCCAGTCCTGAACCAAATAGTGCGGCATCCGGATCGATGCCCTGCGGCTCGACGCCCTCGAGGTTCAGCGCGGAAACGATCAGTTCGGCAAGTTCCCGCTGTTCGGGTGTCTGCAATGCAGCCATGTTGATATTGGGCACGCGGGCCCGTGAAATCCAGATTTTCAGCGAGTGTATCATGCGATCTGACGCGAGCCGGTGAGCGTGCCCGTGCCCAGGATCGAGCAATCTTATGACGCCGTTTCATCTGCGCAACCGGCCAGCAATGGATCGTGACATGCGGCCCGAACCTGAGCCGACCCCGGCTCTGCACGTCGCCTATTCGAGCCTCCGGGCCGAGGAAGCCCTCGGCGATGAAGTCCTCGCGACCGTCGTGTTCGGCGGCAACACGCCCTGCCCTGACGATCCGCGGTGCCTGCGCATCGACCTCGAGCCGCTCGCTGGCGCCGGCTTGAGCGAAGTCTGGCGTGGTGCCGGTCCGGCCAGGATCGGCACCGCCGGCCCGATTCGCCACGTGAATGACGGACACTGCCTCGCCGGCTGTATTGAACTCGAGGAGAAACGCTTCGGCGGGCTCGTCGAAGCCTCGGAAGCGGCCTACCGGTGCTTGCTGCGGTTCCATGCACAGTCGCCGTTCCGCCACGTCTGGCGCGTCTGGAATTTCGTCACGGCCATCAACGAAGGCGAGGGCGATGAAGAACGCTACAAGCTCTTCTGTCTTGGCCGCGCGCGTGCGTTCGCCGCGATGCACGCCACATCGCCCGACATCGGTTACCCGGCGGCAAGCGCCGTAGGAAAGCCACACGGTGCGCGAACGCTGCAGGTCTGCTGGCTGGCCGGACGCGGTGCCGGCAGGGCGCTCGAGAACCCCCGCCAGGTGAGTGCCTACGACTATCCGCGCCAATACGGACCCGCCGCACCGAGCTTTTCGCGTGCGACGCTGACGCCGCACCCCATGCTGCTGATCTCGGGCACGGCCAGCATCATCGGGCATGCCTCGGTGCACCCGGGCGACGCGGCGGCGCAACTCGAGGAAACCCTCGCCAATCTCGAAGGTCTGCTCCGGCAGGCGCGCACGCGTGCCGGTTTCGGCTCGGCGCGGCTCGGTCCGGAAAGCCTCGTCAAGGTTTACCTGCGCAACCGCACCGACGCCGCTGCCATCGAGGTCAGGCTTCGCGAGCAGCTCGGTCAGGAGGTTCCGTTCCTGATCCTCGCTGCCGACGTCTGCCGGTCTGAACTGCTGCTCGAAATCGATATCGTCCAGCGCAGCGGCGAAGCGCTCAGCGCCTGAGTGCCGCGAGCAGCTCCGCCCGCGGCAACTTGCCGACTTCGTTGCGCGGCAGGCGCGGGACCAGCACCAGTGGGCGCGGCAGGAAGGCAGGATCGACGGCCTGCGCGAGCTTCGCGAGGACTGCCGCCTCCGTCAATCCATCCGCGACGACCAGCGCCGCGAGTCGCCGCGCCGTCGTGCTGTCGGCGGCATCGGGCTGAAATACCACGGCATCCAAAACGCCGGGAATCGACGCCAGTCGTCGCGTCAGGTCCGCCAGCGACGCTCGCTTGCCGGCCACCTCGACCATGTCCGCGTTGCGGCCTCGCACCGTGAATGTGCCGTCGCGCCGGAGCTCGAGGACATCCTGCAACACCATGGAAGAGATGAACCAGGGCGCGTCGACTTGCGTACGGTCGTCCAGGGGTTTCAGCATCACTCCGGGATAGGGATGCCATGCGTCGTCAACGGCGGTACGACGCGACGCGACGATGCATGTTTCCGTAGAACCAAAATATTCGAGCAGCGCGGTGCCGAACCGCCGCTCGATCGCCCTTGCCAGCTCGACCGGCAGCGGCGCGGTGGCCGAGACGACCGCGCCGAGCTCCGGCAGCTCGACGCCCGACTCGAGCAAAACGCGCAGATGCACGGGGGTGCTCACGAGAATACGGGGGCCGGGCACGTCAGCGAGCGCCGACGCGATGTCCGCCGGGTACAGTGGGTGTCCGCCGTGGATTCCCATGCCGCCGAGCAGCGGCATGAGGACAGAAAGTTCCATGCCGTACATGTGTTGCGGCGGTACGGTCGCCACGATCCATGGCAGGAGCCCGTCCCGCTTCGCGGGGAGAATATCCCGGAGCCTTGACGCATTCAGTGCGGTGCAGGCGGCAAACCCTCCCCAGGTTTTGGGGTTCGGTTTCGGCCGGCCGGTGCTGCCGGACGTATAGCCAATCACGACCACCCCGTCGGGCGGCACTGCCAGGACGGACCGCTCCGTTAGCGGCTGGGCCGGACTCGCGTGCTCGACGTATGCATCGTCCACTGCGTAGCTGCCTGGATGCTCCTCCATCACCTCGTTGACCGCCGCGGGAACCCGCGATGGCGGCAGAAGGCAGACCTGTCCCCGGATGAGCATGGCTGTGAAAGCGACGAGGAAGTTGTCGCGCCGCTCACAGACGTTCAGCGCCGCCGGTCGGTCGGGAAGCCTGGCCGCCAGGGCGCCCGCAAGCGCCAGGAACTGGCTGGCGCCCGTGGCCGATCCCCGAGATCGGAGAAATTCCCCGCCTCGAACACCTTCGGAAAGCATCAGCGCCCGCGGCGGAATACGAGCGATGTGTTGACACCGCCGAACGCGAAGTTGTTGTTCATGACGAACTCGACTTCCAGCCGGCGGCCGTCGCCCACGATGTAGTCCAGCTCACCGCAGCGCGGATCCACATTCTCGAGGTTGATGGTCGGCGCGAACCATCCGTGGCGCATCATCTCGATGCTGAAGATCGATTCGAGGGCACCGCAGGCGCCGAGCGTGTGTCCAACGTAGCTCTTCTGCGAACTGAGCGGTATGCGTGGCCCGAACAGCGCCGATGTCGCCCGCGTTTCCGCGATGTCGCCCTGCTCGGTCGCGGTGCCGTGTCCGTTGACGAAGCCGATGGCCGCTGGTTTGAGTCCGGCGCACTTCAGCGCGAGTTCCATGACCACCCGCATCGTTTCTTCCTCGGGCCGGGTGACGTGGGCGCCGTCCGAATTCGTCGCATAGCCGACGACCTCGGCGTAAACCCGGGCACCGCGGGCCCGGGCATGCTCGTACTCCTCGAGCACCAGCATCCCTGCGCCCTCGCCGATCACGAGCCCGTCGCGATCGCGATCGTAGGGGCGCGGGGTTGAGCCCGGATCGTCGTTGCGGCGGCTCGTCGCATACAGCACGTCGAACGCCATCGCCTCGCTCGGGCAGAGCTCCTCGGCCCCACCGCCGAGCATCACGGTCTGGTGCCCGTGCTTGATCGCCTCGAAGGCGAATCCGACGCCCTGGCTGCCCGACGTGCAGGCCGTCGAGGTCGAGATGAGCCTGCCCTTCAGGCCGAAGAAGATGCCGACGTTCGCCCCGGTAGTGTGCGGCATCATCCGCACGTAGGAATTCGCGTTCAGCCGCGGCGAATTGCCGGTGAGGAGCATCTGCGCAAAATCGCTGATGTCCGCCGTGCTCCCGACTGACGAACCGCAGGCCACGCCGACGTTTCCCGACTGCAGCAGCGGATCGCCGAGCAGGCCGGCATCGGTGAGCGCCAGTTCGGCGGCGCGAACCGCGAGCTGTGAGACCCTCCCCATGCTGCGCAGTTGCTTGCGGCTCCAGTGTGCGGGCGGCTCGAAGCCTTCGATCGGCGACGCAAGACGCGTGTTGAGGTCCTTGTAGGTCTCCCAGGCCGCCATTCGCCGAACGGCATTCTGCCGCCGTCGGAAGGCCGCCTCGATCGCCAGCCAATCCGAGCCCAGCGCAGAGAGCGCCCCCATTCCCGTGACGACGACGCGGCGCATCAGCACAGCCCTCCGTTGACCGCGATCACCTGCCGCGTGACGTATGCAGCCCCCTGCGACATCAGGAAGCTGACCACAGCAGCCACCTCCTCCGGCGTCCCCATGCGCTGCGCCGGGATCGCCTTGAGGATTTCTTCCACGGGCGCGTGCTCGCTGGCCATGTCGGTTTCGATGAGCCCCGGTGCCACACAGTTGACCGTGATTGCGCGCTTGGCGAGTTCGACAGCCAGCGCCTTCGTCGCGCCGATCACGCCGGCTTTCGCGGCGCTGTAGTTCACCTGTCCGCGGTTCCCGATAAGGCCTGACACCGACGACAGGGTGACGATGCGGCCCGGGGCCCGTCGCCGCACCATCGGCATCACGAGCGGCTGCAGGACGTTATAGAACGCATCGAGATTGGTGCGGATGACTGAGTCCCATGCGTCGCCGCTCATCGCCGGAAACGCCATGTCGTGCGCGAGGCCGGCGTTGCACACGACGCCGTAGTAGGCGCCGTGCGCCTCGATGTCCGCGGCGATCCGCGCCGTGCACTGGTCGCGGTCGGCGACGTCGAACTGCAGGCGGCGCGCGGACCGGCCGAGGCTGAGCACTTCGGCGGCGACACTCTCCGCGTCGGCGATCCGTGAACGGCAATGCACGACGATGTCGTAGCCATCGCGCGCGAGCCGCAGCGCGATGGCGCGGCCGATTCCGCGGCTCGAACCCGTAACCAGTACCGTGCCGTTTTCACTCATCGCGTGGCCTCTCGGCCGTGCGGGATCGCTGCTTGTGGCGACGGCAGAGGCTCGATGCTCATGCCAGATGCTTCGCCATCGCGGCCCGCACGCACTCGACGAAATCCGCCGGACAGGCGAACTGCAACTCACCCGAGCGGCCATCGACTGCCGCCTGCACCGTCCGCGCCCGCAGGATCCGCGTGCCGTCCCGAGCGTTGGTGAGCAGGTGGTTCACCGCGAGCCTGTGCTCCCACTCGACCACGGACGCTCGCGCCCGCAGGCGATCGCCGAAGCGCGCCGGCTTCACGTACCTGACCTGGAGGTCCACGATGGGCCACGCATAGCCCGACGCGAGCATCCGGTCGAGTCCGTAGTCGAGGCGCTCCATCAGCGACCACCGGGCATTCTCCAGGTAACGCAGGTAGTGCCCATGCCATACCACGCCGACCATGTCGATGTCGTGAAAAGCGACGTCGAACTCGATGTCGGCCGAAATGACGCCCTGCGCTCTCACGCCGTCACCGACAGCTTGCGCACGAGCAGGCGCGGGGACCGGCGCAGCATTCCGAAGAACAGCCTCGTGTGCATCCGGGTGATCAACCAGTTGTCGCGGACCAGATGGAAATGGGAAACCCCATCGAGGGGATAGCGGACCCGGGTCGGCAGCCATTGCATCCGCGTATGGCGCCAGTAGAGCCGAACCAGCACCTCGGTGTCGAAATCCATGCGCTGACCCATCGGTTCCGCCGCCAGTAGGGGCAGTACGACCGGCAGCGGGTAGACGCGCAGGCCGCACATCGAGTCGGGGATGTCGAACGAGAGCGTATTCAGCCAGACCATCGCGTGGGTGAGATAGCGGAAGTAGAACCGGTGGCGCGGTATCGACGAATCGAACACCGGCCGCCCACAGACGAGCGACTGCGGGTCGGCGTGCGCGGCGGCGACGAAGCGCGGCACGTCCATCGGGTCGTGCTGGCCGTCTGCGTCGATCTGCAACGCATGCGAGAACCCGGCCGACGCAGCGGCCGCAAAGCCGGCCATGACGGCGGCGCCCTTCCCCTGGTTCTTCGGCAGGCGCAGCAATCGCACGTTCGCGTCCACGTTCCCGTCCGCCAGCCGATCGAGCTCCGCGGCACAGGGCGGTCCGGATCCGTCATCGACGAGAAACACGGTCAGGCCCTGCTGGCGCAGGCTCTGGACCATCTGCCCGACGGCATGCTCGTGGTCGTAGACTGGAATCACAGCGCAGACACTAGTCATCGACGCCCCGAAAAAGCAGCGACCGATCGAGACCAAAGCGTCCCCGGGGAACCGTGCTTCGAGCGGCGTCGGATACGCGTGGCTGGCGCTCAAGCCTGCACGAGTCTGTAAACTGCTTCCACGAGATCGCCGACCGTGCGCACCGAGCGGAAGTCCTCCGCCGAGATCTTCTTTCCCGTGTGGCGCCGCAGCCCGTCCATCAGGTCCACGGCGTCGATGCTGTCGATTTCCAGATCCTCGTACAGCCGTGACGCGAGCGTTATCCTGACGGGATCGAGCTCGAACAACTCCGCGAGCGACGCCCTGATCTGCTCGAGAATTTCGTCCTTCGCCTGCATTCGGCCCCTCAGTTCCCCGGCGTTCCATTATAGCCATCCGACGTTGCGAGCCTTTCGGTGTAATGTCCGAGGAGCCAGTCATTTAACAGTCGCGACGCCCTTGGCGGCGGCAGGCCGCGGTAGGCCGCTAGGTCGATGTCCTCCCCCACCTCCAGCGTGAAGTGCGGCCGTTGCGAAGGAACCCTGTACCACGGCACGAACTTGGGCAGCACGAGCGGTTCACACCGGATGTACACAGGCGTGAGAACATCCGCAGCGTGCACGGCGACACTTGCCGCCCCGCGAAGAAAGTGCAATGGCTGGCCGGGTCGAGTGCGAGTGCCCTCCGGGAACATGACGAGTGCGTCACCAGAGCGCAGGGCCGCGGCGGCGCCGTGGATCATCTCGTCCGTTGGGCTATTGCTGATGTATCCGGCCGCCCGCACGACACTTCGAGTAAACGGATTGCGAAACATGGCAGCCTTGATCACGCAGCAGGGCGCTGGCGTGAAGGCCACGATCAAGACCACGTCCACCAGCGTCGGATGATTGGCGATGATGAGTTGCCCAGGTCGTCCGAGCCGCTCGCTGCCGTGGAACTCGTAGGAAATGCCACCCACGCCATTCATGACCCAGACGAACAGGTGAAAGGCGCGCTGCACCAGGTTTCTTAGACGGGCCCTGCCCTGCGCCGGTTCACCAGGGAGCAGCAGCATTGCCGGAAACACCAGCAGACCTAGAATGAGTCCACCGATGCCGAACAGAACGAAGCACGCGCCGGTGGCGAAGATCCGCCAGAAGTACGTCTGCCGCTCTTCCATACTGTCGGGGAACCTTGCCCTCGGCGCCGGTGGGTGCCGCCGGCCAAGTCTGCAAGATGAGGCGGACTGCGGGTCGATGCAAGCGACCCCGCGAGCGCGGAGCCTCTGATGGCCGGGGCCTCCGTCCCGCGCGGCATCGAGACTTGGCTGGCGACGCCGGAGGCCGCCAACCTCCTCGATCCGTCGCACCTCCAAGGGCGCGACCGAGAGGAATGGGCGAGCGTGCAGACCGCTCGCCGGCGCCGCGACTGGGCATCGAGCCGCGCGTTGCTGGGGGCTGCCGCAGTCACCGGCGACCAGAGCAGTAGTCTCTCGCACAGCCGTGGCTACGCCGCCCTGGCCCTCGCACCCGGCGCAGTTGCTGTAGGCGTCGACCTCGAGTGGCTGGCACCGCGCGAGTTCCGCGGGATGGCCGACGTCGCCTACTCGCGGGTAGAGTACGAACTGCTCGCCTCGCTCGGCGATCCGCAGGAACTCTGCGCGACGTTCTACGAGCTCTGGACGCTGAAGGAAGCCTTCGCCAAGGCACTGCGCCTGCCCTTGGTGGACGCCCTGCGGCAGTGCCGTTTCGTCGACGCCGAGTTCGACCGTCGCGCGGACATCCCGACGACGCGGCACTGGCGGGCGACGGTCTTTGCGCCGCGGCCACAGTTGCGGCTGGCGGTGGCCCGCGTCGCCGATGCCGCAGAACATCTCGATGTACCGCTCGGCACGTTCGAGTGGCCCCGGCCGCGCATCAGCGACTGGACCGTGATCCGCAGCCTCTCGGGCGGCGGCGACTGATGCGCGTGATAACCTGCGCGCCGTCGCCCGCGAAACAAGCATGACAACGCTCACTAGCAGGCCCAGCCGCAAGCCCGGACCCGAGGGCGTGATGATCCTGATGGGTGTGTCCTACCCGCTGCTCGCCCATGTCGCCGTGCTTAGCGGCCGGCCGGGCCTGATCGCGGCCAGCATCGGCTGGCTTGTCGTACTCACCCTGCTGCCCGGTCTTCTACGGCGCAGACCTGCGGCCTGGGTTGCCCTGGCGGCAGCATTGTTCGGCCTGTACGCGGTCGCCGGCTCGGCGGCTCCCCGGTTCCTGCAGTTCCTGCCGCCCATTCTCATGATCGGATTCATGGCCTGGGTGTTCGGGCATACGCTACGGCACGGGCGCATGCCGCTGATCGAAAGTATCGTTCGCGCGCTGCACGGACCGCAGGACGATCTCAACGAGGACATCATCAGCTACGCCCGTCGGCTGACCGCCGTGTGGACGGTGCTGTTCGTGCTGCTGGCGGTCATCAACATCGCGCTCGCCCTGTGCGCGAAACCCGGCGGTCTGCTGCTCAGCTTCGGCGTACAGCCGGCGGTGACCATGCCGCTCAGCCTGTGGTCCCTGTTCGCGAACGTGCTGAACTACCTCCTGGTCGCGGCGCTGTTCATCGGCGAGTTCGCGTTCCGTCGGCGGCGCTTTCCACAACAGCCGTATCGGGGACTGCTCGACTTCACACGCAAGGTCGTCAACCTCGCCGCATTGGTCCGAAACCCGAGCGCCGGCCCGAGGTCGCCCGGCCGTTGACGGTCAGTCACGATGCGAATCGCCTTCATATCTGCCAACCGGGAAACCACTAGCGGACGCCTTCGAACGAGCATGTCATGTTTTTGCATGATCGCCTGATTTCCCTCGCCCTGCTGCTGCTCGCCGGCCTTTCCGCCAGCCGTGCCTTCGCCGCTGAAAAACCCCTGTGGGAGCTGGGCATCGGCATGAGCGCTCTGTCCTTTCCGGACTACCGTGGTTCGGACGAATCCAGCCTGTACGCCATTCCATTCCCTTACATCGTCTATCGCGGCAAGTTTCTCAAGGCGGACCGGGACGGCGTACGCGGGGCCTTCTTCAACAACGACCGCATCGAATTCAATATGAGTGTCGGCGCCTCGGTGCCCGTGAGCAGCAACGATAACCGCGCGCGGCAGGGCATGCCCGATCTGCAGCCGACGGTGGAGTTCGGCCCCGCGCTGGACCTTCACTTATGGCGCAGCCACGACCGGCGTTACAAGTTGGATCTGCGCCTGCCAGTACGCGGCGCTGTTACAGTGATGGGGGCGGTGGATGGCGCCGGTTGGGAATTTTCGCCGCGCCTCACCCTCGATATCACCGATGTTGCGGGGCTTGACGGCTGGAATCTGGGGTTGCTCGCCGGACCCATGTACGGCTCGGAACGCAGCCACGATTATTTCTATTCGGTGGCGCCGCAATACGCCACCGCCGACCGCCCGGCCTTCGATGCCGATGCGGGCTACGCCGGCAGCCAGTTCCTGATGTCGGCGTCGAAGCGCTTTTCGAAATACTGGCTGGGCGCGTTTGTGCGTTGGGACAGCCTCAACGGCGCCGTCTTCGCCGACAGCCCACTGGTCAAGAGGGAGAATTACTTTGCCGCCGGCGTCGGCATCGCGTGGATCTTCCGGAAATCGCCCACCCTGGTCGAGGCGGAGGAGTGAGATACGCCTTCCAGAAGCTGGTTCGCCCATGGCCAAAGCGTTTGCAATAAAGGTGCTTGCCGCGCTCGGTGTGCTTGCCGCGCTCTGGTTTGGCGATGCTCCAACCTCCTGGTTGATCGCCGGACTGATTGCCCTCCTGGCGCTTGCGCTGACTGCCTGGGGTGTGTTCGACGTCAACAGCTCGCTTTGGGCGCCCACGCTGTGGCACGTACCGGGCGTCAACGCAGTTGCACTCACATTTGATGACGGGCCCGACCCCGTGTTCACACCCCGCGTGCTCGAAATTCTGGCACGCGAGAAAGTAAGCGCGACTTTCTTCGTCGTGGGCGAGCGCGCCCGCGCCAACCAGGATCTGCTTCGCGAAATTGACCGCCAGGGTCACCTGATTGGCAATCACAGTTTTAGCCACGCCTGGAACATCAACTTCGCGCTTCACGAAGGACTCACGCGCGAGATCACCGGCTGCAACGATGCCGTTGCGGCCGCAATAGGCAAGCGCCCGCAGTTCTACCGTGCCCCGCACGGCTTCAAGAACCCCGCGCTCGGCGACGTGCTGGAGAAACATGCCATGACCTGCGTGGGTTGGCAGATTCGCGGCTTTGACGCCGTGCGCTCAAACGCCAATACAATCGCCCGTCGCCTGGTGCGCAAGGCCAAGGCGGGCGGGATTCTGCTTTTGCATGACGGTTCCGGCTTGCAGGGCACGCAGGACCGCAGCGCCACGCTCGAAGCACTGCCTATGATCATCGATGGCCTGCGCGCGCGCGGCTTGGCGTTCAAGCGCCTGGATGAACTCACTCGGTGAAGCCGCGAACATCGGGCATGGCGCGAGGTCTTCGCTGGGCCCTGCGTGTTCACCACACCGCGAGATCGCCAGGTCGCCAGATTTCTAGGACCCCCCGCCGGGTAACGCTGCCGCAGCGTCTTGCCAGCGCTGTATCTCGCGATTGGATCTCGGTCCCTTCTCGCTAGGTCGAGTTTGCTCATCGGGAGGCAGTGCAGGCCTGTGCGCTCGAACAGTCCTCCCTTCACACGATCGCCCTCGCCTGCCGCTCGATTTTCGACGCGAGCAACACGCACCTAGGTGGGAAACGGATTGCCAACCTAAACGACACGGCGCTCACTTCCGTGGCGCAATACTGGTCGGAGCGCGCTGAACGACCCATCGAGGAGGCTATTAAGGCTCTAAACCTACTCAGAAAGCTGTTTGTCCAATGCGCTCAACCTGAGAAGTTGCTGATCGACAAATCATCGCTACTCGAACAGCGTATTGCGCTACTCAAGTTCTACGCGTACCGGCACGCGGCCCACATCTCCTTGGAGGACTACCTGTTTGACGTTGTTGATTTGATCCACGTGGTGGCCGCCGTAGATCGGCACGCGGTCCAGCGAACTCGCTTCGCACGCGCCGCAGGGGACGCGCGGGCGGGGGCCATGGGGGCCGCCATGCCCGTCCCGCGGGCGCGCCCCTCGCGCGCACTCCGGAGGCGACGGGGCCGCAGCGGGAGCGGCGCGGACGCGCTGCCGTCGCGAAGGCGACCCGGCGCAGACGCATCGACCTGATTTTCGGGAGTCCGATGGTCGGCCGGTTTTCGGCCCCGGCGCGCGCCGATAGTTCGCCGGTGATGCCGGGAACCCGTTGCGCTTCAACGCAGTGGAAGTGGTGGCCAGGGGCGGAATCGAACCACCGACACGCGGATTTTCAGTCCGCTGCTCTACCAACTGAGCTACCTGGCCATGCGGTCGGCCGGGCGTCCATGACGGGACGGCCGGGGCCCTGAAGGGGCCGGAATTAGACCCGAGCGGCCACCGGGCCGTCAAGAAACGCCGACTGGCACCACCACCCGCGGTCCCATCCGCAACGGGTTGCGGGCCGTCCACAACCCGTCGCGGCCGCGGCATGCTCGCCGCCCGAAAGAGCACCGCGTTGCGCCCTGCAACCATTGGCACGGCCGTTGCAGTGTAATTCCGCCGTCATATACACGGTCTGGTATTACGGGGATGCGGACATCCGCGTCCGGTTACTGATACGAACCCTTTTGACCTACCAACAGGAGCACACGATGAAGACGACCTTGATCTCGAGCGCGCTCGCCGGCCTGATGGCGCTGGGCGCCGTGACGGCAACCAGCCAGGCGGCGGACGACGACAAGTCCACGGAGAAGTGTTACGGCGTCGCCAAGGCCGGCAAGAACGACTGCGCGGCGAAGGGCCACGCCTGCGCCGGCCAGTCCAAGACCGACGCCGACGGCAAGGAATGGGTCAAGGTGCCGAAGGGTACCTGCGAAAAGATCGTCGGCGGCAGCACCTCGCCGAAGTAAGAGTAAGCGACCGTGTCAGCGCCTCCGGTCGCTGTCCCTGGGCCGATCCCGGCATCCGCCGGGATCGGCCTGCGGGCCGTCCATCACGAGGCGCTGCTGGCCGAACGCCCCGGCGTGGGCTGGCTCGAGGCGCACAGCGAGAACTATTTCGCCGACGGCGGCGGGCAGCTCGACTACCTGTCGCGTCTTCGGGAGCTCTATCCGCTCTCGCTGCATGGGGTTGCGCTTTCGCTCGGTGGGGTCGACGAGCTGGACCGCGATCACCTGCGCCGCCTCAGGCGGCTGGTCGATCGCATCGCGCCGGGTCTCGTCTCCGAGCATGTCTGCTGGGGCGCGATCGGCGGTACGCATCTCAACGACCTGCTGCCCCTGCCCTACACGACCGAGGCGCTTCGCCACCTCGCGAGCCGCGTGTCGCAGCTCCAGGACACGCTCGGCCGGCAGGTGCTGCTCGAAAACGTATCGAGTTATCTCGAGTTCACCACTTCGGAGATGTCCGAGGCGGACTTCCTGGTTGCGCTCGCGCGCGAATCGGGGTGCGGCCTGCTGCTCGACGTCAACAACGTATACGTGAGCGCACGCAACCACGGCTTCGATGCGCGCGCGTTCATCGCCCGCATACCGCCCGCGCTCGTGGGCGAGATCCATCTCGCGGGACATTCGGTCAACCGGTTTGACGGGGGCGAAATCCTCATCGACACGCATTCGACCCATGTATGCCCCGCAGTGTGGGAGCTGTACGAATTCGCGCTGCGGCACTGCGGTGCCGTTCCGACCCTGATCGAATGGGACACGGACATCCCCGCGCTCGGCGTGCTCGTCGCCGAGGCCCGCGCAGCGGATGACCGGCTGGAGCAAATCCGTGCCGTCGCTGCGTGACCTGCAGTACGCCTTTGCCGGCGCCGTGAACCACGGCGACAGGGGCGCAATTGCGCCCTTCGTCGTGGCCAACGGCCTCGACCCCGCGCAACGTCTCGCGATCTACGCGAACAACATTCGCGAGAACGGCCTGGCGACGCTGGAAGCGGGTTTTCCGGTGCTGTTGCGGCTCGCCGGGCGCGACTGGTTTCGCCAGACCGGTATCGGTTATCTCCGGCGTCACCCCTCGCCGAGCGGCAACCTACACTACCTCGGCGCGCGTCTTCCCGAGTATCTCGAAGCGGAGCTCGCCGATGGGCCCTACGCGTACTTTGCCGACGTCGCGCGGCTGGAGTGGGCGTACCAGGAAGTGCTCGTCGCAGCCGAGCCGTCCGTGTTCGACCTGGCCGCTCTCGCCGCGGTCCCGGCCGCGCGTCAGCTGGATCTCGTACTGGAGCTGAGTCCCGCGTCACGTCTGGTCGGATCGGTCTGGCCGCTGCTCGCGATCTGGCGCGCCAACCAGCCCGGTGACGATTCGCACGGCACGGTCAGCCTCGACGCCGGCGCGTGCCGATTGCTCGTGATTCGCCGCGACAATCATGTCGAGCTGCGCGCGCTGCCGCCCGGCGAGTTCGCGTTGCTGCACGCCATCACGGGCGCCATGAACATCGTCGATGCCGCGGCGGCCGCGCTGGTGGCCGATCCCGATTTCGAGCTCGTCGCCGCGCTGCCGCGTCTCGTGCGCCTGGGCGCCCTGACAGGCTTCCATCTGCGTCAGTCAAACCTCTCTTCCCGGAGCATCGCCTCATGAACGCCACGACCCTCCCGCATGGGGCGCCGCCGCAGACTGGGCTCCGACGGCTGCCGGCCCTGCTCGCCTCCGCGCTCGAGCGGCTCGCGGATCCATTCGCGTTTGCTACGCGCGTATACGTCGCCTGGCAGTTCTTCAAGTCGGGACTGCTCAAGCTCGAGAGCTGGCAGAGCACGGTGAGCCTGTTCGAGGACGAATACAAAGTGCCGCTGCTGCCGCCGGCGCTCGCCGCGGTGGCCGGCACCGCGGGCGAGCTCGTCTTCCCAGTGCTGCTGGTGCTCGGCCTCTTTGGCCGGATCGGCGCGGTCGGCCTGTTCGCGGTCAATGTTCTCGCGGTCGTGTCCTATGCGCACGTGCTCTACAGCGAGGGCTTCGAGGCTGCGATTGGTCAGCACTATCTCTGGGGCTTCATGCTCGCGATGCTCGCGATCTACGGTCCGGGCGGCTGGTCGGTCGATCGCTTTCTCGCGCCCCGGCTGGGCTCGCCGCGCAGCTGGTAGCCGCGCGACGCCGGCGGAGGCGCCTCGTTTCATTGTCATCCGGCCGGGCTCTGCACTCGTCACTGATAACGTCGGACAAGAATTCGCTTCGCTCCGACGTTTTGCGCGTCGGCCTCTGACAGCCGACAGTGGTCTTGTCACAGCTACAGTGGTCTTGTCACAGCTACAAAGCCGGGCAGGCTTGACGTAATCTGGCCGCACGGCGCACCGCCCGCCGCAAGGGAGTAATTACATGGACATCCGGGGACGCCGCCGCAGCACGAACGTCGAGGATCGCCGTGGAATGCGCATCGGGCGACCGGCGCTTGGAATCGGTCTGGGCGGGCTCGCGATCATGCTCGTGTTGTCGCTCTTGGGCATCAACCCGCTGCCCTTCATGGCCGGACTGCAGCAGCAGAGTCCGCAGATGCAGCCGTCGGAGCAGCCGTACCAGGAGGGCGCGGAAGAAGCGGCGCTGCGCGAGATGACGGAAGTCGTGCTCGCCGACACCGAGGACACCTGGTCGGAGGTGCTGCCCGGCTACGGCATCGACTACCAGGCGCCGACGCTGGTGCTGTTCGCCGACGCAGTGCAATCCGAATGTGGGGGCGCGAGCGCGGCATCAGGACCGTTCTACTGCCCGCTCGACCAGAAGGTCTACCTCGACATGACATTTTACCGCGACCTGCACGAGCGCTTCGGCGCGCCCGGCGACTTCGCACAGGCCTACGTGATCGCGCACGAGATCGGGCACCACGTCCAGAACCTCGTCGGCACGGCGCGAGAGGTGCGCGAGCAGCAGGCACAGGCCGGGCAGGCGCAGGCGAACGATCTTTCCGTCCGGATGGAGCTGCAGGCTGACTGTTTCGCGGGTGTCTGGGCGAACACTGCGCAACGCTCCCGCCAGCTGCTGTCACCGGGGGACATCGACGAGGCGCTGGCCGCGGCGAGCGCGATCGGCGACGACCGCATCCAGCGCCAGACACAGGGTTACGTCGTGCCGGACTCGTTTACGCACGGCACCGGCGAACAGCGGCAGCGCTGGTTCATGCGCGGGTACGAAGCGGGACGGCCCGACAACTGCGACAGCTTCGCCGCCGCCCAGCTTTAATGGGGACATCGGCTAGTTGTAGCCGGTGAGCTCGAGGTAGCCGCGGCCCACGGATCGGCGATCCGGGTCGAGCAGGCGCGCCGGACCTTCCCAGTAGATCGTTCCGGTGCTGCCGCGGGAGTCGAGCTCGGCGTCGTCGATGAGCGGCTCGAGCAGGAAGACCTGGGACCCCACCTCCAGCCGCCAGGCGACCGGGTAACTGATTCCGGTGCGTGGCGAGCGCCACTCGCGCAGCGGTGTCCAAACGACCTCGTCGGGCGCGAAGGTCGTCACCTCGCCCGTGACTGAACGAAGCGTCGCGCCGGCCCAGCGCGCCCGGTCCCGCGCGTCGCGCGTGCGGAAAGCCATCAGAGCGGCGCCGTCATCGAGATTCACCCCGGTCCAGTCCCAGCCGCGTGCCTCGAAATCGAGCTTCTCGCTGGACCATTCGTGGTCGAGCCACGCGCGCCCGGTGACCGGGCCCGTGCGGCCGTCGATCGCGAGCTCACCCGACACGGCGAGCTGCGGCAGGCTGTAGTAATACGACGCCGAAAGCGGGCCCGGTCCCTTGCGGCTGTAACCCGCCTCCCCCTGCCGGAGCGCCGGCTGCGTGCCCTCGAGCTCGAGCCGCATGGCGAAATCGGCCCCCGCGGCCGCCGCCTGCATCCGGCCGCCGCCCGTCTCGCGCAGCGACCAGTCATCGATCTTCACGTCCATGGCGCCTTCGCGGGCGTAGGCGAGATCGAAGCCCTCGCGCGCACTCCGTTCGGCATGACGCAGACGGCCGGCCTCGGGATCGGCCACGGCCGCATGGGCGAACAGGACCTGGCGCGGCGCAAACCGGCTCGGGTTGTCCTCGCCGAT
>Ga0268386_10001113_pt1 | contig 18200 bp, 15 predicted proteins | sample RVTome_15_FD_200260 | JGI IMG/M metagenome (GOLD analysis project Ga0268386, IMG submission 200260) | Soil microbial communities from uranium-contaminated site in the Upper Colorado River Basin, Wyoming, United States - RVT150D86... ...
TGATTTTCAAGACAGCAACCCTGTTCCTGTGCCTGATCGCATGCGGCAGTGCTCAGGCGGCGGTGGACAAGGTGACGACGTCCACCGTGCAGCCGATCAAGACGCCCTCCGAGCCGATCCCCCCGGAAGCCCTGCTCGACGTGGGAATCTCGCCGCTCAACGATGGATTGCACATGACCGACGAGGACGACACGGTGTTCCCGGAAGTGCGCTACGCCGAGTCCATCTACTTCTCCAACCAGCTCTCCAAGACGATGGAGAAGTCCGGCGGATGGGGCGCGATCCGCGTCGTCCCCAGCACCGAGGTGGTGATGGACGTTTACATCACCGGAACGATTCTGCAGTCGGACGGTGAGACGCTTGACCTCGAAATACGCGTATTCGACACCAGTGGCAAGCAGTGGCTGGACCAGAGGCACCAGCAGGTGGTAGGCAAGTACACCTACGATCGGCGGCTGAAAATTGCCGCGGATCCGTTTCAGAATCTTTTCACCACCATCGCCAACAACGTATTGGCCGTGCGTGAGGAGATGAGCAATGCGGATGCCGTGCGGCTGCGCCAGATTTCGGAGCTGCGCTTTGCCCGTGACTTCTCGCCGGAGGCCTTCGACGAGTACATCGACCAGGGCGACAACGGCATCCTCAGCATTTCGCGTCTGCCGGCCGAGGACGACAGCATCCTGGAGCGGGTCGACAAGATCCGCGAGCGCGACTACCTCTACGTCGACACCATGCAGGATTACTACGACACCTTTTCCGAGCAAATGCACGTGCCCTACCAGGATTTCCGCCGCGTGTCCTACGACTCGGTGATCAAGGCCCGCCAGCTCAAGAAGCGCGCCAATAAGCAGATGCTCGCCGGCGTGGCCGCCATTATCGCGGGCATTTACGGTCGCACACAGGCCAGCAGCTGGATGCAGATGGATGGTGCCACCGCAACCGCGGCGGCGGGTGGCTATGCGCTCAAACAGGGTCTCGACACCAAACAGAAGTCGGCGGAACAGACCGAGCGGCTGGCGGAAATGGGATCTTCCCTGGAAGCCGTCATCGCCCCGCAGGTCATCGCGCTCGAAGATCGCACCGTCACGCTGACCGGCACCGTGCAGGCCCAGTACGAACAGTGGCGCGAGCTTCTGCACCAGATCTATCAACAGGAACGCAGCCTACCGGGCACCGAGGCCGGCCAATCGGCTAATAACATCAACTAGCCGGCCCCGCAATGACACGGACCAGCAGCCCAAGCCAGTCCAAGCCCCAAAAGATCATTCTGATCGTTCTGGGGATGGCCCTGCTCGGCACCGTCTTTCTGCTACCGCAATTCGTGACCGAACCCTGGTTCGTGAACGATGTAGCGGAGCAGGAAATCGTCCCCACGCCGTCGGCAGAAACCGTGCCGCCTTCCACTGCGGCTGAACTCAAGCGTTACCGGCAAGAATCCCAAACCGTGCTGGCTGAGATCGTCATGATGCGCGATCGTCTCCGCGAGCGCAGCGTTGAGCTATGGGGGGAAGCCGATTTCCAACAGGCCCTGGACCGTGTCGAGAGCGGTGACGAGGAGTACAGCTACGGCAATTACGAGGCCTCGCTCAGGAACTATCGCGAGGCGCGTGAACAGCTTGCGCAACTGGAGGAACTCGGCCGCCAGAAGCTGGAGCAAGCCAAGGCCGACGGCGTAGCGGCGGTCGAGGCGCTAAACCCCAACGTTGCCGTGCCCGCCCAGGAACTTGCCAGTGCCATGGCGCCGGAGGACCCGGCTGTTCAGGAGTTGGCAGCGCGTGTGGCGACCCTCGAAGACGTGGCGCGGCACATCGAGGCTGGCGATGATGCACTCATCCGTGATCGCTACGACGCGGCGCGCTCGGAGTTCGAGAAAGCGCTGGCGCTCGACCCGCGTCACCAGCGCGCAGCAGATGGCCTGGCCCAGGCTCGCAATGAAATCACCGGCAGCGCTTTCCGCCGCCAGATGAGCGAGGGCTTCGCGGCCCTCGAGCGCGGGGAATACGAGGCTGCGCGGGCGGCTTTTGGCAGGGCTGGCGAGATCCAGCCGGGCAATCCGGCGGTGAGCCAGGCCCGGTCGCAGGTGGACAACCGGGAGTCCCAGGGTTTCGTCAACGTCAAACTCGCTCGCGCCGCCGAACTCGAATCGAATGAGCAATGGGCCGAGGCCTTGTCCATCTACGGAACCCTGCTCGAGGAAGATCCGTCGCTCGCCGACGCCCGCGCCAGGCTGATACCGGCCAGGGTGCGCGCTGGCCTCGACGAGCAGCTGAGCGGCTACGTCGAAGAACCGCTTCGCCTCTCGAACAAGGCGGAATACCAGAAAGCGCAGACGACCCTGGCGGACGCCAAGGGGATCGCGAACTCAGGCCCGCGACTGCGGCAGCAGATCGGCGAGCTGGAGACCCTGCTCGAACGGGCGACCTCGCCGGTAAACGTGACGTTTCGTTCCGACAACCAGACCCACGTGGTGCTGTACCGAGTGGCCGAGCTGGGGCGTTTCGAGCAGACCTCAATGACGCTGCGGCCCGGGCGGTACGTGGCGGCCGGAACACGCACGGGCTACCGCGACGTGCGCGTCGAGTTCACCATCACCGGTGAGCCGCTGGACCAGCCCATCGAGGTGCGCTGCGAGGAACCGATTGGTTGACGGTTCCGCAATCCGTTCACCTGGATGACTGACTCGTATACATGGAGCAAGAGAACAAGGCCAGGCCCCTTGCGGCCACGGAATTTATGCCCCTGGACAGCCGCGGCGACCGCCGCAGCCTCCGGATATCGCCCATGTACCTGGGGTTGGGCACGCTCGTGGTCGTCGCCGTCGCAGTCTTTGTCTTCTTGTTCGCCGCGCGCGCGGTAATCTTCAGGACCAACCCCGAATACGCCAATATTTCCGTCAGCGGCCTGGCTTTTCACATCGGAAGCAACTTCCTGCTGCTGCCTGGCGAGCACCAGGTCAGCGCGGACGCCGACGGCTACTACGACCTCTCCTCCACGATCGAAGTGACGGGGGAGCGTACGCAGGAAGTCGAACTGGCACTCGAGCCCCTGCCGGGCAAGCTGGAAGTGATTTCCGGGCTGGAGGACATCGAGGTCCACATCGACGGTGAACTCGCGGGGACCGGTCCCGGCGTGATTGATGACATCGCCCGTGGCCCGCACCTCGTGGAATTCCGCAAGTATCGATATTTCCCTGAGCGGCGCGAAATCGACATCGAGGGGCTGGGTCGCACCCAGTCCGTCGAGGTGCTGTTGAATCCGGCCTGGGGCCAGATGGAGATTTCCTCGGTGCCTGAGGGTGCGGAGGTGCTGGTGGACGGAAACTCGATCGGCACCACGCCGCTTACAACGGAAGTCCTTGAAACCGGCACCGACCTAAGCCTGCTCAAGCGGGGCTACAAGACTTGGGAGAAGCAGGTTTCGGTCAAGGCGGGCACCACCGAGACCTATCCGCCGATTGAACTGGTGGTGGCCGACGGGACGCTGGAACTGCACTCCTCACCGTCCGGGGCGGCAGTCAGCGTCGGCGGGGAGTTCCGCGGCACGACGCCGGTCACGGTTGATCTTTCGCCCCTGCGCGAACACCGCGTCGAGCTGTTTCGCGAAGGCTACAGCAAGGCGGTGCGTACCGTTCAGACCGAGCCCGAAGGTCACTCGCGGCTCGATGTCGACCTCCAGCCCATCATCGGGCAGATTGAGCTTTCAGTGTCACCAAGCGATGCCGAAGTACTGGTGGACGGCCGCAGCGTTGGTGCCGGCAGCCAGACCCTGGCGCTGATCGCGCGGCAGCATGAACTGACCGTGCGCAAGCCCGGCTATGAGACCCGCAGCCAGAGCATCACGCCGCGGCCGGAGCACGCGCAGTCACTCGACATTCGCCTGCTCACCGTCGACCAGGCGTACTGGGCGACCCGCCCGCCCAACATCGACTCCTCGATCGGCGCCCGCCTCAAGCTGTTCCGGCCCGCCGTGACCTTCACCCTCGGCGCGCCGCGCCGCGAACCCGGGCGTCGGGCCAACGAGGCCGAGCGGCTGGTTCGGCTGGAGCGGCCCTTTTACATCGGCACCCACGAGATCACAAACGGGCAGTTCCGCCGCTTCAGGGGCGAGCACAGCTCCAGCGCCGTACGCGGGCAGACGCTGGACATGGACAGCCAGCCGGTGGTCAACGTCACCTGGCAGCAGGCCGCCCTGTTTTGCAACTGGCTGAGTCGCCAGGAAGGCCTGCCGCTGTTTTACCTAGAGGAGGGCGGTCGGGTGGTCGGCTCGAACCCGGATACGCACGGATATCGACTGCCAACTGAAGCCGAGTGGGGATTCGCAGCGCGGGTCACGGAGTCCGCCGAAACTCTGATGTTCCCCTGGGGCGGCGAGGTGTATCCTCCGTCCGAGGTGACCGAAAACTACGCCGACGAAAGCGCGGCAACGATCGTGACGTTCGTCATTTCGAACTACAACGACGGATTTCCGACCACGGCACCGGTCGGCTCATTCGAGCCCAACCATCACGGTCTTTATGACATGGGCGGCAACGCGTCTGAATGGGTTCATGATCATTTTGAGATCCGCGTCGTGACCGACGAGCCAATGGTGGACCCATTGGGCCCCGTTTCGGGCGACCGCTGGGTAATTCGCGGCGCGAGCTGGGCCAAGGGTTCGCGCTCGGAGCTGCGGCTGGCCTATCGCGACGCGGGACGGGATGAGAATTACGAAACCGGGTTCAGAATCGCCCGCTACGTGGACCGGCCGGGGGTACAGCCATGAGGCTGATCTTGTCGATCTTGCTGTATGGAATCTCCGTCGTCGCCCTGGCGCAGGCGCCCGCGGGGGAGGAGCAGGCTGCCGAACCCCAGGCTGAGGAACCCCGGGCTGCGGAACCCCGGGCTGCGGAACCCCGGGCTGCGGAACCCCGGGCTGCGGAACCCCGGGCCGAGGAGCCACGGGCTGCAGAACAGGTTCCGCAAGAAGCCGCCGACGAGGCGGAAGTCGGCAGCGAGGCGGACGATAACGCCGCTGAGGAAGAGGGCAGCGAAGCGGACGAGGCGGCGCCGGTAGCCAACGCGGCCGACGCCGTCGAGGAAGCGCTGCCGCCCGACCCGCCCGAGGAAACCACGCCCGCCGAGGAGGAATTTCAGCCGGGCGAGGAAATCTCCGAGGATTATCCGGTGCCGCTGCCTTCCGACATCTAGAACGACGCGCAAACAGCCCGCAGCGAATATAGAATGAGGCCATGAAGAAAAACACCAACGAATTCTTTTTCCAGCTCGTCGCCTTACTGGTAGCGATCATCCTGGTGCATGCGATTTATGTCACCGTTGTGCGGCCCAACGCGGACAGCATCGTCAACCGCGCGGCGGAGGTCGCGGCCGCTGGCGGCGATTACGTCGTGCCGCGCTCTTTCTGGGTTGTCATCAAGGACTTCGAGCAGGAAGCCTGCTTCGTCCTGGCGCTGTGGGCGCTGGCGATCATGGGCTACAAGTGGCGAACGGCGGCGCGCGAGTCGAAGATGCTCGACCTGCCGTTGATCTCGTTCTCCGAAGGCACGCGAATCCTGCCGGGTGACGCCGGCCAGTTGGCCAGGCCGTTGCAATCGCTGCCGGACAACCAGAAGGACTACCTGTTGCCGCGGGCCTTGAGCACCGCGCTGTCACGTTTCCAGGTGACCTCCTCCGTGGAATCAGCCACCGATGCGGCGAGCCAGGTCTGCGACGCCCAGTCGAACCGCCTGGATTCCGAGCTTGCCATGGTACGTTACATTACCTGGGCGATTCCCTCGATCGGGTTCATCGGCACGGTGCGCGGTATCGGCGCGGCGCTCGGCCAGGCACACGAAGCCATGGCCGGCAATATCGCCGGCGTGACCGCCAGCCTGGGCGTGGCCTTCAACTCGACTTTCGTCGCGCTGCTGATCAGCATGGTCGTCATGTTTTTCATGCACCAACTCGAGCTGGGTCAGGAACGCCTGGTGCTCGACTCTTACGCCTACTGTGAAAACCGCCTGCTGCGGTTCCTCAAATCGGAGCCTAAGTGACGCTGGCCGCAATTGAATTCAACGACCAGTCGCTGCTCATCCACGCGGAGGACGAAACGCGCTTCAGCGAACCCGGCTTCGCGCGGCTGACTGGCGAGGGCATCGTTACGGGCGACGAGGCCCGGGCCGTCGCCTGGCGCGAGCCTCAACATATGTACAACCAGTACTGGTGCCACCTCAACCAGACCCCCCTGGCCAACCGCCACCGCTTCGCCCGCCACCACGGCGACATCGCATTTGCCCAGTTGCGTAAGCTGTGGCAACAGGGCGGCTCGGCTGACTCGCTGCTCCTGCTGGCGCCGGGCAGCTTCACCCGCTCGCAGCTCTCGTTGTTGCTGGGCATGGTGCAGGCTCTGCCGGCGCAGCCTGGCCTGGTCATCGACAGCGCGCTCGCGGCTTGCCTCGACGCCGAAGGAGACACGCTCTATGTCGACCTGCATATGCACGAATCGGTGCTGACCGTGTGCAGCCCGGCCGGCGGTGCCATCCGCATCATCGATCAGGAGATATTCCCCGGCACCGGTATCAGCCAGATCCACAACTCCGTCGCCCGCCATATCAGTGACTTCCTGATCGAGAGCTACCGCTTCGACCCGCTGCATTCGTCCTCGACCGAGCAGGCGATTTACGACCAGATCCCCCATTGGCTGACGCGCTTGCGGTGGGAGCCCGACGTGACCATCAAACTCGAGTCGGACAAGGGCGAATTGCCGTGCATCCTGCGCCAGGACGCGATCAAGCGGCTGATCGGTGAACGCCTGGCCAGCATTCGACCGTTCATCGAGGAATGGCAAGGCTGCAAGCCGGTGCTGGCGCATCATTCCGGGTTGCTGGCAGGTCTGATGGACGAGTTTGCCGACGCGCGGGTGGCGCGACGGTCGGCGGGCACCCGGCGTGTACTCGCCCGACAGACGGAAATACGGGCCCAGATCGACGGCCTGTACCGGGTGCGTGAGCTGAGGCGGGAAGGCGAAGTGGCGGCGCACCGCATGAACGGCGAACCGTTGGCAACGCACCTGCTGTGGGGTGAGCTCGCAATGCCCCTAAGCAAGCCGTTGAGCATCCGGCTGACCGACAATGGCCCACGGATGAACAATGGGCTCGACAAGGATGCTGCCCTCACCCTGGTGCTGCGCAATCGGTCGCTCGAGGCCCTGCACGGTGCGGCCGACGGCGCGCTGCCGCGGGATTGCCGGCCGGGCGAATCCATTCGGGTCGGTGGCCACGAACTGAAACTCATCCGCGTTTTTGACGACTAATACCTGATGCCGACGAAATTCCCATGCTGAAGAAACGACGCATCAATGCGTTCAGCCTGTCTTTCCTGGACATCATGGCCTGCGGCTTTGGCGCCGTCACGCTGCTGTTCCTGATCCTGCGCCACAATTTCGCCGAGGAGCCGGTCCCTGACCCGAACCTCACGGCTGAGGTGGAGTTGCTGCAGGAAGACGTCAAGGAAGCGCAAGAGGACCGGGTCGAATTGCTCAACAGCATCGAAGAGCTGGAGTTGCAGCTCGTCACGGCCCAGGGCTTGAACGATCGTTACATCACGGATGTCCGTGAACTGGAGGAGTCCATCCAGTCCGACCCGGAAGAGCGCATTGCCAAGCTGCGGCGACAGGTCGAAGAACTGGAACGCGAGACATCCACCATGGAAGAGGTCGAGTTTGCCGACAAGGTCCGCCAATTTCTGGGCGAGGGCAACCGCCAGTACCTCACCGGCCTGATGCTGGGCGGCGAGCGCGTCATGATCATGGTCGACGGCTCCGCCAGCATGCTGGCCGACAACGTGGTCAACGCGGTCCGGCGTCGCAACATGGACGAGGACACCCGCATCGCATCACCCAAGTGGCAATGGACGGTGCGAACCGTGGAATGGTTGCTGGCTCAATTGCCGCCGAGCAGCCGTTTCCAGGTTTATATCTTCAATACCGAGGCCCACCCGGCGGTCCTCGGCAGCGAGGGTGAGTGGCTGGACGCGGCCGATTCCCTGGAGCTCGAGGCGGCCGTCGAGGGCCTCATGGCTTTTGCTCCCGACCGCGGAACCAGCCTGGAGAACGCGCTGGCCGTGCTCAAGGATTTCCAGGAGAAACCGGATAATCTTTTCCTGTTGACCGACGGCCTGCCCACCCAGGGCAAGACGCCGCCCGGCAACCACATGGTAACGGGCGAGCAACGGCGGCGTAATTTCCTCAGCGCGGTCGCCGCCCTGCCGGTCGGTATTCCGGTCAACACCATACTGTTTCCGATGGAAGGCGACCCCGAGGCGGCCGCGCTGTTCTGGCAGTTCGCCATGGCCACCAACGGCGCCTTCATCGCGCCTTCGAGGGATTGGCCATGAAGAAGCGGCGTCGCGGTGCTGCGGAAGTCAGCGTGTCCTTCCTGGACGTGATCAGCTGTGGCTTCGGCGCCATTGTGCTGTTGCTGATCATCGCCCGTCTAGGCGATCCGGCCACCCTCCAGCAGGCGGAGGCCGAACTGATGGCCCAGGTGCAGAAAATGACCGAGCACCTGTTCGAGGTGCGCGGCGAGACGGTAGTGCTGAACGAGGAGATGAAATCGCGTAAGGAACAGCTCTCCGACCTCGTGGCGCGCGTGGCGCGCCTCAAGGAGACGCTGGCCAGCGTCGAGAGGCAGTCCACGGAAATCGCTCAGTCCAAGGCGATCGAAGAGCGCAACCTCGAACTGGCGCTGCAGGTGCTGACCGAGGAAATGGAGCGCCTGGTGCCGCAAGACCGCTACGCCAATCAGCTGGTCGGCGGCGTGCCGGTGGACAGCGAGTACATCATTTTCGTGATTGACACCTCGGGCAGCATGCAGATGGCCGGCTGGCGCCGCCTGCAGTCCGAGATGCTCAACATCCTCAACATCTACCCCACGGTCAAGGGCCTGCAGGTGATGAATGACATGGGGCAGTACATGTTCCCGGACACGCGCCGGGCGTGGATGCAGGATAACCCCGAAACGCGGCGGCGCGTCCTGCGTGAGCTCGATACCTGGGCGCCGTTCAGCAACTCGAGCCCGGTCGAAGGGATCCAGGCCGCCATCCAGACTTTCTACCGCAACGATCGCAAGATCAGCATCTATGTGCTCGGCGACGACTTTTCCGGGCGATCCATCCGCAACGTGGTGAAGGCGGTCGAGAACCTCAATCAGGCCCACCAGGGCTCGGAGCGGCTGGTCCGCATTCACACCATCGGATTTCCGGTCCATTTCCCACCGGGCCGTACCCCGAGCGAGTCGGCCGTCAAGTTCGCCGCGCTGATGCGTGAACTCAGTTACCACAACGGCGGAACCTTCATCGGCCTGACTGGGCTATAGTGGTGAACCGCTCCATGCGAATGCGCGAAATGACAGGTTGGATCCGAAAAGCCGGTCTACTTTTATTGGCGGGCGCTGCCCTCGGCGGCTGTGCCACTTCGGCGAGCGTGTCCGTGGAAGGCACCTTCCCGACGGTGGTTTCGAAACCTCGGGCCATCCGTGCCGTGATCGTGATGGACGAGGCGTTCCGCAACTACCAGGCGCTGCCCCTGAAGAATGTCGACATCCGCTTTGGTTCGGCTCAGGTGGATCTGTGGGGCAAGGCGTTCCGCGGCTTGTTCGAACAGGTGGAAGTGGTATCTTCGAGATCGGAGGTACATTCGGGCGCGGACCTGGTGATCACGCCCTCGGTCCAGGAAGTGCAGCTGTCGACGCCGAACCAGTCGTATCTCAATGTGTACGAAGTTTGGATCAAGTACAGGCTGGACGTCGAGACGCCGGACGGTGTGCCCATCGACAGCTGGTTTCTTCCGGCCTACGGGAAGACACCGGATTCGGCTTTGATGTCGAGAAGCAGGGCCATCGAAGACGCCACCGTCGTCGCCTTGCGCGATGCGGGCGCAAAGCTGATGCTGGATTTTTTCAGGATTCCCGCGATCCACGTATGGATGGAGCAACGATTGGCGTCAACAAAATTATGAAATACGGTTCATTCATTGCAATTTCGGCGGCCCTCGTGATGGACGGTTGTGGTTCAACGACCACCATCGACGATTACCGCCCCACCACCGAGCCGATCGAGATCCAATCCCACGAGAAAGTGGCGGTGCTCGGTCGCCGCGACGCCGGACACTACGAAACCGATACCAGCTTCATCCAATGCCTGGGCAACCAACTGAACGGCTTGCACTTCCGGGTGGTCTCCGAGCAGGAGTTCATCGACGCCCTGTATCCCTGGTTCGAGCCGCGCACCGCGCCCAAGGGCATCAAACGCCTGACGCAGCTGATGGGCGATGAAGCTGTCAAGGAGAAAGTGCGGGCCGAGGGCATCCGCTACCTCGTGTGGCTCGACGGCGAGGTTGAATCGGCCGGGCATGCGGGCACCATGAGCTGCGGTATTGGACCTACCGGCGGCGGCTGCTTCGGTTACGCCTCGTGGGACAAGAACGTCTTCTTCGAGGCCGTCGTCTGGGACCTCGACGACCTGACCGAGGAGGCACGAATTCGCGTCGATTCCGAGGGCACCTCCTACGTCATCGGGATCGTCGCGCCCATCCCGCTGATCAGCCCGGTCAAGAGCCAGGCCTGTGCCGGCATGGGCGAAAAGCTGAGGTCGTATTTCTCTAAAGAGGTGGGGTGATGCGTCGTTCGGCCTGGACAGTCTTTGCACTCGCAGCACTGCTCCTTTGCGTGCCCGTCTTCGGCGCCTCCAAGGGCGAGGAACTCCACCGGGAGATGCTGATATCGCCGGGTGTCTATGACGACCCGGAGCTCGCCGAGTACATCGGCCGCCTGATCAGCCAGATCGTCTCGGTTTCGGAGATGGCGGGCGAGCATTTCACCTTCACCTTGCTGGACTCCCAGGACGTCAACGCCTTCGCGACCGAAGGCAACTACGTGTACGTCAATCGCGGCCTGCTCAACTACGTGGGTAACGAGGCGCAACTCGTCTCGGTGCTGGGTCACGAGGTGGCGCACGTCACCCAAAAACACGTTACCAGCATGCCGACCAAGGCCGGCGGCGCCAAGTTCATCACCTGGCTGGCGGCGGCTCTTTCCGGCAGCCAGGAGGTCTACCAGGCCGGCATGGCCTATGCCAATTCGCTCCTCAAGGGCCACGGCCGCGACAACGAGCTGGAAGCCGACGAAGCGGCGGCCCGCTACATGGTGAAGCTGGGCTACGACCCCGAAGAGATGCTCGATATGCTCACCACCATGAAGGACCTGGAGGTACTCCAGAAGGACCGCGCGGCGCAGATGGGGGCCCCGCGCCGCACCTACCACGGCATCTTTTCCTCGCATCCGCGCAGCGACATGCGCCTGCGCAGTGGTGTTGCCAAGGCTGAGCGGTTGACCACCGGTGGGCCGACCCGCGATTCGGGTGAGGAACGGTTTAGACAGATGACCGAAGGCCTGGTATGGGGCGAGAACTTCAAGGAAAAGGAAGCGGATCCCGAACGCTACAACGACATGAACCTGCGGGTCCGCTTCGACTATCCCGACGGCTGGACGCATGCCATGCTCGAAGATGGCAAGACCGTCGCGGGCAAGTCCGGGGGCGGCGAGGCCAAGCTCAGCATGAAGCCGCATCAGCGGACCCCGCAGAGCCCCGAGGAATACCTCTACAACCACCTCAACATGCCGCCCCTGCGTGATGGCAAGGAGATCAGCCCGGCGCGGCTCAAGGGCTATACCGGCATCCTCGACGGCAGCAACGGCGAGCCTGACCAGCGCATCGCGATCGTGTTCTACAAGCTGAACGCTTACCTGTTCACAGGCGAGGTCAGAGATCTGGACAAATTCGAGGAATTCGACGAGAAGTTCCTCGCCTCCATCGACACTTTCAGGCCCATCTCGAACCGCGAGCTGGAGGGCCAGAAACCCAAACGGATCCATTTCGTGAAGGCCACCAGCGCCACCACCTTCGATGCGCTGGCCACCGAGCTGCACCTGAACGAGTTCGAGCTCCAGGACCTGCGCCTGATCAACAGCTATTATCCGACCGGCGAGCCCAAGCCCGGCGAGTGGATCAAGATCTTCGTCCAGGAAGAGGAAGCGGAGGCTACGGGATCATAGCTGCCGCTCGGCGGTTGCGACCGCTCGCCCCTTGCAGTCTATAATCAACGTCAGGAATGTCTACTCAGGGATGGTGTTGGCATGGCCGGCCCGCCGAGTGGGCGCGCCGGAGTTGCTCTCGGTGTTCGAAGGGGGAACATGAATAAGAAGCAACTCGCCCGGCGGCTCGCGCTCTGGATCGGGATTGTCGCCGGACTCACATGGTTTTTCTTCTTGCGCACCGAAGCACTCGACATGAGCAAGTGGCAGCGCTTCCAGGATTCGATCAATTCGGACGACTGGATCGGCTGGATCCATCCCTTCGGTGCCGAAGTGAGGGCGCTCGAGGTCGGACCCTTCGATGACATCGAGCAATGCCGCACGTATGCGTTCGAGCATTTGGAACGCGAATACGACGACTGGGAAAACGCCGAGTATTACTGTGGATACCGTTGCGGCGATGCACACTTCCGCAACAGGGAAGCCGAATGCCAGGTAATCACGAAGTGATAACCTGGATCACCGGCGCCTCCTCCGGAATCGGCGAAGCGCTTGCTGTCGCCTGCGCGCGCGACGGCCACCGGCTGGTGCTATCGGCCAGGCGCGAGGCGGAATTACATCGCGTCCGCGGGCGCTGCCTGGAGCAGGGCCTAAACGAGGAAGACGTGCTGGTGCTGCCGCTGGACGTCACCGATACCGACGCCATGCCAGCCGCTGTCGAGGAGGCTGTTTCAAAATTCGGTCGAATCGACCTGCTGATCAACAACGCAGGCATTTCCCAACGCTCGCTTTTCGTGGATACCGACCTCGAGGTCTACCGCCGCATATTCGAGGTCGACCTGTTCGGCCAGATCGCGCTCACCAAGGCCGTGCTGCCCGTGATGCTGGCGCAGGGCGAAGGCCGCATCGCGGTCACCGCGTCCATCGCCGGCAAGATCGGGGTTCCGTACCGGACGGGTTACTGCGCCGCCAAACACGCCGTGATGGGCTTTTTCGACGCCCTTCGGGCCGAGCTGGACGGCACCGGCGTCAAGGTATCGACCATCCTTCCCGGATTCGTGCGCACCAACATTTCCGCGGCTGCCGTAACGGCCGATGGTGGCACCTTCGGCGAGACCGACCGCAACATCCAGAATGGGATGGATCCGGACGAATGCGCCCAAATGATTCTCAAGGCCCTCAAGAAAGGCAAGGCTGAAATCCCGGTCGGCAGTGGTTCCGAGAAGCACACCCTGTGGCTCAAGCGGTTCTTCCCGGGCCTGGTGATGCGCATGGCGCCCAAGTTCGGTAAGCCGACCGTCTAGGGAAAGGTCAAAGTAAAGCGAGTTGCCTGTCCGCGGCCCGCCTGAACAGGTCCGTCCTCAACGCCGGTGAGTCCCCGTCCAGGCCGTGGCGCCGGCGCGCCAGCCTGAAACGCCTGGCGATCATGTCGGCGATGAGGCCTTCGCCGCGCATGCGCTTGTGGAACGTCGAATCGTAGGCTTTGCCGCCTCTGCATGACGCAACTGCCCGCATCACAGCGTCCGCGCGGTCGGAATAATGCGCAGCCAGCCAATCGCGAAAAAGGGGTTCGACCTCCCAGGGCAGGCGCAGCAGTACGTAGCTGGCGCTGCGCGCGCCGCGCTCGGCGACCGCTTGGAGGATATGCTCGATTTCATGGTCGTTGATGCGCGGAATCACGGGCGCCACCATGGCACTCACCGGCACGCCCGCGCCTGCAAGCTTTGCGATGACATTGAGCCGGGCGGCCGGCCCCGCGGTGCGTGGCTCCAGGCGGCGCTTCAATTCGGCATCGAGCGTGGTCACGCTGACGGAGGTCCGCACCAAGCCGAGCGCTGCCAAGTCCCCGAGCAGTTCCAGGTCGCGCAGGATCAGGGAACTCTTGGTGATGAGCACCACCGGTTGCCGGAACTCCAGGCAGGCCTCGAGCAGTCCGCGGGTGATTTCAAGCCTGCGCTCGGCGGGCTGATAGGCGTCGGTATTGACCCCGATGGCGATGGGCTTGCAACGGTATGACGGGGCCGACAGTTCCTTCCGCAAAAGTTCGACGGCATTGGTCTTGGCCAGGATCCGGGTCTCGAAATCCAGCCCCGGAGACAGGTCATGGTAGGCATGCGTGGGCCTGGCGAAGCAGTATACGCATCCGTGTTCGCATCCCTGGTAGGGGTTGACCGAAAGATCGAAACCGACGTCGGGCGACCGGTTGCGGGTGATGATCGAACGCGCCCGGATCGGTGTGATTTGCGTGTCGGGATGAGGCGCCGTCTCAGCTTCGGCGGGGTCTGTCACCAGGCTGCGTTGCGTGAAGCGGTGGTCGATGTTCTGGCGCGCCCCACGGCCGCGCAGGATTTTAATGTCCTTGATACTGTTCATTCATACAGCATCATAGGAGAAACCCGCGCGGCCCGCAATCGGCGGCGTTCGGCGGCGCAGGCCTCAGGGCGTATTTTCGAAACCTTGGTCGAAATACTCTTCCGGTATTTGGAACACGCTGGCAGTCGCGTCGATGCGGCCGTAACCAAAGGTGTTGTTGGGGATGCTGCTGCCGGGGACATCCCCGCAATCCTGCGTGGTCGTGAGCTGAACGGCGTTCAATTTCATGCGCGACTTGAGCGTTGAAGGATCGCCGGCCAGTCCAGGGTCGGCCGAAATCATCAGGGCCGCGAGACCGGCGACGTGCGGTCCGGCCATGCTGGTGCCGCTAAAAGAGGCATAGCCGCCGCCACGAATTGATGAGCGGACGTTGCTGCCCGGCGCGGAAATATCCGGCTTCAGGCGGTTGCTGCCGTCCACCATCACCGGGCCGCGGCTGGAGAAACTCGAGATCGTGTCGCTGATAGTGGTCGAGCCGACCGTAAACGAAAGCTCGTAGATGGCCGCCGGGGTCGACACGGTGCTGCAGCCTGAACCCGAGTTGCCGGCCGAGACGACGACCAGGATGCCTGCATCGAGGGTGTTGCTGACGGTGTCGAGCATGATGTTGACGTCATTGCAGCCTTCCGAGGGCGGGCAGCTCCAGGAGTTGTTGATGACGTGTGGCGCCTTGGACGGGTCGGGATTCTGCCCGTTCAGATCGGTGGGCGCGACGAACCACTCGAAACACTCGATGTAGGTCGCGGGTGTGCCGTTGCCCTGGTCCATGTTTCGGCAGCCGATCCACTCGGCGCCCGGGGCGACGCCGATCTGGTTGTCGCCGCCGTCGTCGCCCACCATGGTGCCCATGGTGTGGGTGCCGTGGTCGTTGTCGTCGCAGGGAAAGGGTGAATCGGCGCCGCACGATCCCCCGCCCGTATGGATTGAGTCGTGCCAGTTGTAGTTGTGATCGGCGGTGCTGCCGTTCCAGCCCCTGTACTGGTCAATGAGGGCAGGGTGATCCCACTCGTAGCCGGTATCCTGCCCGCCCACCACGGCGCCCTGGCCCGTGAAACCCTGGGCCCAGACATCCGGCGCGCCGATCAGCGCGATGTTCCATTCGATGTCCTCGGGGCTCTCTCCGGCCGTTGGCCCGGTGCTCGGCAGGTCCATTCGCACCTGCGGATTGGCGTGAATGTATGCGATGTCCGCACGCTGCCTGAGCTCCTCGAATACCGTGCGGTCCGCTTTCACCCAAACGGCATTGACGATCCAGAACGGCCGGTACTCGACCCCGAGTTGATTGAGGCGTGCGAGCAATTGGGTCTGGGATTGCTCGGCCGTCTGGCGCAGGCGGTCGACGATCTGGGTCCTGCGGTCGAGGGCGTTGGCCTCGTCCCTTAAATCAGTGAGATCCGCCCGCGTTTTCAGCCGGACAATGAACTCGACCTGATCCCTGCTGCGGAATTGCTCCTCCACCCAGGGATCGGCGCCGGCGCTATCGGCCGCCGCCGACAGCGGGAATGCGAGCAGTGTTAGAAGGGCTGGAAGGAAGTACCGCAACGAGCGTCGATCGGCCGCCTGGCCGGAACCAGAAACCTTCATGGGCGCACCATCCGTAGTGGGTCATCGCGTTGATTGGGCGCGTAAGTATCGCAGGTCGTGTTCAGAACAGCCAGCCTGCATAATGTCCCTAAGGTGACCATTCACTTCGCATCGCCTGATGCCCTTGCCGATGCCGTCATCGCCGACGTCGGCAAGCGCATCGTGCTGGCTCTGCCACTGGGTCTGGGCAAGCCCTGCCACGTGGTCAACGCCTTGGTCGAAAAGGCCGTCGCAGATTCTTGCATCGAGTTGCACATATTCACGGCGCTGACCCTCGAGCCGCCCGAGCCCGACAACGCTCTCGAAAAGCGCTTCATGGAGCCGGCCCGCAAGCGTTTGTTCGGCGATTATCCGAGGCTCAGCTATGCGCAACGGTTGCGCGATCGCAGACTGCCGGCCAACATCCAGGTCAACGAGTTCTTTTTCCTGGCCGGCCGCTGGCTCGGCGTGCCTCGCGCGCAGACCGCGCACATCGCGGCCAACTACACCCACGTGCTGGGCTACATGATTGAACGGGGCGCGAACGTGCTGGCCCAACTGGTCGCCCGGCGCGAGGTGGGCGGAACGAAGCACTTCAGCCTCGCCAGCAATACCGACCTCAGCATCGACCTGCTTCAGGCGCGCCGGCAGGGCAGGGCCAACTTCGTGATGGTGGCGCAGGCCAATAGCGAGATGCCCTTCATGACCGGCGATGCAGTCGTCGATGCTGATGAGATCGATTACCTGCTGGACAGCCCCGCGACGGACTTCGAGCTTTTTTCGGCTCCCCGCAGGCCGATCGAAGCCACCGACCAGGCCATCGGCCTTCATGCCGCGCGCCTGGTGCGCGACGGCGGCACCCTGCAGGTCGGCATCGGCTCGATCGGCGACGCGGTTTCCGCCGCACTCATTCTGCGCCATGAGCACAACGAGGACTTCCGCGAGATCATCGGCGAGCTGTCGGCAGGCGAAGCCGACCGGTTCAGCGATTGTGGCGTATTCGAGGCAGGGCTTTACGCCTCCAGCGAGATGTTCGTGCTCGGGCTGCTGGAGCTGGTCGAGCACGACGTCATCCGGCGCGAGGTCGACGGCGCCCTGGTCCACGCTGGATTCTTCGTCGAGAGTCGGGAGTTTTACCGGCGACTGAGGGAGATGAGCGACGAGGAACGTCACCGCTTCCGCATGACCTCGGTGGCGTTCACAAACCAGCTGTACGGCGACGAGGACGAGAAACGGGCCGCGCGCGTCAAGGCCTGCTTTATCAACAATGCCATGAAGGCGACCTTGCTCGGCGCGGTGATTTCCGACGGCCTCGAAGACGGCAAGGTGGTCAGCGGCGTCGGCGGCCAGTTCAATTTCGTCACCCAGGCCTTCGCCCTGCCGGATGCACGATCCGTGCTCACCTTGCAGGCCACGCGATTGTCGAAAGGGGAGGTGGAGTCCAACATCGTCTGGTCGTTCGCGCACGAAACGATACCGCGGCATTTGCGCGACATCATCATCACCGAGTACGGCATCGCCGACCTGCGCGGAAAGCCCGATGGCGAAGTCATCGCGCAGATGTTGTCGATCGCCGATTCAAGGTTTCAGCAGGGCCTGCTCGAAAAGGCCAAACATGCCGGCAAGATCGACAAGGATTACGAAATCTCCAAAGCCTATCGCCACAACAGCCCCGAGCGCGTCGAGCGAGTGGTCGGCAAATGGCAGGATGCGGGTTACCTAAAGGTTTTTCCCTTCGGCAGCGATTTCACTGAAATCGAGCAGCGTCTTCTTCCGGCGCTCAGTGAGATGGGACGAACGAGGTATTCAAAGCGGCAAATGTTCCGGCTGGCCAGGGACGGGTGGGGTGCGGATTCGAATGCGCAGGATGACGCCTGTATACAGCGCATGGGCCTGGATCAGCCCAGGGGGCTGAAACAACGACTGTACCGACTATTGCTCCGCGGCGCGCTGGCGCGCGTCAGGGATGATGGGGCCGATCAGTCCGACCAGGTTTCGAGCTTCCAGTCGTAGACGGCCAGCGTGCGCTTGCAGGCGCCGCATTCCAGGATGGTCTTGCCTTCATTTTTAAGCGTCTGGGATATTGCGTCGCGCTTGTACCAGTCATGGTCGCAGTCCGACGAATCGTCCAGCTCCAGCTTGATAGCCTTGAGTGTGGGCGAACGCTCCTCCAGGCCGAACGAAAAGTTCTCCGGCATCT
>Ga0268386_10001114_pt1 | contig 18194 bp, 19 predicted proteins | sample RVTome_15_FD_200260 | JGI IMG/M metagenome (GOLD analysis project Ga0268386, IMG submission 200260) | Soil microbial communities from uranium-contaminated site in the Upper Colorado River Basin, Wyoming, United States - RVT150D86... ...
CTCGATCGCACGGTCCGTCGTGTCCGTGGGAGCCAGCTCCTCCGGCGTCAGCGCGAGCATCCGTGCGACGTCGAGGGCGACGTTGCCGTTGCCGACCACGACCGCGCGCTCGACGGAGAGGTCGAAGCGCACTTCCTGGAAGTCCGGGTGGCCGTTGTACCAGGCGACGAGCTCGGTCGCGGCCCAGGAGCCCGGGAGGTCCTCCCCCGGGATCCCGAGGCGCCGGTCGGTCTGCGAGCCGACCGCGTACACCACGGCGTCGTAGCTCTCGGCGAGCTCTTCGTGCGTGACGTCCCGTCCCACCTCGACGTTCCCGAGGAAGCGAAAGCCGGGGCGGGCGGCGATCTTCTCGAACGCCCGGGACACGGTCTTGAGCTGCGGGTGGTCGGGGGCGACGCCGAGGCGCACGAGCCCCCATGGCGTCGGCAGGCGCTCGAGCATGTCCACCGCGACGGCCGGGTCCTCGCTCGCCAGGAGGTGCCCCGCCGCGTAGAACGCCGCCGGGCCGGATCCGACGATCGCGACACGCAACGGTCGCTCGCTCACGGCGCGGAATCTAGAGCTTCGGGCTCAGGGACGGCTCAGTGGCTGCAACCGGAGCCGCAGCCGCCCACGTGCGTCCCCTCGGGCAGCTCCTCGCCTTCGTCCATCTGGAAGGAGTGGCCGCAGCCGCACGACGAGACGGCGTTCGGGTTGTCGATCTTGAACCCGGACTCCTGGATCGTGTTGAGGAAGTCGATCGTCGTGCCGCGGAGGTACGGCGCGCTGAAGGGGTCGACGACGACCGGGACGCCCTCGACCTCGAGCTCGAGGTCGCCCTCCGCCGGCCCGGCGTCGAAGCCGAGCCCGTACTGGAAGCCAGAGCAGCCGCCACCCTGGATCGCGACGCGGAGGACGAGCGCGTCCGCGTCGGGCTCCTCGGCGAGGAGCTCCCTGATCTTCGCCGCCGCGACAGGCGTCAGCGAGAGAAGCGGCGTCGTGGTCAGACCCGTGGGGTCAGACCCCGACCCGGCATTCGTAGTGGGCTGCTCGACCGTAGCCACCGGCTCATCGTAGCGGACGTGCCCCCCGGCACCAGCCCGGGAGTTTGTGACACACGTATCGCGCATTCTGCGCGGAGTTTCGGATCCCTTCGTGCCGCGGAAAGGGGAGTGCTAGGTTTCGCCGGAGTAGACACGATCGAGGTCCTCGCGGGGGTAGGTCCCGTGCTTTCGAACTGGCTTCCCTTCCTCTTCTACGCGCTCTTCGCGGCAGCCATCCCCGCCTCGATGATCGCGTTCTCGTTCCTCCTGCCGCGGCGTCCCTCGGCGCGGACGCGGCAGAAGATGCTGCCGTTCGAGTCGGGTGTGGCCCAGGCAGCGCCGACCCACGAGCGCCGATTCACGGTGAGCTTCTACCTCACGGCGATCCTCTTCATCCTCTTCGACATCGAGGTGGTGTTCCTCTACCCGCTCGCCGTGGAGCTCGAGGCGCTCGGCTGGTTCGGGGTCGTCGAGCTCGGCGTGTTCATCGGGATCCTCGGCGTCGCCTACGTCTACATCTGGCGGAAGGGCGCGCTCCGGTGGCAGTGAGACGCGAGCTTCCCGTCGTGAGCGACCGCCCGCTCGCGCAGGCGGGACTGCAGTCGGAGCGCGTGCTCTGGCCCGAGCGCGGCCCGGGTGTCTTCGAGCGCGAGGTGGAGGAGATCGAGGACGCGCTTCTCCTGACGACGGTCGAGAAGGCGGTGGCCTGGGCGCAGTCGAGCTCGGTCTGGCCGGATACCTTCGGCCTCGCCTGCTGTGCGATGGAGATGATCGCCGTCGTCTCGTCGCGCTACGACATCTCCCGCTTCGGGATGGAGCGCTTCAGCTCGTCGCCCCGCCAGGCCGACCTGCTCATCGTCTCCGGCCGCGTCACCCACAAGATGGCCGGGCCGCTCCGCCAGGTCTACGACCAGATGCTCGAGCCGAAGTGGGTGATCGCGATGGGCGCCTGCGCGAGCTCGGGCGGGATGTTCAACAACTACACGATCCTGCAGGGCGTCGACAAGATCGTCCCCGTCGACATCCACGTCCCGGGCTGCCCGCCGCGGCCGGAAGCGCTCCTCGAGGGCGTCGTCCGCCTGCACGAGAAGATCCGCGCGGGCGTGCCGCCCGCGTACGAGATCCGTGGGGTCGCCGAGTAGTGGCGTACGAGGACGTGCCCGGGGTCGTCGAGACGCACGAGGCGCTCGGCGAGATCACGCTCGTCGTCGACCCCGCGCGGCTCGTCGAGGCGTGCGCGCACCTCCGCGACGCGCACGGCTTCAACATGCTGAGCGACATCGCGGCGACCGACTACCTCGGCTGGGGCGAGGAACCGGTGTCCGGATACGTCGGGACCGTGGCCGGCAGGGACCTGAACGACCCGAGCACGCAGGGGCTCGCGCGGGTCCCGGCGCCCAAGCCGAAGCGGTTCTCGGTCTCGTACCACCTGCTCCGCGTGAGCGACGAGCCCGCACGTGTTCGCGTCCAGGCCTGGCTCGACGACGGCGAGGGGGTGGAGAGCGTCATCCGCGTGTGGCCGGCCGCGGACTGGTTCGAGCGCGAGACCTACGACATGATGGGGATCTCCTTCGAGGGCCACCCGAACCTCGTCCGCATCCTCATGCCGGAGGACTGGGAGGGCCACCCGCAGCGCAAGGACTACCCGCTCGGCGGCGAGCCCGTGCGCTTCTCGGACGAGGACTGACCCATGGCCGTCGTCCCGACCAGACGGATCTACGAGGGTACGCGCATCCCGAGCCCCATCCCCACCGTCCTGCAGGTCGACCCGGCGAAGCACGCCCTCGACGACATCCTCCAGATCAACTTCGGGCCGAACCACCCGTCGACGCACGGCGTCCTCCGTCTCGTCGTCGACCTCGACGGCGAGACGGTCGCAGGCCTGCGCGCGGTCATCGGCTACCTCCACACCGGCTTCGAGAAGAACATGGAGGCGAAGACGTGGTGGAAGTCGGTCACGTACGCGCCGCGCATCGACTACGTCTCCTTCCAGGCGAACGAGCTCCTGTACGTGCTCGCGGTCGAGAAGCTTCTCGGCATCGAGGTGCCGCGCAGGGCGACCTGGACGCGGATGGCCCTCGCCGAGCTCACGCGCATCCACTCGCACCTCATCTGGCTCGGCACCTCGGCGCTCGAGATCGGCGCGATCTCGCTCCTCTGGTACTCGTTCGACGACCGCGACCTCGTCCTCGACCTCTTCGAGCTGATCGGGGGGACGCGGATGCATACGCGGTACTTCCAGGTGGGTGGCCTCGCGGAGGACGTGCCGCCCCGCTTCACCGACGAGGCGCGGAAGTTCTGCGACTTCTTCCCGAGGTCGATCGACGAGTACGAGGCGCTCCTCGACCGGCAGGCGATCTGGCTCCAGCGCACGAAGGGGATCGGCCTGCTCTCGGCCGAGGACGCCCTCGCCCTCGGCCAGTCCGGCCCTATCCTGCGCGCGTCCGGCGTCGACTGGGACCTCCGGAAGCGGATGCCGTACCTCTTCTACGACGAGGTCGAATTCGACGTCCCCGTGTACGAGAACGGTGACGTCTACGACCGGTACAAGGTGCACATGGACGAGATGCGCGAGTCCGTGCGCATCGTCCGCCAGTGCCTCGACCGCATCGACGAGACGGACGGCGAGCCGTGGATCGCCGACGACCGCAAGGTCGTCCTGCCGCCGCGGCACGAGCTCCACACGTCGATGGAGTCGCTGATCCACCACTTCAAGATCGTGACCGAGGGCTACACGGTGCCCGAGGGCGAGGTCTACGTCGTCATCGAGTCCCCGCGCGGAGAGAACGGCTGTTACCTCGTCTCGGACGGCGGGCCGCGTCCCTGGCGCGTCAAGTTCCGGGCGCCGAGCTTCGCGGCGCTGCAGGCGACCGCGGCCGTCGCCCAGGGCGGGCTCATCGCCGACCTCATCGCCGTCGCCGCCTCGCTCGACCCGGTCATGGGAGACGCCGACCGGTGACGCCGGAGACGTACGAGCGGATCCAGAAGCTCCGGCGCACGTACCCGCGGAGCCGCTCGGCCGTGATGGACGCACTCCGGCTCGTGCAGGCCGAGCACGGAGGGTGGCTGCCGCCGGAGGCGTTCCGCGAGGTGGCGGACGCGCTCGACGAGACGCCCGCGTACTGCCACTCGATCGCGACCTTCTACGACATGTACCACCTCGAGCCCGTCGGAACGCACCTGGTCGAGGTCTGTACGAACCTCTCCTGCGCGCTCGCCGGAGCCCAGGCGGTGCTCGACGCGTTCGCCGGCGAGCTCGACGTGCGGCCCGGCGAGACGACCGAGGACGGCGAGGTCACGCTCCGTGCGATCGAGTGCGCGGGCGGCTGCGGTCGCGCCCCGGTCGTGGTCGTCGACCACGTGTACCACGAGCCCGTGCGCCCCGCCGACGTCCCGGGCCTCGTCGAGGAGCTCCGTGGCCGCGGATAGCCCCCTCCTGCTCACGGCCGGCACCGAGGACCGCGACCTCGCCCGCCTCGCCGAGTACCGCGCCGTCGGCGGCTACTCGGCGCTCGAGAAGGCGAGGGCGATGGAGCCGCAGGCGGTCGTCGACGAGATCACGGCGGCGACGCTGCGCGGCCGCGGAGGCGCCGGGTTCCCGATGGGACGGAAGGCCTCGCTCCTCGCGAAGGACACGGGCAAGCCCGTGTACCTCGTCGTGAACGCGGACGAGTCCGAGCCGGGCGCCTTCAAGGACCGCGACGTCATGCGCTTCACGCCGCACCGGCTGCTCGAGGGATGCCTGATCACCGCGCACGGGATCGAGTCCCGGAACGTGTTCGTCTACATCCGCGGCGAGTACGGCCACGAGTTCGACGTCATGCGGGCGGCGCTCGAGGAGGCGCGGAAGGCCAAGCTCCTCGGCGGCGTGACGGTCGTCCTCCACCGCGGCGCCGGCGCGTACATCTGCGGCGAGGAGACGGCGCTCCTCGAGTCGCTCGAGGGGCAGCGCGGGCAGCCGCGCCCGCGACCGCCCTTTCCGCCGGTCACGGGGCTGTACGGGGCGCCGACGCAGATCAACAACGTGAGCACGATCGCGCTCGTCCCGAAGATCTTCGAGCTCGGCGCGGCCGGGTTCGCGAAGATCGGGGTGCCGTCTGCGCCCGGCACCGCCGTGTTCTCGCTCTCGGGCAACGTCGCCCGGCCCGGGAACTACGAGCGGCCGCTCGGGACGACGCTCCGCGAGCTCGTCTACGACGTCGCGGGCGGCGTCGCGAACGGACGGGAGCTCAAGGCGGTCATCCCGGGCGGCTCGTCGGTCCCCGTGCTGACACCCGCCGAGATCGACACGCCCATGGACTACGACTCGATCCAGGCGGCCGGGTCCTTCTTCGGCTCGGCGGCGATCATCGTCGTCGACGACCGCTGCTGCATGGTGCAGCTGGCGCTCCGGGCGGCGCAGTTCTACATGCACGAGTCCTGCGGGAAGTGCACGCCGTGCCGCGTGGGCACGCGCTGGCTCGTGCAGCTGCTGACGACGATCGAGGAGGGACGGGCCGAGCGCTCCGACCTCGATCTGCTCTCGAGCGTGTGCGACCGGATGCTCGGGAACTCGCTCTGCGCGCTCGGGGACTTCGCCGTCTACCCCGTCTCCAGCTACCTGCGCAAGTACCGCGACGAGTTCGAGGAACACGTCGCGCTCGCTCGCTGCCCCTTCGAGGGCGAGTCGTCGATCGAAGGGATCGTCGCACCGGTCGACCAGCACGTCCCGTCCGCACACGCGACGGGGGTCCCGGTCGCGTGAGCGTCGAGCCGGGATCGCCGCCGGACCGCGTCTCGGTCACGGTCGACGACCGCACGGTGGAGGTGCCGAGCGGCACGGGCCTCGTCGAGGCCGCGCAGGCCGCCGGGATCGAGATCCCGGTGTTCTGCTACGAGCCGCGCCTCGGGCCGCCCGTCGGCGCCTGCCGCATGTGCCTGGTCGAGATCGAGGGCATGCCGAAGCTCCAGGCGGGGTGCACGCTGAGCGCCCAGGACGGGATGGTCGTGCGCACCGCGAGGACGTCGCCGAAGGCGGCCGAGGGGCAGGAGGCGACGCTCGAGTTCATCCTCGTCAACCACCCGCTCGACTGCCCGGTCTGCGACAAGGGCGGCGAGTGCCCGCTTCAGGACCTGACGTTCCGCTACGGGCCGGGAGCGACGCGGATGACCTTCTCGAAGCTCACCTTCGACAAGCCCGTCCCCATCTCGCCCCTGATCGCCCTCGACCGGGAGCGCTGCATCCTCTGCTACCGGTGCACGCGCTTCTCGGAGGAGGTCGCCGAGGACGGCCAGCTCATCGCGCGGAACCGCGGCGCGGCGACCGAGATCGCGACCTTCGAGGACGAGCCGTACCGCGCTCCCTTCTCCGGCAACGTCATCGAGCTCTGCCCCGTCGGCGCGCTCACGTCGACGCTCTATCGGTTCGAGGGCCGGCCCTGGGACATCCAGAACGTCCCCTCGGTGTGCACCGGGTGCGCGGTCGGCTGCAACGTCTCCGTGACCGTTCGCGAGGGGAAGGTGCGGCGCATCCTCTCCCGGAACCACCCGGAGATCGACCGCGGCTGGCTCTGCGACAAGGGCCGCTTCACCTACCCGCACCTGCGGGCCGAGGACCGGATCACGGTGCCGCTCCGCCGCGGGCCGAAGGGGCTCGCCGAGATCTCGTGGGACGAGGCGCTCGACACGGCGGAGGAGCTCCTGCGCGGGGCCGGGAGCGCGATCGTGACCGCGCTCTCGGGGGCGGAGACGAACGAGCTCGCCTACGCGCTCGCCCGGCTGCTCCGCGGAGGCATCGGCGCGCACTCGGCGGTGCTGCCCGAGGCAACGTCGGACGCGCTCGACGCGTTCCGGCTGCCCCTGTCGGGGATCGCGGAGGCGGAGCTCGTCGTCGTCGTCGGCGACGACCCCGTCGTCGAGCGTGCCCCGATCGTCGAGCTCTGGATCCGCGAGGCTCGCCGGCGCGGTGCGGAGATCGTGACCTGCTCTCCCGCCGGCACCGTCCCGAGCTCTCCCGGCGCCGCCGCCGAGGTCTGCGCCCGCCTGGGGGAGGCCGGCGATCCCCTCGGGAGCCGGCTGCGCGCCGCGGAGCGCGCGATCCTCGTCTGGTCCGGGCCGGGAGGCGGCGGGGGCGCCCGCATCGCGGAGCTGGCCCACGCCCTCGGGCTCGAGGGCAAGCCGGCATGCGGTGCGTTCCACCTCCCGGCGACGCCGAACGGGCGCGGCGTCGCCCTCGCGTGGTCGATCTCGGCCGAGTCCGAGGAGTCGAACCCGGAGCCGATCGGACTCCTCGTGGTGTCCGGCGACGATGCGGCGGCGAACCCGGGCGTCCGCGCGCTCGCCGAGCAGGCCGAGCGCGTGATCGTGGTCACGATGTTCCCCGAGCTCGCCGCCGGCTGGGCGGACCTCGTCCTCCCGGCGACGGGGATGCACGAGCGCGAGGGCACCTCGCTGAACCTCGAGGGCCGCGTACAGCGGCTCCGGCGCGCGGCACCCCCGCCCTGCCCGGACGAGCTCGCGTGGATCTCGAAGCTCGGCGCTCGCTTCGGGGTCGAGATCTCGCCCTACGCCGCGGTGCTCTTCGACGAGCTCGCCGCGTCGCTCTTCGGCGGGCTCACGCTCGAGGACGTCGGCCTGCACGCGCCGCTTCCGGCGCGGGCGGCGTACGAGCCCCCCGCGCCCCCCACGACCCCCGCGCCGGAGCCGATCGTGTCGCCGGCCGACGATCACTTCGTCGGCCAGCTCCGGCTCCACCGCTACCGCCCGCTCTTCTCCGGGCCGGACGTCGACCGCGTCGCCGAGCTCCGCTTCCAGCGCCCGGCGGCCGAGGTCGAGCTCTCCGCCGCCGACGCCGAGCGGCGCGGGATCGCCTCCGGCGACCAGGTCTCGGTGCGCTCGAACGGCACGTCCGTCGAGCTCGTCGCCCGCGTGAACCGGCGGCTCGTCGAGGGGGTCGCCCGCGTCGCCGAGGAGCACGCTCGCGACCTGCACGCGAGCGTCGAGATTGTGAGGATCTAGTGCAGGTCGCGTGGTGGGTGAGCCTGATCCAGTCCCTGGTGGTCATCAACCTCGTGATGGCCACGTTCGCCTACCTCACGCTCGCCGAGCGCAAGGTGATGGGCCGGATGCAGCTGCGCTACGGCCCCAACCGCGTCGGCCCCTACGGCTTGCTGCAACCCATCGCGGACCTCCTGAAGCTCCTCCACAAGGAGAGCTTCCGTCCGGCCGCCGCGACCGACTGGCTGTACCTGCTCGGCCCGTTCCTCGCCGCATTCACGGCGCTCGTCACCTTCTCGCTCATCCCCTTCGGGCCGGGTTGGGAGATCGGAGGCGTCTACGTCCCCGGCCAGGTCGCCGACCTGGACATCGCCCTCATCCTCGTCTTCGCGGTCGGGTCGATCGGCGCCTACGGGTTCATCGTCGGCGGCTGGGCCTCCGACTCGAAGTACTCGCTCCTCGGCGCCATGCGCACGTGTGCCCAGCTCGTCTCGTACGAGGTCTCGCTCGCGCTCTCGGTCCTCGGGGTCGTGATCATGGCCGGCTCGCTCTCGCTCACGGAGATCGTCGCCGCCCAGGCCGACTCGCTCTGGTACGTCGTGCCGCAGGTCGTGGGCTTCGTCGTCTTCCTCCTCGCGGGGACGGCCGAGACGTCGCGCGCGCCCTTCGACCTGCCGGAGGCCGAGCAGGAGATCGTCGCGGGCTACCACACGGAGTACGGCGGGATGCGCTTCGGGCTCTACTCGATGTCCGAGTACATCAACCTGATCACGCTCTCCGCGCTCTGCGTGACGCTCTTCCTGGGCGGCTGGCACGGTCCCGGCTGGGACGGGCCGTCCTGGCTCGGCCCGCTCTGGTTCCTCGCGAAGCTCGCGATCCTGCTCTACGTCTTCATCTGGATGCGGACGACGCTCCCGCGGCTCCGCTACGACCAGCTGATGCGCTTCGGGTGGAAGGTCCTGCTCCCCGTCGCGACGGTGAACGCCGTCGTGACCGCGGTCCTCGTGGTGGCGCTGTGAGCCCGCAGCCGCTCGACTCGCTGAAGGGCTTCGCGGTCACGTTCCGGCAGATCTTCCGCAAGCCGATCACGCAGCAGTACCCGGAGTACAAGCGCCCGGTCTACCCGCGGTTCCGCGGGCGGCACCGGCTGTGGCGACACGAGAACGGCCTCGAGAAGTGCGTCGGCTGCTCGCTCTGCGCAGCCGCCTGCCCCGCCGACTGCATCCGCGTCGTGGCGGCGGAGAACACGGCCGAGAACCGCGTCTCGCCTGGAGAGCGGTACGCGCGGATCTACGAGATCAACATGAGCCGCTGCATCTTCTGCGGCTACTGCGAGCTCGCCTGCCCGTTCGACGCCATCACGCTCGGGAACGAGTTCGAGATCTCCGAGTACTCGCGCGACGACCTGATCTACACGAAGGACATCCTGCTCGCGGAGCCGATCAAGCGCGTGCCGGTCGCCGACCCGGAGCGCTACGACACGCCGACGCCGGCGTACAAGGCGAGGAGCTGACGCTGCCGCCCTCGGAGACCATCGACCCGGCGGCCGCGACGCGAACGCCTCCACTGGTCGTGCGCGAACGGAGTCTGCGCGAGCCGACGCCGTTCAGCACGAAGACGTGATGGGCGAAGTGCTCGTCTGGGCCGTGTGGTTCGTCGCCGCCGGCGGCTGCCTCGCGAGCGGCGTCGCCGTCGTCAGCGTGACGAACCCGTTCCACTCCGCCCTCGCGCTCATCGGGAACCTCGCCTCGCTCGCGGTCCTCTACCTCCTGCTCTCGGCGGAGTTCCTCGCGGCGGCGCAGGTACTCGTCTACGCGGGCTCCGTGATGGTGATGTTCCTCTTCGTCGTCGCCTACCTCGGCAGCCGGGCCGACGCGCCCTGGGCGGGCGGCCCGCCGCTCCTACGGACAGCCGCGGTGGTCGCCGCGACCGCGCTCCTCGTCGAGGTCGTGGTCGTGCTGGGGCTCGCCTGGGGCGACAACCTGCGAGACGCCGCCGAGGTCGCGGACGGGTTCGGCAGCCCGGCCTCGATCGGCCGGCTCTTCCTGACCGACCACCTGCTGGCGTTCGAGATCACGTCCATCGTCCTGCTCGTTGCGGCCGTCGGCGGGGTCGTGCTCGGTTCGACGCCGGAGAAGCGGGAAGCCGACTAGATGCTCGGTCCCGGAGTCGGCTGGTACGTGCTCGTGGCGGCGATCATGTTCGGCACGGGCGCCCTCGGCGTCATGCTCCGGCGCAGCCCGCTCATCGTCCTCCTCTCGATCGAGATCATGCTGAACGGGGCGAACCTCGCCCTGATCGCGTTCGCGCGCCAGACGGGGAGCCTCGACGGCCAGGTCTTCGCGCTGGCGGTGATGGCGGTCGCCGCCGCAGAGGTCGCGATCGGCCTGGGGTTGATCGTGGCCATGGGCCGCCGGGGGCTGGCGCTCGACGTCGACCGGGCGACGGCGCTCAAGGGATGAGACCGTGGTAGCCGGAGCCTGGACCTGCCTGCTCGCGCCGCTCGCCGGAGCGCTCGCGATCACCCTCGCCGGCAACCGCATCTCGCGGCGCACGGCCGGCTGGGTCTCGACACTCACGACCTTCCTCGCGTTCGGGGGCGCGCTCGTGGCCTTCCTCTCGCTGTGGGGACGCGATCCGGGCGACCGCGAGGCAGTCTCGACCGCCTACACGTGGCTCGCCGCCGGAGACTTCCAGGTCGGCCTCGAGATCCTCGTCGACCCGCTCGCGACGGTGGTGATGCTGATCGTCTCGGGCGTGGGCGGACTCATCGTCTGGTACTCGATGGGCTACATGGCCGGCGACGACGAGGAGCGCCGGTACTTCGCGTACATGTCGCTCTTCGTCTTCTCGATGCTGCTGCTCGTGCAGGCGGGCAACTTCCTGCTCCTGCTCGCCGGCTGGGGCCTCGTCGGCCTCGCCTCGTACCTCCTGATCGGGTTCTGGCACTCGCGACCGGAGGCGATCGCGGCCGCCAAGAAGGCGTTCGTGATGAACGCCGTGGGCGACGCGACCTTCGCGCTCGCGCTCGTCCTGCTCGTGTGGGAGACGGGCGCGCTCGACTACCTCGGCGTCTTCGAGAACGTCGACACGCTCTCCGGCACCTACGTCAACCTGGTGGCGCTCGGCCTCCTCGGCGGCGCGGTCGCGAAGTCGGCGCAGATCCCGCTGCACACCTGGCTTCCGGACGCGATGGAGGGGCCGACTCCCGTGTCGGCGCTCATCCACGCGGCCACCATGGTGACCGCGGGCGTGTACATGCTCGTGCGCGCCCACCCGGTCTTCGAGGCCGCCGTCGACGTCCAGCACCTGGCCGCCGTCCTCGGAGTCGTCACGCTCTTGGTCGCGGGGCTGATCGCGCTCGTGCAGTGGGACATCAAGCGGGTCATCGCGTACTCGACGATGTCCCAGATCGGCTACATGTTCATGGCCGCCGGGATCGGCGCCTACGGGTTCGCGATCTTCCATCTCGTGACGCACGCCTTCTTCAAGGCGCTGCTCTTCATGGCCGCAGGCGTCGTCATCCACCACCTCGGCGGCGAGCAGGACATCCGCCGCATGGGCGCCGGCGTCCGGGGTGCCCTCCCGCGCACGCACCTCGCGTTCCTCGTCGGCACCGTCGCGCTCGTCGGCCTGCCGCCGTTCGCCGCCTTCTGGTCGAAGGACGCCGCGATCGCCTCGACGCTGGCGCTCGGCGGATCGCTCGGGTGGACCCTCTACGTCGGGGCGCTCGCGGGCGTCCTGCTCACGGGCCTCTACTCCTTCCGCCTCTACTTCGCGGTCTTCCACGCCCAGCCGGCGACGGCCGCCGCGCCCGCGAAGGATCACGGGCACGGGGAGGGACCGCCCTCGATGCTCGTCCCGGTCGGCATCCTCGCCGTCCTCTCGACGATCGGTGGCCTCGTCTCGATCCCCGGCGTCTGGCACCCGTTCACGAACTGGGTCGGGGAGTCGGGAGAGGCGCTCGTCGAGCCGACGACGACGCAGGAATACGCCACGAGCGCCATCGCCGTGGCGCTCGGGCTGGTCGGGCTCCTCCTCGCACGGCGGGCCTTCGCGGGCCGACGCGAGCTCGTCGCCCGCCCCGCCCTGCGGAACGTCCTCGAGCACAAGCTCTACGTCGACGAGCTCTACGACGCGCTCTTCTACCGGCCCGCCGTCGCGCTCTCGGCGACGCTGCGCCGCGAGGTCGAGGAGCCGGTCGTCGAGCGCTCGCTCGACGAGATCGGCTCCGGGGCGATCCAGGTCGGAGGCGAGGTCGCGCGCGTGCAGTCCGGGCTCCTGCGCACGTACGCCGTGACCATCGCGTTCGCCGTCTGCGTCCTCGTCGTCGTCTTCGTGGCGGTGCGCTGACGCGATGCTGACGACCGCGCTGATCCTCCTCCCGATCGCCGGCGCCCTCGCCGTCGCCGTGCTCCCGTTGCCGCGCCTGGCCACCGGCGGCCTCGCGCTCCTCGTCGCCCTGATGGAGGTCGGGCTCTGGATCGTCGCCGCCTCGAACTTCGACTTCGACGAGGGCGGCCTCCAGCTCGGGACGACGCAGCAGTGGGTCGAGAGTGCGGGCATCTCGTACGCCGTCGGCTTCTACGGCTTCTCGCTCTGGCTCGCAGGTGCGACGGTGATCGTCTCCGCGGCCGCCATCGGATACGCGGTCTGGGCCGGACGCGACCGCCCGCGCGCGTACCACGCGCTGATGCTCTTCCTGACGGGTGCCGTCGTCGCGACGTTCGCCTCGCAGGACCTGCTCCTCTTCTACGTCTCGTTCGAGGCGATGCTCATCCCGCTCTACGTGCTCGTCGGCGTGTGGGGCGGCGAGCGCCGGCTGCAGGCGACGCTCTGGTTCGTCGTCTACACGATGGTCGGCTCGCTCCTGATGCTCGCGTCCGTCGTCGCGTTCGGCGTGAGCCAGGGGACCTTCAGCCTCGTGGAGTCGGGGACGAGCGACAACGTCTGGGTCTTTCTCGGCTTCGCCGTCGCCTTCGCCATCAAGGCGCCGCTCTTCCCCTTTCACGGCTGGCTCCCGGTCGCCTACCGCGAAGCGCCCGTCGAGGTCGCGGCCGTGCTCTCGGCGATCGTGTCGAAGACGGCGATCTACGGGTTCCTGCGCATCGGGCTCCCGAAGTTCCCCGAGCCGGCCGAGGACCTCACCGTGCTCGTGCTCGTGCTCGCCTCCGCGGGGCTCCTGTACGGGTCGATCCTGGCGTTCCGGGCACCCGACCTGCGCGGGATCGTCGCCTATTCCTCGATGGCGCAGATGGGGCTGATCACGCTCGGCGTGTTCGCCGTGAACGACCTCGGCCTCGACGGCGCGGTGCTCCAGTCGGTGAACCACGCACTCGTCTCGGCGAGCATGTTCCTCCTCGTCGGCATGGTCGAGCGACGCTGCGGCACCGGTGAGCTCGACGAGCTCGGAGGGATGGCGCGCGGCCGGCCCGTGCTCGCCACGCTGCTCCTCGTCGCCGGCATGATCGCGCTCGCCGTGCCCGGGTCGGCGACGTTCGCAGGCGAGTTCCTGATCATGACCGGGGTCTACGCCGAGGGCTGGGGCTACGCGGCGATCGTCGCCCTCTCGGTCGTACTCGCGGCGATGTACACGCTGCGCCTCATCTCCGCCGTGCTGCACGTGCGGCCCGGTCGCGCCGTGCGCGACGAGGCGCTCGACCTCCGCCCGGGCGAGCTGGCACTCGTCGTGCCCCTGGTCGCCTGTCTCCTGGTGCTCTCCGCGTGGCCAGCACTCGTGAGCCAGAGCTCCTTCGCGGGGGACGAGGCGGCGCGAGTGATCGTCGAGGGCTTGCGGTGATCGACACGCCGAAGGTCGACTGGTTCGCGCTCGCGCCGACGCTCGCGCTCCTGGGTGCCTCCGGCGTGGCGCTGCTCGCGACCGTGCTCGTGCCCGCGTGGATGCGGAAGAGCGCGACCGCCGCCGTCGCTCTGGCGGGGTTCGTCGTCGCAGCGATCCTGGCCGGCGCCGTCTTCGCCGAGAGCGGCGCTCCCCAGTCTCTCATCGCCGAGTCCATGGTGCGCGACCGCCTCGCGGCGTTCGCGCAGGTCCTCCTGGCCGTGACGGGGGCGGTCGTCGTGCTCATGTCCTGGGCCGAGCGGCGCCGCGCGGACGGCGAGTACTACGCCCTGCTCGCGGCGGCAGGGGCGGGGATGGTGTTCTTCGTCGGAGCCGAGAATCTGATGACGCTCTTCCTGGGGCTCGAGTGGTTCTCGCTCTGCCTGTACGTCCTCGTCGCGATCGACACCGAGCGCGCAGCCTCCCTCGAGGCCGGGCTCAAGTACCTCGTGGTCGGAGGCTTCGGCTCGGCCGTGCTGCTCTTCGGCTCCGCGCTCGTCTTCGGCGCGACGGGCGAGCTCGGGTTCGCGTCGATCGCCGCCGCGGAGGCTGGCGAGGACGCGTTCCTCGTCGCCGGTCTCGCCATGGTCCTCGCGGGCCTCGCGTTCAAGGTGTCCGCGGCGCCGTTCCACATGTGGACGCCCGACGTCTACGAAGGCTCGCCGTCGTCGATCACGGCCTTCATGTCGGCCGCGACGAAGACCGCCGCACTCGTCGTCGCGCTCCGGGTGCTCGTCACGGCGTTCCCCGACGAGAGCGAGACCTGGACGATCGCGGTCGCCGTGCTGGCGGTCGCCTCGCTCGCGTGGGGCAACCTCGCCGCGCTCGCCCAGCGGGACGTCAAGCGCCTGCTCGCGTACTCGTCCATCTCTCACGCGGGCTTCATGCTCATCGCGATCGCCGCCGGGACGGAGGCCGGAGCCGAGGCGCTCCTCTACTACCTCGTCCCCTACTCCGCCATGTCCGTCGGCGCGTTTGCCGTCGTCGCCGCTCGCGAGCGCGAGCTCGGTCACTCCGTCGAGCTCGAAGGTCTCGCGGGCCTCGGGTGGGAGCGCCCGCTCCACGGCGTGGCGATGTGGATCTTCATGCTCGGCTTCGCCGGCTTCCCCCTCACAGGAGGCATGTTCGGGAAGCTGTTCGTCTTCTCCGCCGCGTACGACGCAGGAGACTGGTGGCTCGTCCTCGTCGGCGTCCTCGCGACGGCGGTCTCGATCGCGTACTACCTGAACGTCGTGCGCTGGATGTACATGCGGGCGGGCACCGAGCTCCGGCTGGCGCCCGCCGGCGGCGCGCCGCCGCGCGACAGCACGCTCGGCATCGCCGTCGCGGCGAGCGCAGTCGTCACGGTCGGGTCGTTCTTCCTCGCCCAGCCGATCCTGGACTACGCGTCCGACGCCGCGGCCTCGCTGCCGTTCTGATCAGCGCGCCGGGCCGGCGTGGCGATGCCGCCAGGCTCGGATGCCGCCGAGCGTGAAGCCGATCCCTGCGGCGAGGAAGGGCAGCGCGGCCGCGAGCGCCGCGATCGCGAGCCAGCGGAAGCCGGCCCCAGCGGCGACGGCCGCGGCCGCGCCCAGCACGAGCCCTGCGGCGAGCTGGTCGCTCATGGCCTCTCCCGTTCGCCGCGCGAAAGCGGGCTCCTCTAGATTGTCCCGGTGGCCGCGGAGCTCACCTGGCTCGGGCACTCCGCCTTCCGGCTGGACACACCGGGCGGCAAGCGGATCTACGTCGATCCGTTCCTGCAGGGTCAGCCGCGCTGCCCGCCGGGCGAGCTCGAGCCGGAGCGCTGCGACCTCGTGGTGCTGACGCACGGGCACGACGACCACGTCGGCGACACGATCGCGATCCACCGGCGCTTCGGCTGCGCCGTCGTCGCGCACGTGGAACTTCGGGGCTGGCTCTCGACACAGGGGGTCGAGGAGAACTACGCGCACGCGGTCAACAAGGGCGGCACGCTCGCCGTCGAGGGCGTGAAGGTGACCCTCACCGACGCGAACCACTCGTCGAGCACGTTCGTCGACGGGCAGTTCCTCTACCTCGGCGAGCCGGCGGGGATCGTCCTCGAGCTCGAGGACGGCTACACGATCTACTTCGCGGGCGACACGAACGTCTTCGGCGACATGTCGCTCATCGCGCGGATCTACCGGCCCGACCTCGCCGTGCTCCCGATCGGCGACCACTACACGATGGGCCCGCGCGAGGCAGCGGTCGCGATCGACCTCCTCGGCGTCGTCCGCTGCGTTCCCTGTCACTACGGCACGTTCCCGCTGCTCACGGGAACCCCCGACGAGCTCCGGCGCCTCGTGCCCGAGGGCGTGGAGATCCTCGCCTCCGAGCCGGGCGAGACCGTGACTCTGTGATGCGGGAGCGCTGGTTCGGGGCGACGGGACGCAAGGTCCCGCAGATCGCGCTCGAGGGGACGATCGACCTCGAAGGCGCGCTCGTCCTCGACGACGTCTCCGACCGGGAGGCGATCCACGCCGCGCACGAGGCGGGAACGCCCGTCGTCGTACGCGCGGCGAACGTCCGCGAGGTGCACGCCGCCCTCTCGCTCGGCGAGGTCGCCTGCGCGCTCGTCACGGACGAGACGCTCCTCGAGCTCGACCTCTCGCAGCTGTCGTACGGCTAGGCGTCGCGAGTGCTCGTCTCCACGTACTCCATCTGCGCGTGCGACCTGGACGCGCGGCAATGGGGCGTCGCGGCGCAGTCGAGGTTCCTCGCCGTCGGGTGCATCGTGCCGTGGGCCGAGCCGCTCGTCGGGGCGGTCGCGACGCAGTCGTGGGCGAACCCGCGCTACGGGCCGGACGGGCTCGCCCTCCTCCGCGAGGGGCGCTCGGCCGAGGAGGTCGTCGCGCGCCTGACGGAGGCGGACGAGCAGCGCGCGCAGCGCCAGCTCGGGGTCGTCGACGCGCAGGGCCGCGGCGCCGCGTACACGGGCGCCGAGTGCCACGAGTGGGCCGGAAGCCGCGTCGGCGAGTGCTACGCGGCGCAGGGGAACATCCTCGTCTCCGGCGAGACGGTCGACGCGATCGCGGAGACGTTCGGCGGGACCGCGGGCAAGCCGCTCGTCAAGCGCCTGCTCGACTGCCTCGACGCGGCCCAGGCGGCCGGTGGCGACCGGCGCGGCCAGCAGTCGGCCTCGCTCCTCGTCGTCGGGCCCGAGCAGGGCTTCGCGGGCCTCTCGGATGTCTTCGTCGACCTCCGCGTCGACGACCACGTGCAGCCGCTCGCAGAGCTCCGTCGGCTGTTCGGGATCCACCAGGAGCTGTTCGGCGCGACGCCGCGGTCCGAGTGGGTCGCCGTCGACGAGACGCTCCGAGCGGAGATCGACCGGCGCCTCGCCCGGCTCGGGTACGAGCGGCTCGAGGACTGGGCGGGGGTCGCGAACCTCGAGGAGCGCGTCGACGGCGAGGACGCGATCGACCCGTTCGTCCTCGACAGGCTTCGCTCGGCGTCGGACGAGAGCGACTCGCGATCGTAGGACCTCCGCGGAGAGAGCGGATACCAGGGGACGTCCTCACCACACGCGAGCTGAACCGTGCGACGCTCGAGCGCCAGCTCCTGCTGCGACGCGCCCCGCTGACCGCGCTCGAGGGGGTCCAGCACCTCGTCGGGCTGCAGGCGCAGGAGCCACGCGACCCGTACACGGCGCTCTGGTCGCGGCTCGAGGGCTTCCGGCCTGAGTCGCTCGCGAGGCTCCTGGAGAACCGCGAGGTCGTGCGCATCGCGCTGATGCGCTCGACGATCCACCTCGTCACGGCCGACGACTGCGTCGTGCTCCGCCCGCTGCTGCAACCGGTCCTGGACGCCGAGCTCGCGCGTCACGGCGAGTTCGCGCCGGTCCTCGTCGGCGTGGACCTCGCGCCCGTGCTGGCCGTCGCGCGCGCGCTCTTCGCGGAGCGGCCGAGGACCGGGCCGGAGCTCCGCGACGCGCTCGCCGAGACGTTCCCCGACACGGACGCACGGGCCCTCGCGTACGCGTGCCGGAACCACCTGCCTCTCGTCCAGGTCCCGCCGCGCGGCCTCTGGGGTCGCACGTCCCGAGTGACGACGACCACGGTCGAGTCCTGGCTCGGGCGCCCTCTGATGACGAACCCCTCGCTCGACGACGTCGTCCTCCGCTACCTCGGGGCCCTCGGCCCGGGCACGGTCGCGGACGCCTCGACGTGGTCGCGGCTCACCGGGCTGCGCGCGGTGTTCGAGCGGCTCCGGCCGCAGCTTCGCGTCTTCCGGGACGAGCGCGGTCGCGAGCTCTTCGACCTCCCGGAGGCGCCGCGCCCCGACCCGGACACGCCGGCGCCGGTCCGCTTCCTCCCGGAGTACGACAACGTCCTCCTCTCGCACTCGCACCGGAGCCGGTT
>Ga0268386_10001115_pt1 | contig 18188 bp, 11 predicted proteins | sample RVTome_15_FD_200260 | JGI IMG/M metagenome (GOLD analysis project Ga0268386, IMG submission 200260) | Soil microbial communities from uranium-contaminated site in the Upper Colorado River Basin, Wyoming, United States - RVT150D86... ...
GGCGTCCGTAGCCTCCCCCTCCCGGTCCTCCCCCGGAGCGGCATCCCCCCCGCGCAAGGTCTCGGGTCCGTCCTTCGTCTCGTCGTCTTCCGAGTCTTCGCTCAACTCTTCTCTCTCTGTCCGTCCTCTGAGCCATCCCCCGCCCGCGGAACCCCACCCTCCGGCCCCACCGGCCGGAACACCCGGATCGGCCCGAACCTCCCCCGCTGGTAGACCCGCACCCGCTTGAGGCGGATCAGCTCCAGGAGGGCGAGGAAGGTCACGATCATCGCCGCCTTCGTCTCCAGCGCCTGGAACAGCTCCAGGAACTCCAGCGACTCGCCCTCCCGGATCCGGGCGAGCAGCTCCTCCATGCGCGACTCGACGCTCGGGCCCCCGGACTCCACCTCGTGGGCGAGGAGGGTCCGCCGACGCTCCAGCAGCTCCTTGAACGCGGCGATGAGGTCGAAGAGCCCCGCCTCCAGCATCTCCTCCCCCGCGTCGTCGAAGCGGGGGACCACGGTGTCGGGCCGGGGCCAGGTGGCGGCCCGGATCTGGGCCTGCTGGTGCAGGACCCCCGCCGCCGCCTTGTAGCGCTGGAACTCCAGGAGGCGCTGGACCAGCTCCGCCCGCGGGTCCTCCCCCTCCTCCCCCCCTTCGGCCTCGGTCGGCTCGAGGGGGACCAGCATCTTCGACTTGATGTGGATGAGGGTGGCCGCCATGACCATGAACTCCCCGGCCACGTCGAGGTTCAGCTCCTTCATCAGCTCCAGGTACTCCATGTACTGGCGCGTGATGGGGGCGATCGGGATGTCGTGGACGTCGATCTTCTCCCGCTTGATCAGGTAGAGGAGGAGGTCGAGGGGGCCCTCGAAGAGCGGGAGGTGGATGCGGGGGGCGTCGTCGGGGAGGACCGACTCGACGCCTTGGGGGACGACCGGCCGCTCGGCCGCCGCGGGGGCGGTCTCCTCCGCGGCCGGAGGGGTCTCCGGCGCGCCGTTCGGGGTCTCCTCGTCGATCACGATGGCGAGTAGCGGATCTTCATGGCCGCCCGCACCTCTTCCATCGTGGCCCGGGCGGCCTCGCGGGCCCGGCGCGATCCCTCGAGGAGGATGTCCCAGACGGTGTCCGGGCGGGCCGCGAACTCCGGCCGGCGGGCGTGCACCCCGGCCAGCCTCTCGAGCAGGTGGTCGATCAGGCGGCCCTTGCAGTCCAGGCAGCCGATCCCCGCGGTGCGGCAGCCCGCGGCCGCCCAGGCCCGGGTCTCCGGGGGGGAGAAGGCCTCGTGGAGGTCGAAGACCGGGCACACGTCGGGGTCGCCGGGGTCGGTCCGGCGCTTGCGCGCGGGATCGGTGACCATCGGGCGCAGCTTGCGGCGGACGGTCTCCGGGTCGTCCTTCAGGTAGACCGCGTTCCCGTAGGACTTGGACATCTTGCGCCCGTCCGTGCCGGGGATCCGCTTCGCCTCGGTGTGGAGGGTCCGGGGCTCGGGGAAGACCTCCCCGTAGAGGTGGTTGAACCGGCGGACGATCTCCCGGGTCAGCTCCACGTGGGCGGCCTGGTCCTCCCCCACCGGCACCGCGTCCGCCTTGTAGATCGCGATGTCCGCGGTCTGGAGCACCGGGTAGCCGAGGAAGCCGTAGGTCGAGAGGTCCTTGTCGGCGATGTTCTGCTGCTGCTCCTTGTAGGTGGGGACGCGCTCCAGCCAGCCCACCGGGGTGATCATCGAGAAGAGGAGGTGCAGCTCCGCGTGCTCCTTGACCTGGCTCTGGACGAAGAGGGTCGAGCGGGCGGGGTCGAGGCCGGCGGCCAGCCAGTCGCAGGCCACCTCGAGGATGTTCTCCCGGACCGCCGAGGGGTCCGCGTAGTCGGTGGTCAGGGAGTGCCAGTCCACGATGGTGAAGAAGCAGGTGTAGCTGTCCTGGAGGCGCACCCAGTTCTCGAGGGCCCCCAGGTAGTTGCCGAGGTGGAGCGGCCCGGTGGGCCGCATGCCGGAGAGGATGCGGGGCATGGTCTAGGTCGCGATCCGGTAGAGCAGCTCGCGGAGGACCACGATCAGCGGGGAGATGACCCAGCCGATCGCGCCGGTGACGAACAGGGCGAGGAGGATCCACTGCCCGTAGGGCTCCATCACCCGGTCGTAGCGCTCGGCCAGGGGCCGGGGGAGCCCCCAGGAGGCCACCCACGACCCGTCGAGAGGCGGCAGGGGGACCATGTTGAACACCGCGAGGGCGAGGTTGAGGAGGACCCCGGCCTCGATGATCGCGAGGAGGGAGCGCCCGGCCTCGGGGCTCACTCCGGACCGGACGGCGATCGCGAGGGCGACGGTGAAGGCGACGGCGAGGAGCAGGTTGGAGGCGGGGCCCGCCCCCGCCACCAGCACCTGTCCCCGGGCGAGCGACCCCCGGAAGTTCCGGGCGACCACCGGGGTGGGCTTGGCCCAGCCGAGGAGGGGGATCCCCGCGCCGAAGATCTGGAGGAGGGGGATCACGACCGTGCCCAGGAAGTCGATGTGGACGATCGGGTTCAGGCTCACCCGCCCCAGGTCCCGGGCGGTGTCGTCCCCGAGCCGGGACGCCGTCCAGGCGTGGGCCGACTCGTGGAAGGACAGGCTGAACAGGAGCACGACGTAGGTGGTGAGCCCGAGGGCGATGCGGTCCGGTGTGAGCTGCTCGAACAATCTGCCTCCGCGCGAACCCGGGATGGTAACACGGCCGGCCTCAGGCCGCCGGCTCCCCGTCGAAGTGGGAGCGGACCTTCACGGCCGTCGCCTTCCCCACCGCGGCCGCCAGCTCCGTCTCGCTCGCTCCCCGCACCCCCCGCACCGACCCGAAGCGGGAGAGGAGGAGGCGGCGCCGGGCGGGGCCGATGCCGGGGATGTCGTCCAGCTCCGAGCGGATCGTCCGCATCGTGCGGGCCTTGCGGTGGAAGCCCACCGCGAAGCGATGGGCCTCGTCACGCACCCGCTGCACGAGCTGGAGGACCGGCGACGACCGGGGGAGGGCGAGGGGACCCGCGCGCCCCCGGAGGAAGATCAGCTCCTCCTGCTTGGCCAGGCTCGCCACCGGCTGGTCGCCGAGCCCCAGCTCCTCGAGGGCGTGGACGGCCGCCCCGAGCTGGCCCTTCCCGCCGTCGACGAGCACGAGGTCGGGCAGCTCCTTCCCCTCCTCGAGGAGACGCCGGTAGCGGCGGCCCACCACCTCGCGCATCGACGCGAAGTCGTCGGGGGCCCCCGACACTCCCTTGACCCGGAACTTCCGGTAGTCGCCCTTCCGGGGGAGCCCCTCCTCGAACACGACCATCGAGGCCACGATGTCGGAGCCCTGGATGTTCGAGACGTCGAAGCACTCGATGCGGCGGGGCTCCACCTCGAGGTCCAGCAGGTCCCGCAGCGCGCGCAGGATCTCCTGGGACTGCCGGCGGGGGTGCCGCCACTCGAGGTCGAAGGCGAGGCGGGCGTTGCGGGCCACCAGCTCGAGCAGCCGGAACTTCTCCCCCCGCTGGGGGACGCGGATCCTCGCCGGGGTCCCCCGCCGCCTGGTCAGCCAGGCCTCGAGCAGGTCGCGGTCGGGGACCTCGGCGGGGACGAGGACCTCCCGGGGGACGTAGCCGGCGGCCGCGTAGAACTGCTGGAGGGTGGTCGAGAGGACGCGCTCCGGCTCGGTGAGGCGGTCGAGGAGGAAGCCCTCCCGGGAGACCACCTTCCCGTCCCGCACCGAGAACACCTGCACGGCGGCCCGCTCGCCCTCGACGTGGGCCGCGAACAGGTCGCGCTCCTCGAGGTCGGTGGTGGTGATCTTCTGGGGGGCGTCGAGCCGCTCGAGGGCCCGCACCTGGTCGCGCAGGCTGGCCGCCTCCTCGAAGCGGTCGGCGGCGGCCGCCCTCTCCATCTCGCCCCGGAGCCCCCGCACCACCTCCTCGGTCCGCCCCTCGAGGAAGAGGCGGGCCGCCTCGCAGGACTTCCGGTACCGCTCGAGGCCGCACACCTCGGCGACGCAGGGGGCCAGGCAGCGCTTGATCTGGTGCTGCAGACAGGGGCGGGGGCGCCGGCCGTCGAGGACCTCCTTGCACGAGCGGACCCCGAAGAGCTTGCGGACGAGGCCCGCCGTCCTGCGGCCGAGGCTCGGGGGGATGTAGGGGCCGCCGTAGACGTTGCCGTCCTCCCCCGGCCGCCGGACCACGTAGAGGCGCGGGTACTCCTCGGCGAGGGTGAGCTTGAGGTAGGGATGGTTCTTGTCGTCCCGGAGGCGGACGTTGTAGGGGGGCTGGTGGCGCTTGATGAGGTTGTTCTCGAGGGCGAGGGCCTCCATCTCGGTGTCGGTGACCACGAGGTCGAGGTCGGAGACCTCCGCGACCATCCGGTCCTTGTGGGCCTCCTGGGGGCGCGAGGCCTGGAAGTAGGAGCGCACCCGGTCGCGCAGGACCCGGGCCTTCCCCACGTAGAGGACCCTGCCTTCCCCGTCCTTGAACAGGTAGACCCCCGGCCGGAGGGGGAGCGTCTCGAGCTTCTCGGCGAGGCCCACCTCCCGATTATCGCCGGCCCCGATCGCGACCCGGGGCACCGGGCAGGCCGCCGAGCTTCTCCCGGCGGACGATCCCCGCCCCCTCGCGAACGACCACGAGCTGGTCCGCCGCCACCTTCGGGATCTTCTCGGTGGCGCCGTTGGGCCACCGGATCGTGAGGTCGGCGGACGTCGCCGCGCCGAGGCCGAAGTGCAGGCGGCGGTCGTTGGCGGAGTAGAAGCTCGACTGCGCGGTCACCTCCTGGGCCTGGGCGCGGCCCCCGTAGCCGGCCACCACCCGGCCGCCGATCGCGCTGCGGTTCGACTTCACCCCGACGAGGAGCACCTTCAGCCAGTGCCCGTCCCCCGAGACGTCGTTCCGGAGGAGGGAGGGCGGCTCGTTCATGTTCATCACGAGGACGTCGACGTCCCCGTCGTTGTCGAAGTCCCCGAAGGCGCAGCCCCGGCTCGGGTGGACCGCGGCCACGCCGGGGCCCGCCTCGTCGATCAGCTCCTCGAACCTGCCGTCGCCGAGGCTGCGGAAGACCAGCCGGGGGGTCCGGAAGGGGTAGGCGGGGAGCTTCCGCTCCACCTCGGGGTAGACGCTCCCCGTCACCAGGAAGAGGTCGGGGAAGCCGTCGTTGTCGAGGTCGACCATCCCCGTCCCCCACCCGACGTACCGCGTCTCCACCCCGAGGCCGGCCCGGATGGTGACGTCGTCGAAGTAGCCGTGCCCGTCCCCCCGGTAGAGGACGCTCGTGTCGTCGGAGAAGTGCGTCTTGAAGATGTCGAGGCTCCCGTCGAGGTCGTAGTCCCCGACGGCGACGCCCATGCCGGCCTGCTCCAGGCCGTCCTCGCTCAGGGCCACCCCCCGCTCGAGGCCCTCCTGGCGGAAGGTGCCGTCGTGGTGGTTGCGGAACAGCCAGCTCGGCGTGGAATCGCAGGCGACGTAGACGTCGGGCCAGCCGTCGTTGTCGTAGTCCGCGGCCACCGCGGTCATGGGATACGAGCCCGAGGCGGCCGCGACCCCCGCCGGCCGGCTCACGTCGGTGAAGGTGCCGTCGCCGTTGTTGTGGTAGAGGCGGACGAACCCGGTGGGCAGGCCCCGGGGCCCGCAGTTCACGGGGACGCCCTTCCAGCGGCAATCGGGGTTCTCGCCCGGCCTCGGCAGCTTCTCGAGCGTCGTGTCGAGGTAGTAGGCGACGAAGAGGTCCAGGCGCCCGTCCCGATCGTAGTCCACCCAGGTGCAGCCGGAGCCGTAGCGCACCGGGTCCTCGCGAAGGCCGGCCCGCGCGGTCACGTCGGTGAAGGTGCCGTCGCCGTTGTTGTGGTAGAGCACGTTGTGGCCGTAGTAGGTGATGAAGAGGTCGTCGAAGCCGTCGTTGTCGTAGTCCCCCACCGTCACCGCCGAGGCCCAGCCGGTGCGGAAGAGGCCCGCCTTCGCGGTCACGTCCGTGAAGGTGCCGTCCCGGTTGTTCCGGTAGAGCCGGTTCGTCGTCCCCGGGGGGGGGCCCTCCAGGCGGGTGCCGTTCAGCACCAGCAGGTCGAGCCACCCGTCGTTGTCGTAGTCGAGGAAGGCCACCCCGCACCCGACCACCTCGAGGATGTAGCTCTTCTCGTCGACCCCGCCGTAGACGACCGGGTGGGTGAGCCCGGCGTCCGCGGCGACGTCGGTGAAGCTCGCGTGGAACGGACGTCCGGAAGGCTTGCCCCGGGGCTGGGGCCGGACCCCCCGCGAGGAGACCCCCTGGGCGAAGGCGCGGTCGGCGAAGCCGGCCAGGAGGGCGAGCAGCCGGCGCCGGGTGATCATCGGGCGGGCTCGACCGCCACCAGGACCCGGCGGGAGGGCACGTCGCGCAGCTCCTGGACGGCCCCCGAGGGCCAGCGGACCTCGACGAGGCGGGCGGTGGCCGCGGCGTCGAGGCCGACCCGGAGCTCCCGGTCGCTGCTCGAGAGGTAGCCCACCGCCCGGGTCACCGTGAAGTGCTGGGTCGGTCCGGGCTCCGGCTCGACCTTCACCCGGCAGCCGATGCCGTCGCGGTTCGAGGTCCGGCCCACCGCCCGGATCCCGAGCCAGCTCCTCCGGTTCCCCCCGTCGTTCCGGAGGACGAGCGCCCGCTCCCCCACGTTGCCGACCACGACGTCGACGTCGCCGTCGCCGTCGAGGTCGCCGAACGCCGCGCCGCGGCCCGCCCAGTCCGCCTCCAGCGCCTCCCCGGCGGCCGCCCTCGCGAACCGGCCGGACTGGTTCCGGAGCAGCAGGGGGGGCTGCCGGTACCTCAGGTTCGGGGCGGTCTTCTCGATGGTGTCCATCACGTGCCCCTGGGCCACGAAGACGTCCTTCCAGCCGTCGCCGTCGTAGTCGAAGAACCGCGTGCTCCAGCCGGAGAAGAGGAGGGTGGCCGCGCCCACCCCGGAGGCGCTCGTGACGTCCTGGAAGCTCCCGTCGTCGCCCTGGCGGAAGAGCCGGTAGCGCTCGTTCGAGAGGTCGGTCACGATGATGTCGGGACGCCCGTCGTTGTCGTAGTCGGCGAAGTCCACCCCCATTCCGGCGAACGTCTTCCCGTCCTCGTTGAAGCCGACTCCCAGGAGCAGGCCGAGCTCGGTGAAGCTGCCGTTCCCCTCGTTGTGGTACAGGAAGGACTGCACGGAGTCGTTGGCCACGTAGACGTCCACGTGACCGTCGTGGTCGTAGTCGGCGAACGCGACCCCGAGGCCCTTGCCCACGGGGCCGGCGATGCCCGCCTTCGAGGAGACGTCGGTGAAGGTGCCGTCCCCGTCGTTGTGGTAGAGGATGTTGGTCGTCCCCTCGTAGTTGTCGGGGTGACAGTAGGCCCGGTAGCCCGGCTTTCGCTCCCCGCACCAGCCGTTCGTCTCGAAGGTCCAGTCCACGTACCGGGAGACGAACAGGTCGAGCCGGCCGTCGTTGTCCGCGTCGAAGAAGCCCGCGCTCGCGCTCCAGCCGCCGGCGGCTACCCCGGCGGTCCCGGTCACGTCGCGGAACGTGCCGTCGCCCTCGTTCCGGTAGAGGGTGTTGCCGCCGTAGTTCGTGACGTAGAGGTCCGGGAAGCCGTCGTTGTCGTAGTCCCCCACCGCCGCCCCCATGCCGTAGCGGTCCTGGGGCAGGCCGGTGAGGCCCGCCTCTTCCGTGACGTCGCGGAAGCGTCCGTCCTCCTCCTGGCGGTAGAGCCGGTTCCAGTACCTCCGGTCCGCCTTGTCGGGGAGCTTCCCGGCGGGCATGGGGTCATCGATCCTCGCCCCGTTCGTGAAGAAGACGTCCAGGCGACCGTCGCCGTCGTAATCGAGCAGGGCCACCCCTCCCCCCATGGTCTCGACCAGGTACTTGTTCGACGTGGCGGAGCTCTCGTGCTTGAAGTCGATGCCGGCCGCCGCGGTGACGTCGGTGAGCTCCACCTCCGGAGGGGATGCGCCCAGGACGAGCGGCCACAGCGACCCCCACGGCAGGACCCATCGGCTCGCGCGGCGCCGTCTCCCCATGGTCGGCTCTACCCCAAACGGCGGCGGTCCACGATCCCCCTGGCCTCCTCGATGACGAAGAGGTGGTTGGCGGGCAGGTCCCGGAACGCCTCCTTGAGCCCGGAAGGCCAGGCGACCTCGACGGCCTCCGCGGCGGCTCCCCGGCCCAGCCCGAAGTGGAGCCGGAGGTCGTTCTGCGAATAGTAGCTCGAGCCGCTCATCACCTCGGCCGTCTGGCGGTGCTCCCCCCGGGTGACCCTCACCCGGGCGCCGATGGCCGACCGGTTCGAGCGGGTGCCCACGCACTTGACCAGGATCGAGTTGTTGCCGCTCCCGCCGTCGTTGCGCAGCAGCGTCGGAGGACCGTCCAGGTTGTTCACGATCACGTCCACGTCCCCGTCGTTGTCGAAGTCCCCGAACGCGCAGCCCCGGCCGAGGTTCTCGGCGAGGACCGCCGCCCCCGCCTTCGCGGAGACGTCCTCGAAGCGTCCGTTCCCCAGGTTGCGGTAGAGGAGCTTGGGCTCCCGGTACTTGACGTGGAGGTCGTGCTTCGCGATCTGGGAGTAGACGTGGCCGTTCGCGATGAAGATGTCCGGCCAGCCGTCGTTGTCGGCGTCGAAGAACCCCACCCCGAAGCCGACGTACTTCCGGTTGACCCCCAGGCCTCCCTTGAGGCTTGCGTCCTCGAAGCCTCCTCCGTGGTTGCGGTAGAGGGTGGTCACCTGCTCCGAGAAGTTCGTCCGGACGATGTCCAGCCACCCGTCGGCGTCGAAGTCGCCCACCCCGACGCCCATCCCGGCGAGGGCGGCTCCGTTCGCGTCGAAGGCGCAGCCGGCGGGGACCGCGATCTCCCGGAACGTGCCGTCGTGGTTGTTGCGATAGAGGAGGCTCGGGGCGGTGTCGCAGGCCACGTAGATGTCGGGCCACCCGTCGTTGTCGAAGTCTGCCGCCGCCGCTCCCATCCCGTAGGAGCCCGCGGGCTGCCAGTTCGCGCCGACGAACACCATCGAGGACGGGCCGCGCGGCCGGGCGATCCGCGACTCCTCCGAGACGTCGGCGAACGTGCCGTCCCCGCGGTTGCGATAGAGGACGTTCGTGCCGCCGGCGAACCCCTGGGGCCCGCAGGGGACCGGGATGCCGTTGTAGCGGCAGTAGGCGGAGTCGCCCGGCCGGGGAGCCCGGGCGGGATCGAAGCTCACGTAGTTCGCGACGAACAGGTCCAGGTGGCCGTCCCGGTCGTAGTCGAGGAAGCAGCAGCCGGCCCCCCAGCGGTCTCCCGATCCCGCGACCCCCGCCCTCTCGGAGACGTCGGCGAAGGTGCCGTCGCCGTTGTTGCGGTAGAGGACGTTCCTCCCCCAGTAGCTGACGAAGAGGTCGTCGAAGCCGTCGTTGTCGTAGTCGCCCACGCAGCAGGCCTGGCCCCAGCCGGAACGGAGGAGGCCGGCCTTCCCGCTGACGTCGGTGAAGGTGCCGTCCCGGTTGTTGCGGAACAGGTAGCTGCGAGGCCGGGCGTCCCGGACTGCCGGGTCGAGGCTGCTCCCGTTGACGAGGAAGATGTCGAGCCAGCCGTCGTTGTCGTAGTCGAGGAAGGCCGCGCCCCCGCCCATCTCCTCGAGCAGGAACTGCTTGTCCTCCGGGGGACCCGAGAGGTTGCTGGCGTGGGACAGGCCGGCCGCCGAGGTGACGTCGGTGAAGGCGGGGGGGCCGGGGCCGCCGGCCGCGAAGAGCCCGGACAAGGAGGGACCGGGCAGCAGCGCCGCCGCCCCTCCCCCGAGCATCCGCAGGAACCCGCGACGGGACGGACCGCGGCCGGCGCGGCGGCTCCTCACCCTTCCGGCCCGGCCGCGACCGCGCCGCCCGGCGACTCGCGGCGGCGCATCTTCTCGAGCTCGCGGGTCTCGCGTTCGAGACGCCGGAAGGAGTCGAGCGCGCTCCGGCTCTCGTCCGCCCGGCCGAGGCGGCGATAGAGGCCGGCGAGGACGTAGTAGTACGAGGAGGCCCGGGCGTTGATCGAGATCGCGCGGTTCAGGGAATCGACGGCTTCGGCGAGGCGGCCCAGGTCTTCGTCTCCCTTGGCCTTCTGGAACCACGCGCGGTCGGACCGGGGGTCGAGGGCGAGGGCCTTGCCCGCGTGTTCGAGCGCCTTCTCCGGATCGCCGGCACGGTTGTAGTACGCGCTCAGGTTCACGTGGGCCGCGGCGAATCGGCCCTCGCGCGCCTCGTTGATCGCGATCGCCTTCTCGTAGCTCGCGACCGCGCCCTCGTCGTCCCCGAGCGCCTCCAGGGCGAAGCCGAGGGCGTCGAGGGCCTCGACGTAGGAGGGGTCGAGGCGAAGCGCCGCCTCGAACGCCCTCCGCGCCGGCTCCCAGTTGTCCTGTATCGAGAACAGCTTGCCGAGGTTGTAGGGGATCTCCGCGGAGTCCGGCTTGTAGCGGACCGCCTGCTCGAACTCGAGCTGCGCGGCGTCGAACCTCCCGATCGCCATCAGGGTGCGGCCCAGGATCTTGTGGGCCTCGGCGTTCCTGACGTCGAGCTCGAGGGATCGCGAGAGGGCCTGGATCGCCTCGCCGATCTTCTTCTGGGCGAACCGGCTGTAGCCGAGGGCGTACCAGCCCCACGAGGACCTCGGGAACCGCTTCACGTACTCGGAGAGGAGGGGCTCCACCTCCTCGAACCGGCCCCCGCGCACGTAGCCCTCCAGCTCCGCCATCCGCCCGGGGTCGTCGGACGCGGCCGAGGCGTTCGTCAGCCTCTCGAGGCCCTGCTTCGCGGCCGCGTCGGACGGATTCAGCTCGGAGGCCTTCCCGTACGCGGCGGAAGCCCCGGCCACGTCTCCTTGCTTCTCCAGCGCCTCCCCGAGGGAGCGGTGGGCTTCCGAGGAGTCGGGCCGCCGCTGGATCGCGTGGCGCAGCTTGCCCGCCGCGCGGTCGAGGTCGCCGGCCGCGAGCGCCGCGCGTCCTTCCGCGAGGTCGAGGATCGCGCTCTTGTCGCGATCGGCGGCGGTGACCAGCTCGCGGCCCCTCTGCAGCTCGGACGCGGCTTCCGCCTTGTGCCCGGCCCGCGCCAGGGCCAGGCCGAGCTGATAGCGGGCTTCCCCGCTCTCGGGGGAGAGCCGCCCGGCCTCCCGGAGCGAGTCGATCGCTTCGGCCACCTTGCCGTCCCGAAGGAGCGCCTTGCCGAGGGCCAGGTGGGCCCGGGCGAACGTCGGGGCGAGCTCGATCGCCCTTCGAAGCTGCTCGATCTCCTTCGCCGGCCCCCGGGAGGGACTGGCGCCGTAGGCCGCCGCCAGGTTGAACACGGCCTTGACGGACGTCGGGGCCAGGGCGACGGCCTTCTCGAGCTCCCGGACGGCCTCCTCGGCGTCGGTCGGGATGAGGGCGGCGCCGAGGTTGGCGTGGGCGTCCGCGTAGTCTCGTCCGACGCGCGCGGCCTCGCGCAGGGCGGCGATCCCCGCCGGGTCGTCGCCGGCCTGGATCAGCACCAGGCCGAGGTTGTTGTGGGCCTCGGCGAAGCCGGGCTGGAGCCGGACCGCCTCGCGGAACTCGGCGGCCACCTCGCTGCTCGCGGCGCCCTGGCGGCCGAGGAGGAGGCCCAGGACGTTGTGCGCGTCGGCCCGGTCCGGGCCCGCGGCGAGAGCTTGCCGAAGCGCGGCGGTGGCGGAGCCCCAGTCCGGCGCGGGGAGCGATGGCGAGGGGAGGTTCAGCCCGGCCTGGAGCTGTCCGAGCGCCTTGTCGAGATCGCCCGCCCGGAGGTACGTGATCCCGAGGTCGACGTACACGGCGGCGGTGGGCGGCAGCAGCGCGATCGCCCGCTGCAGGCTGGTCCGGGCTCCCGTCAGGTCGCCCGTGTCGCGCCGCGCGGTCCCGAGGAACGCGTGGCTGCGGCCGGCGGCGGGGTCGAGCTCGACGGACTGCCGCAGCTCGAGGAGGGCCCGGTCCCGGGAGCCGCTGTACCACAGCGCGACCCCGAGGCTGTAACGGGCCTCGGCGGACCGGGGGCGCAGCGCCTTCGCGCGCTCCAGGTGGGCGATCGCCGCGGACAGGTCTCCTTGCTGTCCCAGGACGAAGCCCAGGAGGCCGTGCACCTCGCCGTGTCCCTCGTCCAGGCGGAGGGCCTCGGTGAGGTGCTCGCGCGCGACGCCCAGCTCGCCGCGCCCGGCGGCTTCGCGGGCGCGCTCGTAGGGGGCGTCGGCCGGGCTGGCCGGCCGCGCGTCGGGCGGGCGGCCCGCGCCCTGCTGCCGCAGCGCCATCCCGAGGGCGTAGTAGCCTTCGCGCAGCTCGGGATCGAGCTCGATCGAACGCTCCAGGGCGGCGATGGCGCCGGCGAGGTCGCCGCTCTGGCGCAGCGTCTGGCCGAGCTCGTAGCGGATGACCGCGTTGGCCGGATCGGCGTCGACGACGCGCCTCAGGTGCGGCAGGGCCGCTTCCAGGTCGCCTTTCCCCCGGAGGGCCATGCCCAGGTTGAAGTGAGCGGCCAGGCTGTTCGGCTCCAGGGCCAGGGCCTTCTCGAAGACCACCACCGCCTCGGCGTAGTCGCCGCTCGTGGCGAGCGCGGAGCCGAGGTTGCTGTAGGCCCGTCCATACCGCGGGTCCAGGGCGATGGCCTTCCGGAACGCGGCGACCGCGCCGGGAAGGTCGGACTTCTCCGAGAGGGCGACGCCGAGCCAGTTGTGCGCGTCCGCGGACCGCGGCCCCACCTCCACCGCGCGCCGAAACGCCTCGAGGGCGCGCGGGTACTCGTTCTCGCCCAGGTACGCGAGGCCCAGGGCCACGTGGAGACCGGGGTTGCCGGGATCGCGCGCGACGGCCGCCTCGAGCTCGCTCACGGAGGCGGGGGCGTCAACCGCCTCCGGCGCCTCCGCGCCCGCCCAGGGACCCAGGACGAGGAGGAGGAGGGCCGATCGTCCGGCGAGGATCCCCCAGCCCTTCATCGGTCGGGATCGAGCAGCCGGAGCTGCAGCCGGGAGGAGGCTTCGTCTTCCTTGCGGAGCGCGCTCGCCCGCTCGAGCTGGACGGCCGCCTCCTCCTTGCGTCCCGTGCGCGCCAGGAGCAGGCCGAGCTGGTAGCTGGCCTTCGCCGACTTCGGGGCGAGCTCGAGCGCCCTTCTCAGATGCCTTTCCGCCTCGGGGTAGCGCTGGCCGTTCACGAGGAGGCCGCCCAGGGCCTCGCAGGAGGGGGCGTGGTCCGGGTGGCGCCGCAGCAGCTCCTCCAGCCCCTCGACGGCCTCGGCATCGTGACCCTGGTCCCGGGCGACCAGCGCGAGGTAGTAGCGGGAGGCGAGCTGCTCCGGCTGCAGCCGGAGGCTCTCACGGAGCGACGCGGCGGCCTCGGCCAGGTGCCCCTGGACGTACAGCACGGACCCCAGGGCGTACCGGAGCCGGGGGTCCTCCGGCCGCGTCTCGACGAGCGGCTCGAGCAGCGCCTGGGCGGCTTCGAATTGACGCTTGCCGACCTTCGCCGCGGCCAGGGTGTACTGGTATGCGGGCTCGGCCGGGCGCAGGGCGGCGGCCCTGGTCAACGCCGGCTCGGCGTCGTCCAGGAGGTCCATCTTGAGGCAGACGCGGCCGAACCCCAGGAGGATCTCGGGGTCGTCCGGCTCGATCTTCCGGGCGCGCACCCAGTACGAGAGGGATCGCTCGAGCTCGCCCTGCCGCTCGGCGACCGCGGCCGCCTGCCGCAGCGCGGGCAGGGAGTCCGGCTTCAGGGCCAGCGCCCGATCGTAGGCCTCGAGCCCGCGCGCCGGGTCGCCGTTCCGCACGTGCGCCCCGCCGAGGGCGAAGGCCAGCTCGTAGGAAGGAGGGCCGGCCCGCCGCGCGCCCTCGAGGACCTCGACGGCGTCCGCGACGAGGCCGCTCTCGGCGAGGAGCAAGGCGAACTCGACGGACGACGCGGGGGGAACGCCGGCCAGGCGCATCCAGTCCCCGGCCAGCCCGGCCGCCGCGGAGAGGTCCCCCGTCTTCACGAAGTCCGTGGCCAGTACGAGCAGCCCCTCCGGCGATTCCTTGAACGCGTCGAGAACGGGCCGGGCCAGCTCCAGCGACTGCCGGTAGTTTCCCTTCTCGGTCTCCGAGCGGGCCAGGGCCAGCCGGGCCGCCGCGTTCGCCGGGTCACGCTCCAGCACCTGCCGCAGGACGCCGGCGGCCCGATCGGCCCGTCCCTGGAGCGCGTAGACCTGCGCGAGGCTCAACCGGGCCCCGAGGAGGCGGGGCTCCAGCCGGATCGCTTCCTGGAGCAGCGCGGCGCCTTCGTCCAGCCGCTCCTGCTGGAGGCGGATGGCGCCCAGGACCGAACAGGCGACGGCTCGCGTCTCCGGATCGGAGAGCGCGAGGCTGGCCTGCCGGTCGGCCTCCTCGAGCCGCCCTTCCTGTACCAGCGCGGCCGCCCTCTGGAGCGCGTCCCGCGACTGGGCGCCGAGGCTCCCCGGAAGCAGGAGGCCACACAGGAACAGGGCAGGGAGCGCCCAGCGGTCACTGCCCGAGCGTCCCGCCATCGAGTTCCCCGGAGGCGGGCTGTCTACCGCCCCCGGCGTGACGCGGCCTCTCCTCGAAGCAGTGGCCGACTCGCCGGCCAGGCTGGATCGATCGGGCCACGCTGCATGGGGTGTCGACCGCCCCAAAGGCGGATCAGCTCCGGTTCGTGTTCGGAGCGCAGAACCCCGTCCGGTTGAAGATGTCGTGGAACAGCGCTTCGAAGCGCATTTCTTCATCGCCGGGCAGGGCAGACGTCAGGTCATCATTATAATGCGTTGCAGAGCCGCGCGCCGTCATACGACCTAGGGGCGCCCGGGCCTGGACAGCTTCCCGATCTCGCGCGCCGAGCTCCGCACGACGCTGCGCATGGCCTGGCCCGCGCTCCGCGGGTGGCGGTCCCGGATGGCGTCCAGGATGGCGCGATGCTTGGGCAGCGAGGCCCTGGCCCGGCCGGGAAGGCGGCTCGTGGCCTGGAAGCTGAGCAACAGCGCCGAGTACACGACGTGGCCCATCTGCTCCAGGAGGTCGTTGCCGCAGGCCCGCACGATCCCCCGATGGAACTCCATGTCGGCCCGGTCGAAGGCCTCGTAGTCCTCGGCCCCTCCGCCGAGCGCGGCCTCCATCTTCCGGTAGGCCTCGTCGATGGCCTGGAGCTCGGTCGCCCCGGCCCGCTGGGCGGCCAGCTCGGCCGCCGCCGGCTCGACGATCAGGCGCACCTCGGTGAGCTTCCTCAGGAACGGCGCGGGGGAGGAGCCGTCCTGCTGCCACGCCAGCACGTCCGGGTCGAGCAGGTTCCAGGCGTGCCGCGGACGCACGCGGGTCCCGGTCCTCGGCCGCGACTCGACCAGCCCCTTGGCCGCCAGGACCTTGATGGCCTCGCGGAGCACGGTGCGGCTCGCGGGCAGACCCGCCTCCGCGGGCAGCAGCTCCCCGGGGCGGATCTTCCCGCTGAGGATCTGGCGCCCGATCGCGTGAACGATCTGGCCGTGGAGCCCGCCACGCGGATACCCGCCGGAGAGGCGCCAAGGGGGCATCTTGCCTAAAGCCTATGATATTACCATTCCGATCGATGAAGCAACGCCTCCTTCTACCTCTTCGTGTCGTTCGACCTGTGCTGCCGGGGAAAGGACAGCACCTACCGGATCATGGTCGGCCGCGCGCGGAGGATCACCGGGCCCTACCGGGACTCGGGGAGCGGGTCGGCATGGGTGCTGATATAGACTGGTCCTCGTGATGGGAGAGTAGCCATGCTCAGGAGAGTCCTCTCTCTCGCTCTGCTCCTCGGGGCCTCGCTCCTGCCGGCCCAGGAGCCGGTTCCCCCTTCGGCTTCGCAGGAGGTCCCCCCCACGTTCCCCGGCCAGATCGAGCAGGTCACGGTGGACGTGGTGGTCACGGACAAGAAGGGCGTCCCCACGAGGGCGCTCGCCCGGGAGGCCTTCGAGGTCTTCGAGGACGGCGTGCGGCAGACGGTGGTGAGCTTCGAGGCCGTCGATGTCCCATCCGCCCCCTCGGCCAGCCCCCCGGCGCGCCCCAAGGTCTCCACGAACCAGGGGAGCGCGGACGCGCACGGCCGGACGTTCGTGCTGTTCTTCGACGACGTCCGCCTCACCCCGGCGATGGCCCACCGGGCCAAGGGAGCGATCGCCGACTTCCTCGCCCGCGGCGTGCGCGAGGGGGACCGGGTGACGCTGGTGGCCACCCTGGCCGGCGCCTGGTGGACGGCCCGGATGGAGGCCGGGCGCGACGAGCTGATCGCCCTCGTGAAGCGGCTCGACGGGCGCTACATCCCCGACACCTCCCGCGAGCGGATGACCGACCTCGAGGCCAAGCGCATCCACCGGGATCGCGACATCGAGGTGGCGCGGCGCGTCCAGCGGCGCTACACGGAGCTCGGCGTGGCCCAGCAGCAGACCCCCGAGCCCCAGCAGAGCCGCTACTTCGCGACGAGCATCGACCCCTACGTGGAGTCGCGGGCCGCCCAGGTGTACTCCCAGTCCGCGTCCCGCACCCGCGTGACGCTCGCGCTCCTGGAGCGCTCGCTCGAGGCCCTGAACGCGACCAGGGGCCGCAAGTCCCTGATCCTGCTCTCCGCGGGCTTCATCTGGGACCGGAACCTCGACGAGTTCAAGTGGGTCGCCCAGGCCGCGCGCCGGGCGAACACCGCCGTCTACTTCGTGAATGCCGAGGGCCTCGCGGGCATGCCGTTCGAGATGACCGCGCAGTTCGGGGCGGCCCTGCCGGAGATCGACCTCGGCTTCGCGCTGACGGAGGACTTCTGGGACGCGGAGGGGGCGGAGGCGATCGCCTCCGACAGCGGCGGCTTCACCGTCCGCGACACCAACGACCTCTCCGCCGGCTTCAAGCGCATCGCCGACGAGAACAGCAGCTACTACCTCCTGGGCTACAACCCCACGAACCCCGCCCGGGACGGCGCGTTCCGGAAGATCTCGGTCAAGGTCCCCGGGAGGAAGGACGTCGACATCAGGGCCCGCAAGGGCTACTACGCGCCGGGCGGCGACCGGCCGGCCGGCCGGCGCAAGCCGGGCGGCGACCGGGTCTTCCAGGAGGCCCTCGACTCGCCCTACGAGATGGGGAGCATCCCGCTCCGCATGACCCACTTCGTGGGAGACGAGACCATCCTCGGCAAGGCCCGGGTGGAGGTGGTCACCGAGGTGGACCTGCGCGCCCTCGAGCTCGAGGCGCGGGACGGGCGCCACCTGGGAGGCGTCGAGTTCCTGCTCGTGAGCGCCCAACGCGAGACCGGGGAGTCCTTCCGCTACGACCAGAAGCTCGAGCTGAAGCTCCTCCCCGCCACCCGGGAACGGCTGCGGAAGACGTGGTTCCCCATCCGGCGCGACTTCGAGCTTCCTCCGGGAAGCTACCAGGCGAAGATCGTCGTGCGAGACGTGCGCTCGGGCCGGGTGGGGACGGTCGTCCACCGGTTCGACGTGCCCGACCTCGCCGAGTTCCGGGTCTCGACCCCGGTCCTCACCGCCGGCCTCCGGGAGGAGGACGAGGGCGCCCCGGACGAGGTCCCCCCGGTGGCGAGGCGCGAGTTCGAGCGCGGCGAGGAGCTGTCCTGCCGGTTCGAGGTCTACGGGGCGCGGAAGGACGGCTCGGGCATGCCGCGGGTGGACATGGGCTACGTGGTGAGGCGCGTGGATGGCGGAGTCCTGAAGGGCGTCGCCCCCGCGGCGATCCAGCCCACCTCGCTCGGCAAGCTCTCGCGGCTCTTCCGCTTCGGCCTGCAGGCGGCTCCGCCCGGGGACTACGAGCTGGTGATGATCTTCTACGACCACCTGGCGGGGAAGAGCCTCGAGCTCACGGAGCCCTTCTCGGTGCTGGACGAGGGCGCTCTCGAGCGGGCCTCGGCCCGCGCCGGCAGTTGACGGGTTCCCGATCTCCTCCAACCCCCCGACGACGCCGCGCTAGAGAGACGCGCGCACGATCGCCGCGAGCTCCTCGTCCTCGAGCGCGATCGGGTTGCCGCGCATGCTGCTCGCCGCCTTCGCCTTCGCCACGAGAGCGGGCACGTCGTCCTCGCCGACCCCCCAGCGGGAGAGGGCCGGGATCCGGAGATCCCGCACCAGCGACCGCACCCACTCGACCGCGTCCGCCGCGTCGGCGTCCGTCCGTCCCGTGATGATCGCCGCGATCTCCCGGTAGCGGTCGAGGGCGGGGCTCACGGGGGCGCGGGCCCGGAGCGCCGCGAGGTTCGTCTCCATGACCGCCGGGAGGAGAGCGGCGCAAAGGGCCCCGTG
>Ga0268386_10001116_pt1 | contig 18186 bp, 18 predicted proteins | sample RVTome_15_FD_200260 | JGI IMG/M metagenome (GOLD analysis project Ga0268386, IMG submission 200260) | Soil microbial communities from uranium-contaminated site in the Upper Colorado River Basin, Wyoming, United States - RVT150D86... ...
CGGCTTCACCACCTCGACCGGCGCCCACCGCCGCCCGGCCGGCTCGACCACGGTCCGCTCGAAGGGCGTGGCCTCGAGCGACGGACAGAAGGCGGCGAGGACGCAGACCGCCCCCTCGATCCGCGCGCGCTCCTGGGCGACGTCACGGACGTGGTAGTACGGCGAGCGCTCCTCGCGATGCTGCGCGTGTCCTTCCCGATGCACGTACACCGCGCCGACGTCGGCCAGCGGAGCGAACACCGCCGGCCTGGTCCCGACGACGACGCGGTACATGCCGTCAGCGATGTCGAGCCACATCCGGTAGCGAGCGCGCTTGTCGCCGCCGAGGAACAGCGCCACGTCCCGGCCGAACGCATCGCGGATCGCGGCCGCAGTCGCGGGGAGCGGCTCGACCTCCGGCACGAGGACGATCGCCGTCCGCCCGCCGTCGAGCGCCCCGGTCACGCACGCGACGGCGACCGCGGCCTCGTCGGCCGGCGCGGGCCGTACCACGTAGGTCCCGGCGCCGCGCTCGATCGCGTCCAGCAGTCTCTCGGCGTTCCGGTAGCCACCGAGCCGGGCGAAGCCCGCGCTCCGCGAGTGGGTCCCCGCTCGCGCGGCGGGACGGTGGAGCGTCCCGTGCTCGTCGTCGCCGCGCGGTCGCCCGCCTCGCTCCGCGCGAGCGTCGCCCGCATCGAACGTCTCCTCCGAAGCGACGCGGGGCGGGACGGCCCGACCGATGACGGCCGCGAGCGGGGCGAGGTACCGCTCGCCCATCCATCGGAGGAGCTCGAGCATCGACGGATCGAAGAACCGCACGGGCGACACGATCTTCTTCACGCTCGCCATGCGGGCCGGCACGTCCTCCGTCGGTCCGAGGACCCAGCCGCGGACGAGCCGTCCGTGGAACGGGACCTGAACGAGGGACCCGATCCCCGCCCCGAGCTCCTCGCTCAGCTCGTAGGTGAAGGGGCGGTCGAGCGACAGGACGGGCCGATCGACACACACGGAGACCGGGCCGGAGAGGTGTGAGGCGGCTCCGCGGCCGATCGCGCGACGTGATCGGGCCTCGGGGTCGAACCCCGGGACGCCGGCGGTGGGGGCCGGCTCGCCTCCCGGCGACGCGGCCTCAGTCGAAGGCGCGGCGGAGCTCATCCGCGCGATCGGTCGCCTCCCAGGAGAACTCCTTGCGCCCGAAGTGACCGTAGGCGGCGGTGTCCTCGTAGATCGGCCGTCGCAGTTCGAGATCGCGGATGATCGCCGCGGGGCGGAAGTCGAAGGCCTCTCGCATCGTGTCGACGATCCGAGCGGGATCGACCTGCTCGGTGCCGAACGCGTCGACGGCGACCGAGAGCGGGTGCGCCGTCCCGATCGCGTACGCCACCTGGATCTGCAGGCGGTCCGCGACGCCCGACGCGACGAGGTTCTTCGCGACGTAGCGCGCCATGTAGGCCGCGGAGCGGTCGACCTTGGTCGGGTCCTTTCCGGAGAAGCACCCTCCGCCGTGCGGCGCCATGCCCCCGTAGCTGTCGACCATGATCTTGCGCCCGGTAAGACCCGTGTCGGCCTTCGGGCCGCCGATCTCGAACCGGCCGGTCGGGTTCACGAGGATCTTCGCGTGCTCGGCGTCGAGGTCGAACTCCCGCAGCACCGGATCGATCACCTCGGAGCGCACGTCCGGCGCGAGCAGAGTCTCGACGTCGACCTCGTCCCGGTGCTGCGCGCTGATGAGCACCGTGTGGACGCGCCGCGGCTTCGTGCCTTCGTACTCGACGGTGACCTGGCTCTTCCCGTCCGGCCGGAGATACGGGACGACGCCCGCCTTGCGGACGTCGGCGAGGCGCCTCGCGAGCCGATGCGCCATCGCGATCGGGAGCGGCATGAGCTCGTCGGTCTCCCGGCAAGCGAACCCGAACATCATCCCCTGGTCGCCCGCCCCGAGCAGGTCGAGCGCGTCCGAGGAGTGCCCCTCCCGGTGTTCGAGCGAGTCATCGACCCCACGCGCGATGTCCGCGGACTGCTCCTGGATCGAGGTGATCACGCCACAGGTCTCACCGTCGATGCCGAAGTTCGCGTCCGTATAGCCGATCTCGGTCACGGTCCGCCGTACCACCGCGGGGATGTCGATGTACTCGGTGGTCGAGATCTCGCCCGCCACCATGACGAGCCCCGTGGTGACGAGGGTCTCGCACGCCACGCGACCCACCGGGTCCACGGCCAAGATGGCGTCCAGGACCGCGTCGGAGATCCGATCGGCCAGCTTGTCCGGGTGGCCCTCGGTGACCGACTCGGACGTGAAGAGGTGAGGCGGGGTCATGGCCGCGCGAGCATAACAGTGACGCGGGACGCGCCCGCCCGCCGCCGGTTCACCGGGTCAGCAGCTTCGCCAGCCGGTCACAGATCGCGGCGGCGAGCTCGCGCTTGGTCCAGTCCCGCAGCGGTTCGTCCTGTCCGTCCGCGGCCAGGATCGCCGCTCGGTTCGCGTCGGAGCCGAAGCCCGTGCCCTCGCGCCCGACCTCGTTCGCGACGAGGAGGTCGACGCCCTTGGCCCGGAGCTTCTTCCTGCCGGCGGACTCGATGTCGTGGGTCTCGGCGGCGAACCCGACGAGCACGCGGCCACCGGCCGACGCGCCAAGCTCCGCCAGGATGTCCGGCGTGGGCACCAGCCGGATCTTCGGCGGCCCCTGGTCCCTCTTCAGCTTGCCTTCGGCGGCGACGTCCGGCCGGAAGTCCGCGACCGCGGCAGCCATGACGACGGCATCCGCATCCTCCGCCGCGCGCACCACCGCGTCTCGCATCTCCTCCGCCGTCGTGACGCGCACGACCCCGGGACCGTCCGGTGGCTCGAGCGCTCCAGGCCCGACGACGACGGTCACGTTCGCGCCCCGGCGGAAGGCCTCCCGCGCGACCGCGAACCCCATCTTCCCGGTCGAGCGGTTGCCGACGAAGCGGACCGGGTCGATCGGTTCCCACGTCGGTCCCGCCGCGACGACGATCCGCCGGCCAGCGAGGTCTCCGCGTTCGGCAAGCACGTCCTCGATCTCGGCGAGGATGCGCTCTGGCTCGGCCATCCGCCCCGGCCCCTCGTCGCCGGCGGAGAGCGGGCCGTGCACCGGGCCGGCGAACCGCAGCCCCCGGGCCGAGTACAGCTCCTCGAACATCCGCACGTTCGTCCGCGTCGCGGGGTGCTCCCACATCCCCGTGTGCATCGCCGGCGCCACGACGAGCGGGCCGGTGAACTCCAGGATCGTCGCGCTGAGCAGATCGTCGGAGAACCCGCGCGCGAGCTTGGCGATGACGTTGGCGGTCGCGGGGGCCACCACGGCGACGTCCGCCTCGCGCGCGAGCCGCACGTGTAGGACCGTCCCGGGCTCCTCCCACAGGTCGGTGTAGACGCGATGGTCCGAGAGGGCGGCGAAGGTCGCCGGTCCGACGAACCGTTCGGCGGAGCGCGTCATGACCACGCGCACCGATGCGCCGCGCAGGCGGAGGAGCCTGGTGAGGATGCAGGCCTTGTAGGCGGCGATCCCCCCCGTGACGCCGAGCAGCACGCGCCGGCCGCTCAGGACGGAGCGTTCGCTCGTCGCCACGTCCCTCCCCTCCTCAGGGGCCGTCGCCGCGGCTACTTGATGCCGACGCCTTCGGGGCGCTCCGCGGTGATCTTGCCCTCGGCGATCTCCTGGAGGGCGATCGACAGCGGCTTGTTGCGGAGCCCCGACTCGACGAGCGGCGGCACGAACTCCGCGCGCCCCTCGCCGAGCTGGTTGTAGTAGGAGTTGATCTCCCGGGCCCGCTTGGCTGCCAGCGTCACCAGGGTGTACTTCGAGTCGACCTGCGAGAGCAGCTCGTCGATCTTGGGTTCGATCATGGGTCGGCCGATCCTTCCGTGGGATGCGGGGGAGACGACCCGATGATAGCAGCGACCTCCGCCGCGGCCTCCTCCGCGTCGTCGTTCACGACGACCCAGTCGAACAGCCCGCGCTCGCCGAGCTCCCACTCGGCCTTGTCCAGGCGCCGGGCGAGCACGTCCTCGATCTCCGTTCCTCGGGCGCGCAACCGCCGCTCGAGCTCCCCGATCGATGGTGGTGCGAGCAGGACGAGGACGGCCTCGGGGGCCGCCTCCCGGATCTGCCGCGCGCCCTGGACGTCGAGCTCCAGGAGCACGTCCCTGCCCGTCGCCATCGTCGACCGGACCGGCTCGGCGGGCGTGCCGGACCGGTGCCCGAAGATCTCCGCCCACTCGAGGAGCTCTCCCGCGGCGACCATGCGGTCGAACTCGTCCTCCGAGATGAACCGGTAGTCGATCCGATCGCGTTCGGACGAGCGCGGCGCCCGGGTGGTCACGGAGACGGAGACGACGAGGTCCGGGAATCGGCGTTGCAGGAGGCGGACGACGGTCCCTTTGCCGACCCCCGAGGGACCGGCGAGGACGAAGAGCCTCCCGTGGGCCAGGCCGCTACTTCTTCGCGAACTCGGCGAGCAGCGACTCGCGCTGCTTCGCCCCCAATCCCCGCACCCGACGGCTCGCCGAGATGTCGAGCCGCTCCATGATCTTGCGCGCCCGGACCTTCCCCACACCCGGGAGCGCCTCGAGGACCGCCGACACCTTCATCTTGCCGACCGTGTCGTCGTCCTGACGGGTCAATACGTCGGACAGGCTCACGTTGCCGGTCTTCAACTGACCCTTCAGCTCGGCCCGCTTCTTCCGCGCTTCGGCGGCCTTCTCCAGGGCCTTCGCACGATCTTCAGGACTCAACACAGGTAGGGGCATGTCGACGCTCCTCCTCTCAGGGGCCGGGAACCCGCGAGTATAGTCACGGCCCCACGAGGGCAGCAACGCGACGTATGGGGCGCCACCTGCGGTTTCTCTGCGCGCGGTATCAGCGAACGCTGGCGAGAATCGCGCGGGCGACGGCGGCCGGATCGCTCGACTCGGAGATCGCGCGACCCACCACCACATAGTCCGCGCCGCGTTCGACCGCCTCCTCCGGCGTGAGGATCCGAACCTGGTCGTGTCCGTTCGAGCCGGCCGGACGGATACCCGGAACCACGAGAACCGCTTCGGCTCCCACGACGTCGCGAACCACGGCCACGTCGTCTCCGGACACGACCACACCGCTGGCCCCGGCGGAAACGGCCTCGAAGGCGAGCGAGGCTGGCGACGCAAGCCCTTCCCCTGCAAGGCTCGACAGCACGGTGACCGCCACGACCGATGGCGGAGAACGGTCCGCGGGCGCTCCATCGGACGCCCCCCGGACCGCGGCCGCGACCATGGCCTCACCGCCGAGCGCGTGCACCGTGAGCATGTCGACGCCGAGTCGTGCCGCGTTGCGCGCCGCGTGTTCGACGGTCGTGGGGATGTCGTGCAGCTTGAGATCGAGGAAGACGGATCCGAACGTTCGAACGCGCTCCACCGACGCCGGCCCGTGCGCGGTGAACAGTTCGAGCCCGACCTTGAACATCCCCGCCATCCCCTCGAGCGTTCGCGCGAGCGTCTCGGCGCTGTCGGGATCCGATACGTCGAGCGCAACGATCAACGGGTTCTCGGGTCGCGGGATCACGGACGTGTGAACGGCGTCGTCACGAGCCGTTCCCGTTCTGGCCCAGGACGCGTAGCCGGCCCCGCAGATCGGCGGGGGAGGTCAGGCCCTTGGCGCGGAGGTACTCCACGATTCCCTTCGCGATCTCGACGTGCGCCGAGGGATCCACGAGCAACGCCGTGCCCACCTGCACGGCCCACGCGCCGGCGAGCAGGAACTCGACCGCGTCCTCGCCCGTCGTCACGCCACCGACGCCGAGCACCGGCACGTTCGGGAGCGCCCGGGCCACCTGATACACCGCCGCGAGCGCGATCGGTTTGATCGCCGGACCGGACAGCCCGCCGACCGGTATGGCGGTCTTCGTCCGGAGCCGTTCCGCGTCGACGGCGAGCGCCGGCACGGCGTCGATCAGCGTCAACCCGAAGGCGCCCGCGCGGACGCAGGCCCGCGCAGTCTCGACCAGCCCCGGGACGAACGCGGGGAGCTTCGCGAACACCGGCACGCGCGACAGCCGCGCGACCGCACCGACGATCTCCGTGAGCCGCTCGATGCGGCCGTAGAAGGGCTCCCCCTCCCGTTCCTCGTCCGGACACGAGAGGTAGACCTCGAGGCCCACGATCCCGTGCTGGAGGTGGAGGGCCCCGGCCACGTGGACGTATTCGTCCAGGCTCGAGCCCGCGACCGAGGCGATCAGGGGGACGCCGGCCTTACGGAAGCGAGGCAGGTCCTGAGCGAGGAAGGCCTGGACGCCCGGGTTCTGAGTGCCCACGGCCGACAGGACCCCCGATGAGGTCTCGGCGGCCCGGGGGGTCGGCCACCCCTTCGAGCCCGAGTACGTCAGGCTGCGGGTCACGACGGCGCCGAGCCGGTGGAGGTCGACGAGCGCCCCGGGCACGTCGGCACCGGTTCCCAGGCAGCCGGAGGCCGCGAGGACCGGGTTCGCGAGCGCCAGACCGCCGAGGTCGATCGCCAGCGACTGTCTCATATCGCGTCCGAGCCACTCATCCCGGCCACGAGCGGACCGCCGGGAACCCCTCCGGCGGGGTCTGCGTCATCCGTTGTTGCTCGCCCATCCAGAGCTCCCACAGGACACGCGCCGGGTTGAACACGGGTCCTTCCGTACACACCCGAAGGTTGTCGTACCCGGACCCATCCTTGCGGATCACCGGCACGGTGCAGACGAAGCACAGGCCGGTGCCGCACGCCATCTGTTCCTCGAGCGCCACCTGCGAGGGGATGCCGTGCGCACCGCAGAACTCGGCGATGCCGCGGAGCGTCGAGCGCCGCGCGGCCGCGTAGACCACCTGCGCGCCGGTCGCCTCGACGACCTGCGGCAGGACGTCGAGCACGCTCCCCTGTTCGCCGAGGCTCCCGTCATCCGTGGTGAGCACGATCGATTGCGCCAACCGTTTGCCCTCGATCGGCTTGAACATGCGCTCCTGCGACTCGGCGCCGGCGAGCATGTCGACGCGCTTGCCTCGTTCTCGGAGCTCCTGCGCGAGGAAGTACAGCGGTGCGGACCCATGACCCTCCGACACGAGGAGGCAGGCGTTCAGCTTCGCCGGATACGCGAACGGCTTGCCGAGCGGACCGATCACGTCGAGGAACCGGTGCGCCCGAACCTCCGCGAGCCAGCCGGTCCCCTGACCGCGCGGGTCGAACACGAACTCGAGGGTCCCCGCCCAGCCGCCGCGGCGCGACGCCTGATGCACCGAGAAGTGCCGGCGGAGCAGGAACGTCCGCCCCGTCGGCATCGCGACCGAGATGAACTGGCCGGGGCGGACCCGTTCGGCGACCTCGGGCGCGACGAGGGTGATCGAGTGGTAGGCGCCCAGCTTGCGCGCGTTCAGGACCTCGGCCCGGACGCGCCTCACGAGGCCACCTCGCGCTCGGGCGTCTCGATCGGCAACCGCGCCTGCACCGGCGCATCGCGCGACCGCTCGTGCAGCTCCTGAAGCGAACGGGGCGCGCCCGGTCCGTCGCGCAGGGCCTCGATCCCGCGGAGCGCAGCCATCGCGCCCGGGAGCGTCGTCACGCACGGGATGCCGGCCTGCGACGCGGCGGTGCGGATCAGCCAGCCGTCGGTCCGCGGTCCCCGCCCGAACGGGGTGTTCACCACCATGTCGACCTCGCCCGCGCGGATCAGGTCGACGATCGAACGGGCGCCGGCCGTAGCCTCGGCCTCGGACACCTTCTCGACGCGCGTGACGGGAACCGCCGCCCGGTGGAGCACGCCCGCCGTCCCGCGCGTGGCGAGGAGGCGGAAGCCGAGGTCGGCGAGTCGCTTGGCCGGGTACACGATCGCGCGCTTGTCCCGGTTCGCGACGCTGAGGAACACGGTGCCGGAGCCCGGCAGTGCGGACCCGCTCGCCACGAGCGCCTTCGCGAGCGCGAGGCCGGGATCCGGATCGACGCCCATCACCTCCCCCGTGGACCGCATCTCCGGCCCGAGCACGGTGTCCACGCCGGGGAACCTTCCGAACGGCAGGACGGGGGTCTTCACCGACGCGTACGGAAGGTGAAGGTAGTGGCGCCGGTCCAAGGGGATCAGGCCCTCGTCCCGCAGGTCACCGAGCGTCCGGCCGAGCACGACGAGCGTCGCGATCCTCGCCAGCGAGACGCCGGTCGCCTTCGAGACGAAGGGCACCGTGCGGGACGCCCGCGGGTTGGCCTCGAGCACCCAGATCTTCTCGTCCTTGATCGCGAGCTGCAGGTTGATGAGGCCGCGCACGCCCAGCCGCCGGGCGAGCGTCGCCGTGATGCGTTCGATCTCGTCGAGCTCGTCCTCGGACAGGGTCGCGGGTGGGATCTGACACGACGAGTCACCGGAGTGGATCCCCGCCTCCTCGATGTGCTCCATCACGGCACCGACGAACACGTCCGTGCCGTCGCAGACGGCATCGACGTCGATCTCGACCGCCCCCTCGACGAAGCGATCGATCAGGACCGGATGATCCGGGCTCGCGGCCGCGGCGCCGGTCACGAAACGCTCGAGCTCGTCCGGGCCGTAGACGATCTCCATCGCACGGCCACCGAGGACGTAGGAGGGACGGACGACGACCGGATAGCCGATCAGGTCCGCGACGGTCCGGGCCTGCTCGGGACCGTGGGCCTCGCCGTGCGGCGGGGCCGCGATCTCGAGCGCCTGCAGGAGCCGTGCGAACCGGCCTCGATCCTCGGCGAGGTCGATCGCGTCCGGCGTCGTGCCGAGCACCGTCCAGCCCGCGGCCTCGAGATGGTGCGCGAGCCGGAGCGGCGTCTGGCCTCCCATCTGGCAGAGCACCCCCGCGGGCCGCTCGGCCTCGCACACCGCCAGCACGTCCTCGGCCGACAGCGGCTCGAAGTACAACCGGGCGCTCGTGTCGTAGTCCGTGGAGACGGTCTCGGGGTTCGAGTTCACCATCACGGCCTCGTACCCCGCCTCGGCGAGCGCGTACGCTGCGTGCACGCAGGCGTAGTCGAACTCGATCCCCTGCCCGATCCGGTTGGGGCCGGCGCCCAGGATCACCACCCGTGGCCGCTCGGCAGGTCGGACCTCGTCCTCCTCTTCATAGGTCGAGTAGTGGTACGGCGTCACCGCGGGGAACTCGCCCGCGCAGGTGTCCACGGTCTTGAAGACCGGCCGCACGCCGAGCGCGGTCCGGCGGGCGCGCACGTCGCGCTCGTCCGCGCCACTGAGCGACGCGAGCCGCCCATCGGACAGCCCGGCGCGCTTGGCCTCCCGCAGATCGTCCTGGGTGAGCTCGTCGAGCGCTCGACCTTCGAGCGCCATCGCGTCCTCGACCACCTGCGCGATCTGGTCGACGAACCAGGGATCGATCGCGCTCGCCCGCGCGACCTCGTCGACCGACCTCCCGGCGCGCAGCGCCGCTTCGACCAGGTGGAGCCTCGCCTCGCGGGGAACCGCGAGCGCCTCGAGCCCGGCGTCGACCTTCGCCCACCCGAGGTCGAACCCCGGGCGCTCGAGCGAGCGCCAGGCCTTGCCGAGCGCCTCCCTGAACGTCCGGCCGATCGCCATCACCTCGCCCACCGACTTCATCGTGGACGTCAGCACCGGGTCCGCCTCGGGGAACTTCTCGAACGCGAACCGCGGCATCTTCACGACCACGTAGTCGAGCGCCGGCTCGAACGCCGCGGGCGTGACGCCGGTGATGTCGTTCGGGATCTCGTCCAGCGTGTAGCCGACGGCCAGGAGCGCGCCGATCTTCGCGATCGGGAAGCCGGTGGCCTTCGACGCGAGCGCGGAGGAGCGGGAGACGCGTGGGTTCATCTCGATCAGGACCTGGCGGCCCGTCGCGGGGTCGACCGCGAACTGGATGTTCGAGCCGCCGGTCTCGACGCCGATCGCGCGGATGCACGCGAGCGCCGCGTCGCGCATGCGCTGATACTCACGGTCGGAGAGGGTCTGCGCGGGTGCGACGGTGATCGAGTCGCCCGTGTGCACGCCCATCGGGTCGACGTTCTCGATCGAGCACACCACGACGACGTTGTCCGCGCCGTCGCGCATGACCTCGAGCTCGAACTCCTTCCACCCGGCGATCGACTCCTCGACGAGGATCTCCGTCATCGGGCTCGCCTCGAGCGACCGGGCGGCGACGCTCCGCAGCTCGTCGCGGTCGTGCGCGAACCCGCTGCCGCCGCCTCCGAGCGTGAACGACGGCCGGACGATCACGGGGTAGCCGATCGCGTCGCCGAGCGCGATCGCCTCCTCCACCGTCCGGGCCGTGTCGGCGCGGGGGACCTCCAGGCCCGCGTCGAGCATCGCGACGCGGAAGCCGCTGCGGTCTTCGGCGCGCCGGATCGTCTCGAGGCTGGCTCCGATCAGCCGGGCGCCGGCCCGTTCGAGGTCGCCGGACTCGGCGAGGGCGACCGCGACGTTCAGCGCCGTCTGTCCGCCGAGCGTGGGGAGCACCGCGTCGGGCCGCTCACGCTCGATCACGCGCAGGACCGAGTCGGGGGTGAGCGGCTCCACGTAGGTGCGGTCCGCGAACCCCGGATCGGTCATGATCGTGGCGGGGTTCGGGTTGACGAGCGAGACGTGGAACCCCTCGCGACGGAGCACCTTGCAGGCCTGTGTGCCCGAGTAGTCGAACTCGCAGGCCTGTCCGATCACGATCGGCCCCGAACCGATCACCAGGATGCGGTCGACGTCCCTTCGCCTAGGCACCCATCAGCTCCCGGAACTCGGTGAACAGGTAGCGGGAGTCGTGCGGGCCCGGCGCCGCCTCCGGGTGGTACTGGACCGAGATCGCGGGGACGTCGAGGCACCGCATCCCCTCGAGCGTGCCGTCGTTCAGGTTCCGATGGCTGAGTTCGACGCGGCCGAAGTCCGTGTCGGCGACGTCGGCCCGCCGCGTCCATCCGTCCGGGTCGACGGCGAACCCGTGGTTGTGGCTCGTGATCTCCACGCGGCCGGTCCGGGCATCCCGGACGGGTTGGTTCAGACCCCGGTGCCCGAACTTCATCTTGAACGTCCGGCCGCCGAGCGCGAGCCCGAGCAGCTGGTGTCCGAGGCAGATGCCGAGCACCGGGACCTGCCCGATCAGCCTCCGTGCGGCCTCCACCCCGTAGGTCGTCGCGGCCGGATCGCCCGGGCCGTTCGAGAGGAGGACGCCGTCGAACCCCTCGGCGAGCACCCGCGGCGCGGGCGTCCGCGCCGGCACGACCGTCGCCTCGATCCCGGCGGCCGCCAGCCGGCGCAGGATCGACCGCTTGAGGCCGAAGTCGTACACGGCGACGCGGAACGGTCGGCCGGGCCTCGTGTCGGCCGGCCCTACCACGGAGGCCGCGTCGTAACGCTCGCGGACGCTCACCGACTCAGCGAGGTCCGCGTCCCGCATCCCCGGGTGCTCGCGGACGCGCCGGAGCAGCGGATCCACGTCGCCCTCTTTCGTGGAGATGCCGCAGCGCATCGCCCCGCGCTCCCGGAGCCGCAGGGTGAGCCGGCGCGTGTCGATGCCCTCGATCCCGATCACCCCGGCCTCGGCGAGGTCGTCTCGCAGCGTCGTCGTCGCGCGCCATGAGGACGCGCGTCGCGCGGCCTCCCGCACCGCGAAGCCGGCGACCCGCACGCGAGCCGATTCGGGGTCCTCCCAGTTCGTCCCGTAGTTCCCCTGGTGGGGGGAGGCCATCGCGACCACCTGGCCCGCGTACGAGGGATCGGTGAGCACCTCCTGGTAGCCGGTCATCCCGGTGTTGAACACCGCTTCGCCGAACGACTCCCCCACCGCGCCGAACGCACGCCCGAGGAACGACGTGCCGTCCTCGAGGACGAGCAGCGCCGGCGGGCCGGCCGTCATCGGCGTCGATCCTCGGTCATCGCTGCGCCTTGCCGTCGGCGACGACCATCGTGCCCCCGTACACGGTGTGCACGATCCGCCCTCGCAGCGCCCGCCCCGAGAAGGCGGAGTTCCGGCTCTTGGAGCCGAACGGCGGCTCGACCACCCACTCGGCGTCGGGATCGAACAGCACGAGGCTCGCCCGACGCCCCGGCTCGAGCGGGCCACCGTGGTCGGGCGCGCCGAGGATCCTCGCCGGCGTTGTGGACAGCGCCTCGACCGCCCGGACCAGCGAGAGGTGCCCGGGGTGCACGAGGTGGGTGAGGATCGCCGCGAGGGCGGTCTCGAGCCCGATCGTGCCGAACGGCGCGAGGTCGAACTCCGCCTCCTTCTCCTCGACGGCGTGTGGGGCGTGGTCGGTGGCCACGGCGTCGATCGTCCCGTCGACGAGGCCCCGGACGAGCGCGTCGCGATCGTCGGGCGAGCGCAGTGGCGGGTTCACCTTGAAGTTCGTGTCGTAGGTCACGAGGTCCTCGTCGCTGAACACGACGTGGTGCGGCGTCACCTCGGCGGTCACGCGTATGCCCTCGGCCTTCGCGCGCCGGACCATCTCGACCGAACCCGCCGAGGAGAGGTGACACAGGTGCAGGCGGCCGCCGGCGAGCCGCGCGACCGCGAGGTCGCGGGCGACGGCGACCTCCTCGGCCTCCCGCGGCTGGCCAGCGAGGCCGAGCGAGTACGAGTGGAACCCCTCGTGCATGTGCCCGCCCTCGGCGAGCGACGCGTCCTCGCAGTGCTCCGCGATCACGACGCCGTCGAACGTCCGCGCGTACGAGAGGGCGTTCCGCAGGACGCGACCGGTCGGGACGCAGCGGCCGTCGTCGCTGAACATGCGGACGCCCGCCTCCACCATCTCCCCCATCTCGGCGAGGGTCTCGCCCTCGAGGCCGCGCGTGATCGCGCCGACCGGCAGGACGTCGACGAGGCCGGCGCGCGCCCCGAGCTCGCGGACCTCGTGGATCACCGCCGCGCTGTCCGCGACGGGGTCGGTGTTCGCCATCGGCGAGATCGCCGTGAACCCGCCGAGCGCCGCGGCTCGCGAGGCCGTCTCGACGGTCTCCTTGTCCTCCCGACCCGGCTCTCGGACGTGCGTGTGGAGGTCGACGAGCCCCGGGGCGAGCACGAGCCCGCCGCAGTCCACCACGGTCGCGTTCGGCGCGGCGTCCGGCGAGGCGATCACCTCGTCGGCGACGAGCACGTCGGCGACCTCGTCGCGCCCGGCGGCGGGATCGATCACCCGGGCCCCGCGGAACAGCGTGCGCTCAGCCATCGGCGGTCCCCGCACGTACACCGGCCGGCTCCGCGGCCGACCCCGACCCGCCCAGCAGGAGATACAGGAGCGACATGCGGATCGCGATGCCGTTCGTCACCTGCTCCTCGATCACGGCGCGCGGCAGGTCCGCCACGTCCGAATCGATCTCGATCCCCCGGTTCATCGGACCCGGGTGCATCACGAGGGCCTCCTCCGGCAGGAGTCCGACCCGCGACCTGGTAAGACCGAACAGCCGCGAGTACTCGCGGACGCTCGGGAAGTACCGCTGGCGCTGGCGCTCCTTCTGGACCCGGAGCAGGTAGCAGACGTCGAGCTTGGGAAGGACGGCCTCGAGGTCGTGCCCCACCTCGACGCCCCATGCCGGCGCATCGGGCGGGATCAGCGTCGGGGGGCCGACCAGCGTGGTCTCGGCGCCCATCTTCACGAGCGCGAACGACAGCGACCGTGCGACGCGCGAGTGCAGGACGTCGCCGACGATCGCCACGCGCAACCCCTCCAGCCGCCCGAGACGGTCCCGCATCGTGTACAGGTCGAGCAGCGCCTGCGTCGGATGCTCGTGGGTGCCGTCGCCGGCGTTCAGGACGCTGCCGTTCACCCATCGGGTGAGGGTGAGCGGCGCGCCGCTCGACGAGTGCCGGATCACGATCGCGTCGGCCCCCATCGCCTGGAGGGTGAGCGCCGTGTCCTTCAGGCTCTCGCCCTTGGCCACGCTCGAGCCGCTCGTCGAGAAGTTGATCACGTCGGCCGACAGGCGCTTGGCCGCCAGCTCGAAGCTGATCCGCGTGCGGGTCGAGTCCTCGTAGAAGAGGTTCACGACGGTTCGGCCGCGGAGCGCCGGTACCTTCTTGATGACCCGGCTCCCGACCTCACGGAACGATTCGGCCGTGTCGAGAACGCGGACGATGTCCTCCGCATCGACGTCCTGGATCGACAGGAGATGTCGGTTCACGTTTCCCCCCCTCGGGCGCCGACCCCCAAGGCCTCGTCGAGCAGCACGGCGTCCTCGCCGTCCACCTCGCGGATGGCGACCCGGACGTCCTCGTCGACGCGGGTCGGCAGATTCTTGCCGACGAAGTCGGCGCGGATGGGCAGCTGCCGATGGCCGCGGTCGACGAGGACCGCCAGCTGGATCGCGCTCGGCCTGCCGAAGTCGATGAGGGCGTCCATCGCCGAGCGGATCGTGCGACCGGTGAACAGGACGTCGTCCACGAGCACGATCGTCCGTCCGTTGATGTCGAAGTCGATCCGCGTCTCGTGGACCTCGGGGGCCTCGGCGCGCATGCCGATGTCGTCGCGGTAGAAGGTGATGTCGAGCGCCCCGACGGGAACCCTCGTCCCCTCGATGCGCTCGATCTCTCCCGCCAGGCGCCGCGCCAGGTCGTCCCCGCGCGCGGCGATGCCGACGAAGACGACGCGCTCGGCGCCCTTGTTCCTCTCGAGGATCTCGTGAGCGACGCGCGTCAGCGCTCGGCCGATCTCGGTGGCGTCCATGAGCCGTGACGGCCCCGGACCCGAGGACGCCATCAACGAAGGACGCCCGGCCGCGCGCGGCAGGGCGTCGTCGTCGTCCGCCATCCTCGGTCTCCCTTCCCGGCCTCACGGGACCGGACTTAAAGGGGGAAGCTCACGGCAGGATAGCCCCTGCCGGCGGCCGAGGCAACGGCGCCTGTCGGCCAAGCAGCCCGGCAGGTCCTACACTGGTGGCCCGAGCAAGGAAGGTGGAACGGATGGTTGCCTACAGCCCCGGTCCCGAATGGATCGTGGTCTTGGTGATCGTGGTCCTGATCTTCGGGGCGAAGAAGCTCCCCGAGCTCGCGCGTTCGGTCGGCAAGTCCACGAGCGAGTTCAAGAAGGGGATTTCCGAGGGCGCGTCCGATCCCGAGGAGGCCGGGACCTCGGACGACACGGAGAAGCGCGCCCAGGGAAAGGCCTCGAGCGCCGAATAGGTCGGCCCGGCCTCACTCCCGCTCGACCGGCGACCCGGGTCCGCCCGCGGACGCTCGCGCGATCTTGCCGAGGATGCCGTTCACGAAGCGCCCCGAGTCCTCCGTCGACAGCTCCTTCGCGCTTCGCACCGCCTCGTCGATCGCGGCGCCGACCGGCGTATGCCGGCCGACGAGGAGCTCGTAGGCGGCGACGCGCATGATCGTTCGGTCCACCGACGCCATCCGGTCGACGGTCCATCCCTCCGAATGCGCCCCGATCTCGCGATCGAGCTCGGGCAGGTTCTCGGCCACCCCTTCGACGAGCTCACGGGTGAACGCGGGAACGTCGCGGCCGGATGCCTCCCAGCCCTCGAGGACGGCGCGCGGGCCCTTTCCGGTGACGTCCGCTTGGAACAGGATGTCGATCGCGAGGCGACGTTCCTGCCTGCGGGAGCTCAAGCAGTCACTTCACGCGCTCGATGTACTCGCCCGAGCGCGTGTCCACCTTCACGCGCTCGCCCTCGGCGACGAACATCGGCACCTGGATCTCGGCGCCGGTCTCGAGCGTGGCGGGCTTCATCGCGTTCGTCTTCGTGTCGCCCTTGACGGCGGGCTGGGTCTTCGTGATCGCGAGGCCCACGGAAGCCGGGAGCTCCACGGAGATCGGCGAGCCCTGGTGCATCGAGACCTGGGCGGTGGCGCCCTCCGACAGCCAGCTCGCGCCCCCTCCCACCACCTCGGCCGCGACTGGGATCTGCTCGTACGAGTCCATGTCCATAAACGTGAAGGCGTCGCCGTCGCGATACAGGTACTGCATCTCCTTGCGTTCGACGATCGCGAGGCCGACCTTCACGCCGGCGTTGAACGTCCGCTCGACGACTGCTCCGGTCCTGACGTTCCGGAGCTTCGTCCGGACGAACGCGCCGCCCTTGCCGGGCTTCACGTGCTGGAACTCCACCACCTGGAACAGCATCCCGTCCAGGTCGAGCGTGATGCCGTTCTTCAGGTCGTTCGTCGAGACGCTCACAGGACGATCAGCTCCCTGGCGGAACGCGGCAGCGGGCGGCCTCCGTCGGCGGTCACCTCGACCATGTCCTCGATCCGGACGCCACCGAGGCCCGGAATGTACACGCCGGGCTCGATCGTGACGACCATGCCGGCCTCGAGCTCGACGCCCGTGTCCCAGCGCAGGAACGGATCCTCGTGGATCTCGAGCCCGACGCCGTGGCCGAGTCCGTGCGGGAACGCCTCCCCGTACCCGGCCTCGGCCACGATCGACCGCGCGGCCGCGTCCACCTCGACCGTTGAGGCGCCCGGCCGGACCGCGTCGATCCCGGCCCGGTTGGCGGCCGCGACCACGTCCCTGATCTGCCGAACGCGCGCATCAGGCTCGCCGAACGCGACCGTCCGGGTCATGTCCGCGTGGTAGCCGTCGGCGAGGGCTCCGAAGTCGAGCTTCACCACGTCGCCGGGCGCGAGCGCGCGATCGGTCGGCCGGTGGTGCGGCTCCGCCGCGTGGTCGCCGAAAGCCACGATCGAGTCGAACGCGCGGTCGTCGGCGCCGGCATCGAGCATCGCGGTCTCCATCTCGCGCGCGAGCTGCCGCTCGGTGACGCCCGCGCGCAGGCCGCCGTCCAGCGCCACCCGTTCGAACACGTCATCGGTGAATCCCTGGGCCCGACCGATCCGCTCGAGCTCGTCGTCGTCCTTGATCCGCCGCAGGGCCTCGACCTCGGGTCCGGCCGGCACGAGCTCGAGCCCGTTCGACGCCTCGCCGAGCTTCGTCCAGTCCTCGAAGGTCAGCCCGCGGCGCTCGAATCCGGCCCGCCTCGCGCCGAGTGCTCGGCACGCGTCGACGAGCGGCCGCGGGAAGCCCTGGCGGTACAGGATCCGGTCGAGGTCCGGCACCTCGTGCGTCGCCTGCTCCTCGTATCGGCCGTCGGTGAGGAACACGGCCGAGCCGTCCCGCGCGACCACGACCTGCCCGTTCGAGCCCGTGAACCCGGTGAGGTAGCGGACGTTCGGTTGGCGGGTGACGATCAGCACGTCGAGCTCGAGCGCGCCGATCCGCTCCGCGAGCCGCTCGCGGCGGGGCCCGTGGCCCATCCGCTCGCTCATCCCCGGATCCACCGCAGGGCCTCGAGCGCCACGTGGTAGCCGCCGGCGCCCATGCCCGAGATCGTCGCGCGGGACACCGGCGAGATCACCGAGCGTCGCCGGAACTCCTCGCGAGAGTAGATGTTCGTCATGTGGACCTCGATCACGGGGAGGCCGCACCCGCCGACCGCGTCGGCGAGCGCGTACGAGTAGTGCGCGAGCGCTCCCGGGTTGATCACGACCGCCTCGAACGACTCGCCCGAGGCGCCGTTCAGCCACCCGATCAGCTCGCCCTCGTCGTCGGACTGGCGCCACGCGATCTCGTGCTCGAGCCCGGACGCCCGCTCGCCGACCTCGTCCATGATCTCGGCGAGCGTCTGCGTCCCGTACCGCTCGGGCTCGCGGCGGCCGAGCGCGCCGAGGTTCGGACCGAACAGGAAGAGCACGCGCATCCTCAGCCCGCCTCGCCGATCGGCGCCATCGCCTCCAACGTCGCCCTCACCACGTCCTCGGGGACGCCATCTTCCACGAGCGGCCGTCCCACGTCCTCGAGCAGGACGAAACGGACCCCGCCGCGGTACTTCTTGTCGATCCGCATCGCGGCCACGATGTCGTCGGAGGACGGCAGCGGAGCTTCGGGCTCGAGGCCGAGCGAGGACAGCAGCCGCGCGTGTCGGGCGGCGAGGCCGCGCGGCGCGCGGCCCGTCGCCTCCGCGAGTCGCGCCGCGAAGACCATCCCGCTGGCGATCGCCTCCCCGTGCGAGCGCCCGTCGAACGCGTCCAGCCGCTCGAGCGCGTGGCCGAGTGTGTGGCCGTAGTTCAGGACGAGTCGACCGGCCTCGTCCCGTTCGTCGCCGCTCACGACGGTCGCCTTCGCCCGAACGCAGCGGGCGACGAGCGGTTCGAGCGCCGCGGGTTCGCGCCGCAGGAGCGGCGCCGGGTCGGCCTCGAGCGACCCGAGCAGCTCGAGGTCGAGCGTGAGCGCGTACTTCGCCACCTCCGCGAGGCCGCTCCGGTACTCACGGCCGGGAAGC
>Ga0268386_10001117_pt1 | contig 18170 bp, 19 predicted proteins | sample RVTome_15_FD_200260 | JGI IMG/M metagenome (GOLD analysis project Ga0268386, IMG submission 200260) | Soil microbial communities from uranium-contaminated site in the Upper Colorado River Basin, Wyoming, United States - RVT150D86... ...
CTGTGGATCAATCTCGTCACCGACGGCCTGCCCGGCCTCATGCTGGCGGCCGAGCCCGGGGAGCCGGACGTCATGCGGCGTCCGCCGCGCCCGCCGACCGAGGGCGTGTTCGCCCACGGCCTCGGCGTCCACGCCCTCTGGGTCGGCCTGCTCATGGCGGGGCTGACGCTCGGCACCCAGGCCTGGTTCTTCCACGCCGGGTCCGCGTACTGGCAGACGATGGCCTTCACGGTGCTCTGCCTGACCCAGCTCGCCCACGTGCTGGCCATCCGGTCCGAGCGCCACTCGCTCGTCACCCAGGGGCTGTGGTCCAACACCCCTCTGCTCGGCGCGGTCGTCCTCACGCTGGCGCTGCAGCTCGCGACGATCTACGTGCCGGTGCTGCGCCCGGTGTTCAAGACCGAGCCGCTCGGGCCGGCCGAGCTGGCCTGGGCACTCGCCGCCGCCGGCGTGGTGTTCATGGCGGTGGAGATCGAGAAGTGGACGATGCGCCGGCGTGACCGTCGAGCCGTCGCCAGAATCGACCCGTGAAGACGGCCATCCTCGGCCTGCTCACCGGCCATGGCGCCCTCGTCCCGGCGCTCGCGCTGGCGACGGTGGCGGCTCTGATCTTCCTCGTGACGTCACGGCTGGCTTGCCACGCCGACACGATCGCCGAGCACACGGGTCTCGGCCGGCTCTGGATCGGCTCCGTGCTTCTGGCGGCGACCACCTCGCTGCCGGAGCTGCTCACCAACGTCAACGCCGGACTGCTGAACGAGCCGGACATCGGCGCCGGCGATTTGCTGGGGGCGTCGCTCGCCAACATGCTGATCCTCGCCGTGCTCGACATCGTGTTCGCCCGCCGCCGCATTCTCCACACCGTGGCGATCGATCACACGCTCGTCGGCTTGCTGGGGATCCTGCTGGCCGCCATGGTGGGCACCGCCGTCGTGACCGGAGGGTGGGGACGGATCGGCCACGTGGGCGTAGAGAGCCTGGCGATCGCGCTCGTGTACCTGGGCGGGATGGGGCTGGTCTACCGGTCGGCGGTGATCGGGCCGGTCCCCCTGGACGGCCTCCCGTCCCAGGAGGAGGATCGGGCTCCGGGCCGCAGGGCGGTCGCGGGGTTCGCGCTCGGGGCGGCAGGCCTCGTGCTGCTCGCCCCGCTGCTGGTGCTGGCCGCCGACGCCGTCTCCCAGGAGGCCGGGCTGACGGCGACCTTCGTCGGTACCCTCCTGGTGGGGCTCACCACGTCGCTCCCCGAGCTGGCGGCGACGGTGTCGGCAATCCGGATCGGAGCCCTCGACCTCGCTGCCGGCAACGTGTTCGGCAGCGTCGCCTTCAACCTGCTCGTGTTCGTGTTCCTGGATGCCGCCTATCGAGACGGGCCGCTGCTGCAGGCCCTCTCCGGGGATCACCTGTTGACGATCTTTGCGCTCACGATCTGCCTGTCGCTGGCGCTCATGGCCATGCTCTCCCGCGCCCGGCGGCGGCCGGGGCCGGTGCTCGTGGAGAGCGTGCTGGTCGTCGTCACGTACGCGCTGGCGGCCTGGCTGCTCGCCCGGGCGGGGGCGTAGCCGTTCTCAGGGCACCTCCGTTGCCTCACCCGAGCTCGGGGTGCCCGTGCTCCTCCGGCGTCTTGTCCGGTCGCTGCACCATGGTCGCCTCGGTCAGCAGCAGCAGGCTGGCGACCGACACGGCGTTCTCGAGCGCCACCCGCACGACCTTGGTGGGGTCGATGATGCCGGACTCGACGAGGTCCACCCACGTCTTGCGGGCGGCATCGAAGCCGAGCGCGCCGGCGCCTTCCCGCATGCGAGCGACGATCACGCCGCCGTCGACGGCGGAGTTCTCGGCGATCTGCCGCGTCGGCGCCTCCAGCGCGCGCTTGAGGATCTGCAGGCCCGTGCGCTCGTCCCCCTCCGCCGTCGCCTCCTCGTGCTCGACGGCGTCGATGGCGCGCAGCAGCGCGAGGCCGCCGCCCGGCACGATGCCCTCGGCGACGGCGGCCTTGGTGGCGTTGATGGCGTCCTCGAGCGCCTCTTTCCGGCTCTTCATCTCCGCCTCGGAGGGCGCCCCGACCCGGATGACCGCGACACCGCCCGACAGCTTGGCCAGCCGCTCCTCCAGCTTCTCCTTGTCGTAGTCGCTGGTGGTCTTGGTGAGCTGCTGGCGGATCTGCTGCTTGCGTCCCTCGATGGCGGCCTTGTCGCCGCGCCCGCTGATGATCGTCGTGTTGTCGCGGTCCACCACCACGCGGCCGGCCCGTCCGAGCTGGCCCGGCTGGACGTTCTCGAGCCGGACACCCGTCTCCTCGCTCAGCACCTCGCCGCCCGTGAGCGCGGCGATGTCGGCCAGCATCTCCTTGCGGCGGTCGCCGAAGCCTGGCGCCTTCACGGCGACGCAGCGCAGGGTGCCGCGCAGCTTGTTGACGACGAGCGTCGCCAGCGCCTCGCCCTCGACGTCCTCGGCGATGGCGACCAGCCCCTCGCCGGCCCGCGCGATCTGCTCGAGCAGCGGCAGCAGGTCCTTCATGACCGTCAGCTTGCGGTCGGTGACGAGCACCCGCGCGTCTTCCAGCACGGCCTCCATCTTCTCGGCGTCGGTGACGAAGTAGGGCGAGAGATACCCGCGGTCGAACTGCAGCCCCTCCACCACCTCGAGCTGGGTCTCGGTCGTCTTGGACTCCTCGAGCGTGATGACGCCCTCGTCGCCGACCTTCTCCATGGCATCGGCGATGAGCTCGCCGACGCTCGTGTCGTTGTGAGCGGAGATCGCCGCCACCTGCGCCTTCTCGAGCCGGCTCTTCACCGGCCGCGACAGCTCGCGCAGGCGCGCCACCGCAGCCCGGGTGCCGCGATCGAGCCCACGCTTGAGGTCCACCGCGCTCGCCCCCGCCACGACGTTCTTGAGCCCCTCGGCGAAGATCGCCTGGGCGAGGATGGTGGCGGTGGAGGTCCCGTCGCCGACAGCGTCACCGGTGCGCTCGGCGGCCTGCCGGATCGTTTGGGCGCCGAGGTTCTCGGTCGGATCCTCGAGATTGGTCTCCTTGGCGATCGTGACGCCGTCGTTGCAGACCAGCGGTGCGCCGAACTTGCGCTCGATGAGGACACACTTCGACCGGGGCCCGAGCGTCACGCGCACGGCATCGGCCACCGCGTTGACGCCGCGCAGGATCTTTTCCCGGGCCTCGGAGCGGAACAGCATCTGGGTATGGCTCATCGTCTTCTCCGTGTGCGGCGCTCACCGCGCGCTCGAGATTCCAGGTCGCTCGCTCAGCCGCTCCCCGTCGATGCACCGTCGATGCCAGACGACAGCCCCGTGTTCTCGACGGGTTGAGGGCCAAACCGGCAGGGTGGCCGGGGCGCTGGCGCCCCGGTCGGGCCGTCGGTGCCTCGGGGGCCTCGAGCGTCGCTCGCCGCCCTTGGCTCCGGCAGGTGAGCTAAGATCGCCCGAGTGCCGGGACCGGTGCTGATCGTCTCCGCCAGCGGCATGGCCACGGGGGGCCGGGTGCTTCATCATCTGAGGGCGCGGCTGCCCGATCCCCGCACGACGGTGCTCCTCGTCGGCTACCAGGCCGCCGGCACGCGCGGCCGCGTGCTCGAGGAGGGCGCCCGCACGGTCCGGATCTTTGGCAAGGACGTCCCCGTGCGGGCCCGCGTCGAGACGATCCCTCGCCTCTCGGCGCACGCCGACGCCGACGGGCTGCTGCGCTGGCTGCGCACCGCCAGGCGGCCGCCCCGGCGGCTGTTCGTCGTGCACGGTGAGCCGGCGCCGGCGGCGGCGCTGGCCGCGCGCGTCAGCCGCGAGCTCGGCTGGAAGGTCAGCGTGCCCGCCTATCGCGATCGCGTCACCCTCGATTGATCCGCCCCATGCACGGCCGACGCCACGCGCGGCAGCGGAGGAATCAGCGGGTTATAGAACGAGCCGCACGTCGGGCCCCCGGGCCGTTCAAGGCACACCGTGGACGTGCGGGAACAGCGCGTGCCAGTCCGAGTGAATGACCCAGGTCGGCTCGAGCCGGGCGCGGGGCGCCGTGCGCGCGTCGTGGACCTGGGCGGCCCACTCCAGGTCGCCCTCAAGGCTCGACGCGATGAAGGCGCGGACGGCATCCGACAGCTCGGTGTCGAGCAGCGGGAGCGCGCGGTCGATCTGTGCGACCGTCCGCGGCGGCAGTCCGAGCTGCCGGGCCTCCGTCATGGCCGCGGCGGCACGGTTGCGCTCGTTGCGCTGAAGATGCGCCAACCCCAGGTAGAGACGCGCCTCGGCGTTCCTCGGCATCCGGGCCACGACCCGCTCGAACAGCGGGACGGCCCGGTCGAAGTTTCCGAGCTCGTACTCGGCGATGGCGAGCCCGGCCAGGGCGTCGAGCCGGTCGGGACGGATTGCCAGCGCCTCCTCGAAGTGGCGGCGGGCCTCGGCCGGCCGGCCTCCCCGGAGCTCGGACTGGCCCTGGAGGTAGGCGGTGGCGCACCCCGCGAGCGTCAGCACGGCGGCGACGACCGTGAGCACGCCCCGCCGGTCGGTCCCGGCCACGGGGCCGCTCAATCGACGACGCCTTCGGCGGGGTGCGTGTCCTCGGCACCGGGAATCGGAAACCCGTAGTCGTACGGCGCGGCGACGGCGGGCTCGGCGTCGAGCGGGCGGATCGTCGTCAGCCGGGCGCCCAGGAGCGTGTCGATCACCGCCAGCACATCGGTCTCGGTCAGGATCCCGACGACGACGCCATCGTCCGTCACGGGCAGGGCGCCGATCTTGCGCTCCCGCATGAGCCGCGCGGCTGCGCGCAGGTCGGTGTCCGGCCGCACGCTGATCACACTCCAGGTCATGATCTCGCGCACCGTCAGGGCCGCCAGCGTGAGCGCGGCGTCGCCGGGGGCCTCCACGATCCTCGGATCGAAGACGACCTGCCGCAGGTCACGGTCGGTGACGATGCCGACCAGCCGGCCGTCGGCGTTCACGACGGGCAGGTGCCGGATCTTCCGCGTTCGCAGGAGATGGATGGCCACCGCGATCGGCACGTCCCCCCGCACGACGACCGGGTCGTGGTGCATGCAGTGGCGCACGGGCATCGGCTTCACCCATCGGGGGCGTCGGGCGCCGTCAGCGGGTCGGTCCCGCGTTGTCGCGCTCGCCGTGTCGTCATCGCCGTGGTCTGGGCTCGGTGGTCTGGCTCAGCGGTAGGCGAACGCCCACCGATAGGGCCGGGCAAGCACGCCCTCGTCGAGGATCTCGCGGAAGGTGGCGAGGACGTCGCGCTCGGTGAGGATGCCGACGAGGCGGTCGCGCTCGACGACGGGGAGCGCGCCCACCTTGCGCTCGTGCATCAGGCGTGCCGCGTCGCGAATGCTCGTCGCCGGCGTCACGCTCACCGCGCCCCAGGTCATCACCTCGCGCACGGTGAGGCCGCGCAGCGCATCGGTGGCTCGGGCCAGCCGGGTCTGCACGGCCGGGTCGAACAGCACCTGCCGCAGGTCGCGGTCGGTCACGATGCCGACGAGCCGCCCGCTCCGGTCCACGACGGGCAGGTGCCGGATCCGCCGGCTGCGCATGAGCTCGACGGCGCCGCTGACGAGCGCATCGGAGTGGACGGTCACGACCGCGCGGGTCATGCGGTCGCCGACACGAATCGAGTCCGGCCAGGCCACCGCCTCCTGCTCGTCGCGCTCGCGGCCGGGGTGAAGCGGGCGGCGCGTTCGGGTCTCGCGAGTGATCGTGCGGGCCGGACGTCCTCGTCTCATCGTCACACTCCTGCGGGGATCACCACAGATACGTATCGGGATCGGCGCCCTTGATGCACGGCAGCGTCGCGGCCAGGGCCTTCAGCACGTCGTGCTCCGTGACGATCCCGACCAGCCGCCGGCCCTCGACGACGGGCAGGCTGCCGATACGTCGGTCGGCCATGATCGCGGCGGCCTGGGCCACCGTTGCCTCCGGGCCCGTGGTCACGGCGCCCCAGGTCATCACGTGGCTCACCCGGATGTCGTTGAGCGTGGTCGCCAGCGCGCGGAGCCGACCCCCGTGCTCCTCTGGCAGGTAGTCCGCGAGGGCGGGTCCGAACATCGCGCTTCGCAGGTCGCGGTCGGTGACGATGCCGACCAGCGCCCCCCGATCGTCCACGACGGGCAGATGGCGAAGGCCCCGCTCGCGCATCACCGCCACCGCGGTCTCCACCGGCGCCTGGGGATCGATCGTCATCGGGGTCGCCGTCATCACCTCCCGGACCCGCATCGCTGCTGTTCCTCGTCCGGCGTGACGGGGCGCCGGCGCCGCCACCGAGGGCGGCGGCATGCGCCCCGACGCCCTTACTCCGCCTTGACCGGGATCGTCGTCCCCTTGGCGCCCTGCGTCTTCGGCAGCGTGATGGTCACGACGCCGTTCTTGAACGCCGCGGTCACCTTGCCGCTGTCCACCGGGGCGGGCAGGCGAACGCTCCGCATGAACGCTCCCCACGACCGCTCCACGCGGTGCTGGCGCTCGTCTTTCTCTTCTTTCTTCTGCTCCTTCTCACCCTTGATGGTGAGCACGTCGCCCTCGAGCGCGACCGCGATGTCCTTGGGGTCGACGCCTGGCAGCTCCGCCGTCACGGTGATGGCATCCTTGCCCTCGGCCACGTCGAGCGCCGGGGTCCAGTCGCCCAGCCCGGGCAGCTCGGTCAACGGGGACTCGAAGAAGCGATCGAACAGCCGGTCCATCTCGCGCCTGAGCCCGGTCCCTGTCCAGGGTGTGAGTGTGCGCATTGTTCTTCTCCTTCTGTGTGGCGAGTTCTGCAGTGCTGCCGACGCTCGATAGGTGCAAGGTGACTGCCACGGCCGAGCCGTGAGAAGTCGCGCACTTCGTGCAGGTGGGACGGCGGGATGCGAGGCGGCGCCGCCCCAGCGCGGGGCGCCGTCGCCGCAGCGTCCAGGGCGTCTCACCGCGAGGAGCCCCAACCCTCCGGTTTCCTTCGCCTCGGCTCTGGCACTCGACTTGCCCGGTTCCACTGTGGCCCATGGTGCCCGCCGGATCGGCTGCCACGCCCGCTTGCGGAGCATCAGGCCCCGCCATCGTGACGCTCACGATGAATCCGGCCATCGACGTGAGCGCGAGCGTCGACTACGTGACCCCGGACCACAAGCTCCGCTGCGGGGCACCGACCTATGAGCCGGGAGGCGGAGGGATCAACGTCGCGCGCGCCATCCGGAGGCTGGGCGGGGAGTCGACGGCGTTCTTCCCCGCCGGCGGCCCGGCCGGCGCCCTGCTGGGCACGCTGCTCGACGCCGAGGGCGTACCGTACCGGACCTTTCCCATCGCCGGCTGGACCCGCGAGAACACGAACATCACGGAGCGGGTGACCCGACGTCAATTCCGGTTCGTCATGCCGGGCCCCACGCTCAACGAGCGCGAGTGGCAGCCGATCCTGGACGAGGTCGGCGCCCTCGCTCCCGGGCCGCGGTACCTCGTGGCGAGCGGCAGCCTGCCCCCCGGGGTGCCGGCCGACTTCTACGCGCGGATGGCCCGGATGGTCGCCCGGCGGGACATCAAGCTGGTGCTCGACGCCTCGGGCGAGCCGCTGCGCCGGGCCATCCCCGAGGGCGTCTCGGTGCTGAAGCCGAGCCTGCGCGAGTTCGAGGAGCTGACCGGCGAGGAGGGGTGCGAGGAATCGCGGCTGCCGATCCTGGCCCGTCGGCTCATCGACGAGGGCCGCTGCGAGGTGCTGATCCTGTCGCTCGGGGCGCGCGGCGTGTTCTGGATGTCGGCGTCCGAGCGCGGCCGCCTCGCCGCGCCGGCCGTGCCGGTGAGGAGCAGCGTGGGGGCGGGGGACAGCATGGTGGCCGGCGTCGTGCTGTCGCTGGCGCGCGGGCGGGCGCTGGCCGATGCGGTCAGGTTCGGGGTCGCCGCCGGCGCCGCGTCGGTGATGAACCCGGGAACCGAGCTGTGCCGCGCGGAGGACGTCGAGCGGCTCTACGGCGAGGTTGCCGTCGTCCCCGGCAGTCCCTGAACCGGCGCGAGCAGCAGCTCGCGCTCCGCCGCGGCGATCGTCTGCAGCCCGCGGACGACCGCGTCGGGATTCAGCGAGATGCTGTGGATGCCGTGCCGCACGAGGAACCGCGCGAACTCCGGATAGTCGCTGGGCGCCTGGCCGCAGATCCCGATCTTGCGCCCGTGGGCCCGCGCGCGGGCGATCACGTCGGCCACGAGCGACAGCACGGCCGGATTGCGCTCGTCGAAGAGCGGCGCCACCAGCGCGGAGTCCCGATCGAGCCCCAGCGTGAGCTGGGTGAGGTCGTTGGACCCGATGGAGAACCCGTCGAAGATCTCGGCGAACTCCACGGCCAGGATCACGTTCGACGGGATCTCGCACATCACGTAGATCTCGAGCCCGTGCTCCCCGCGCTGCAGGCCGTGCGCCGCCAGCTCGTCCACGACGCGCCGGCCCTCGGCGGGCGTCCGGCAGAAGGGCACCATGAGCTTGAGGTTGGTGAGCCCCATGTCCTCGCGCACGCGGCGCATCGCCCGGCACTCGAGCGCGAAGGCCTCGCGGTACCGCGGGTGGACGTACCGGTAGGCGCCGCGGAACCCGAGCATCGGGTTCTCCTCCACCGGCTCGAAGTCGCGGCCGCCCAGGAGACCGGCATATTCGTTGGACTTGAAGTCCGACAGCCGCACGATGACGTCCTTGGGGTGGAAGGCGGCGGCGATGACGGCCACGCCTTCGGCGAGACGATCGACGAAGTACGCCGCGCCGTCGGCGTGGCCGCGGACGAGCGCGGCGATCTCGGCGCGCGTGGCCGCGTCGGCGACCCGGTCGGGATGCAGCAGCGCCATCGGATGGGCACGCACGGCGTTGGCGATGATGAACTCGATGCGCGCCAGCCCCACGCCGTCGTTGGGCAAGGCGGCCACGCGGAAGGCCTGGTCGGGATTGCCGACGTTCAGCATGACCGCGGTGGTGGGGCGGGGGAGCTGCGACAGGTCCACGCTGCGCCGCTCGAAGGCTAGCGCCCCCCGGTAGACGGCCCCCGTCTCGCCGCTGGCGCACGACACCGTGACCACTTCGCCGTCGGCGATGGCGGCCGTCGCCCGCTCCGTGCCCACCACGCAGGGCACGCCGAGCTCGCGGCTGACGATCGCCGCGTGGCAGGTGCGGCCACCGCGGTCGGTGACGATGGCGGCTGCCCGCTTCATCACGGGCTCCCAGTCGGGATCGGTCATGGCGGTCACGAGCACCTCGCCGGTCTGAAACCGCTCGAGGTCGGCGCGCTCGCGCACGCACCGGGCCGGCCCTACGCCGATCTGCTGACCGACGGCCTTGCCGGTGACGATCGCGGGCGCGTCGTGGACGGCGAGCGTGAAGATCTCGAGGGCCCTGGGCCGGAGCGCCCGGTGGACCGTCTCCGGTCGCGCCTGGACGATGTAGAGGCGGCCGTCCACGCCGTCTCTCGCCCACTCGACGTCCATCGGCGTGGGCGCGCCGTGGCGGCGGCTGTAGTGCGCCTCGATCGCGAGCGCCGCCCGGGCGAGCTCGACCGCTTCCTCGTCGCGCAGGCTGAGGGCGGCCGACTCGTCGGGAGCGACCACCGCCCGGCGGGGGTGGCCCTCGGCGTCCAGGACGAGCTTCCAGGCCTTGGATCCGACGGCGCGCTTGAGGATGGCGCCCGGCCCCCGGGCCAGCGTCGGCTTGAAGAGCCAGAACGAGTCCGGATCGATCTGCCCGCCCACCACGGGCTCGCCGAGACCGTAGGCGGACTCGATCAGGACCACACGCTCGAACCCGCTGTCGGGATCGAGCGTGAACATGACGCCGGAGACGCCGAGGTCCGAGCGCACCATGCGCTGCACCCCGATGGACAGGCGTACGGCGAGGTGGTCGAAGCCGTGGTCGATGCGGTAGGCGATCGCCCGGTCGGTGAAGAGCGACGCGAAGCACCGTCGGCATGCGACCACCAGCGCGTCCCCTCCGCACACGCCGAGGAAGGTCTCCTGCTGGCCGGCGAAGCTCGCCTCCGGCAGGTCCTCCGCCGTGGCGCTCGAGCGCACGGCCACCGAGACCTCGCCCGCCTCGCCGCCGAGCGCGGCATAGGCATCTCGCACGGCGCGCTCGAGCCCGGCCGGCCAGGGGGCCGCCTCGACGAGCGCCCGGATGGCGGCGCCGGCGGCCGCCAGCCGGGCGACATCGCGGCCGTCGATCTCCCGCAGGAGCGCGCCGATGTGGTCCCGCAGGCCGCCGGCCTCGACGATGTCCCGGTACGCCTCGGCAGTGACGGCGAACCCATCGGGCACCCGGACCCCCGCCGCGCTCAGCTCACGATGCAGCTCGCCCAGCGACGCGTTCTTGCCCCCGACGAGGGCCAGGTCGTCGAGCGTGATGTCGCGAAACCACCGGACGAAACGCCCCCGCGGGATCGTCATTCGGCGCCTCAGCGCGGGCGGCTCTTGAGCGCCACGTAGGTGCCCACGGGCCCGCGCTGGACCAGGAGCGCGACGTCGTCGCCGGCACGCAGGCGATCGGCGAGTCGGGCGAGGTCCCCCACGGTACGGACGGGCGCGTGGTTGAGCTCACGTACGACGTCGCCCGGGCGCAGCCCGCCGTCGCCCGCCACGGCGTTTACCCGGATGACGACGACGCCCAGGTCCGGCGTGACGCTGCGCACCTCGCACCCGAGCTCGGGAATGCGGTAGGTGACGAGCGAGCTCGGGATCTCGTCCCGCTCCTCCACCAGCGTCACCGCCAGCGTGTGCACGGTCCCGTCGCGACGGCGGACGCGTACGCTCACGGTCTGCCCGGCTCGCTTCTGCCCGAGCGCGCGGGCCAGATCGCCGCCTGCCAGGAGCTGGCGCGTGTCGAGCGCCAGCAGGAGGTCGCCGGGACGCAGTCCAGCCGCTGCCCCGGGACTGCCCGAGGCCACGTCGGCCACGAGCAATCCCTTCGAGGTCCCGGTCGCCAGCGCGCCGGACAGCGCCGGCGTCAATGCCTGGGTCAGGACTCCCAGCCACGGTCGGCTGACGCGGCCCTCGCTCACGAGCTGAGCGGCGACCGTGCGGACGGTGTTCGACGGGACCGTGAAGGCGAGCCCGGCGGCCTCGAAGGCGAGGATGGTGTTGATGCCGACCACCTCTCCGTGCACGTTGACCAGTGGGCCTCCGGAGCTGCCCTCGTGCATGACGGCGCTGGTCTGCAGGTAGTCGGGGGCGCTGGGGCCCGCGCTCTCGCGTACACGCGCGCTGATGATCCCGGCCGTCACCGTCGTGCGCAGCCCGAGCGGCGTCCCGATCGCCACCACCCAGTCTCCCACCCGGACCCGATCGGAATCGGCGAGGCGGGCGTGCGGGAAGGTGACTGTCCCGTCGCCGATGATCAGCACGGCCAGGTCGGAGCGCCGGTCGATGGCGATGCGAATCGGCCGGAAGCGCCGGCCGTCGTCGGTGACGATCTCGATTGGCCTCGCGCCGCCGGCGACGTGCGCGTTGGTCACGACGACTCCCCGGGGGTCGATGATGACGCCGGATCCGAGCGTGGCGTCCTCCTCGGCCATCTCGTCCCCCGGGTCGGGATAGCCGCTTCCGGGCTCCGGCTCGAGCACGGCCGTGATCGTCACCACGGCCGGGGCCACAGCGGCCACGATGGAAGCAAAGCTCGGCGGCGCCTCGGGCTGGCCCATCCCCCGACTCGCCGTGAGGCCGAGCGCCACGATCGTCAGGATCGCGGCCAGCGAACCGCTGGCGCGTGAACGGATGGCGGCCACGTCGAAGCGGTCGATGCACCGACCCTGCCACGGCGCAACACCGCGCTGACGCAGCCTTTCGGCGCATCGCCGGGGCGGCGGTGGTGTCCCGCCGATGCCCCAGGTGAGGCGCGCGCTCGCGGCCTCGCGAGCCTCACGGCGCGAATGGCGCGATGGGCTTCGTGGCAGCGCGGTTGCACGGGCAGATCCCGATGGGCCGCTACGAGGTGCTCGAGACCGTCGCCCTCGCCGACTGCGCGCTCGAGATCGACGGTGTCGACCTCGACGATCTCTTCGCGACCGCCGCCCGGGCGCTGGCCGAGCTGATGGTGGACCCGGCGACGCTTGCCCGGGACGTCGAGCGCCACGTCGATCTCGCGGCGCCCGCGCTCGATCTCCTCCTCTTCGACTGGCTGGGCGAGCTGATCGCGCTGAAGGACGTCGAAGGGGCGGCGTTCCCCGAGGTGGAGGTCCACGTCGAGAGCGGGACGCCATGCCGGCTGCGCGGGCGTCTCGCCGGCGGCCGGCTCCACGGGGACGCGACCGTGGCGCTGCGGGCCGATCCGAAGGCCGTGACCTTCCATCTGTTCCGCCTGGAGCCCTGCTCCGGTGGCTGGCGCGCCCGCGTGGTCATCGACACCTGAGGGACATCCGATGAAGACGGTTCCGATCGCCGACTGCATCTGGGAGATCCCGCCGACCGAAAAGGCGGGGATGCGCGTCCCGGCCCGAATCTACGCGTCCGAGACCCTGCTAGCCGGGATGGACGCCGGCGTGTTCGAGCAGGTGACCAACGTCGCCTGTCTGCCCGGCATCGTGGGCGCGGCACTCTGCATGCCGGACGGGCACTGGGGCTACGGCTTTCCGATCGGCGGCGTGGCCGCGTTCGACGCCCAGGACGGGATCATCTCGCCGGGCGGCATCGGCTTCGACATCAACTGCGGCATGCGGGTGCTGCGCACGAGCCTCACCGAGGCGGAGGTGCGCCCGCGCCTGACGGAGCTCGTCGACGCGCTCTTCGCCGCCGTGCCGACCGGGGTGGGCGCGCGGGGCTTCGTGCGCCTCGACGACGCGAGCTTCGGCGACGTCATGCGGGAGGGCGCCGGCTGGTGCGTGCGCCACGGCTACGGGTGGCCAGAAGACCTGGAGGCCACCGAGGGCGGCGGCTGCCTGCCCGGCGCCGACCCCGCGCACGTGAGCGCGCGGGCGCTGGCCCGCGGCCGCGAGCAGCTCGGCACGCTGGGCTCGGGCAATCATTATCTGGAAGTCCAGGTGGTGCCCCCCGGCGGCGTGCACGACGCGGCGGTCGCCCGGGCGCTCGGTATCGAGGGGCCCGGACAGGTGCTCGTGATGCTGCACTGCGGCTCGCGCGGGTTCGGCCACCAGGTGGGGACCGATTACCTCCGCCTGTTCGACGGCGCGATGCGAGCCTACGGGATCGTCGTCAACGACCGGGAGCTCGCGTGCGCGCCGTTCCGCTCGCCGGAAGGGCAAGCGTACTTCGCCGCCATGACGGCCGCGGCGAACACGGCCTTCGCCAATCGCCAGGTCATCACGCACCGGGTGCGCGAGGTGATGAGCCGCGTGTTCGCCCGCGACCCGCGCGAGCTGGGGCTCTCGCTGATCTACGACGTCTGCCACAACACTGCCAAGCTCGAGCGGCACGTCGTGGAGGGTGTTGCCCGAGATCTCGTGGTGCATCGCAAGGGGGCCACCCGCTCCTTCGGCCCCGGCGCGCCCGACGTGCCGGCCGCCTACCGACACCTCGGACAGCCGGTGATCATCGGGGGGTCCATGGAGACGGGCTCGGCGCTGCTGATCGGCACCACGCACGCCATGCGCGAGACCTTCGGCTCCACCGCGCACGGCGCGGGGCGCACGATGTCGCGGGCCCAGGCCAAGAAGCGCGTCTGGGGCGAGAGCCTGATGCAGGACATGGAGCGCCGGGGGATCGTCATCCGGGCCGCGTCGAAGTCCGGTGTGGCCGAGGAGGCGGGTTTCGCCTATAAGGATCTGGCGGCGGTCGTGGACGTGCTGCACCGGCTGGACATCTCGCGCAAGGTCGTGTCGCTCACTCCGATGGGCAACATCAAGGGATGAACGGACGCCAGAGGGAGACGGAGACCATGAAGCTCTTCGAGGTGGGCGAGGTCGTCAACCATCGCGTGGGAGACGCGCAGTGCCCGGAGTGCGCGGAGGACTACCCGGAGCCGTGCCGGTGCGGCGGCCTCATGCACGCCAGCGAGACCGCGGAGGAGGATTCGGATGGTAACATCGTCGTCGTGACCCTCTGCGATCAGTGCGGCCAGAACGAAGATCAGCTCGCCGAGGCGCATCACTGATCCGAGGTCCGCGCGCACGCCCGCACGGTCGCGCATGCGGCCAACTCCCGCGGTGAGCGGCCGTGGCGAGCGAGCGATGCGAGCCGGCGATCCGCCCTACTCCGCAGTTAGCGGTATTCACGACCCCAGCGAACCTTGCCGTCGGCCGGCGTGACGTAGCCGCGGTACAGATCAATGAGATCCCTGCGGAAGGCGCTCGCCTTCTCTGGGGGAAGCGAGTGGTATGCGCGATGCGTGGGGCCGAACCACTCGATGAAGAGCTCGGCGAGCTGCTCGGGTGTGTCCATGAACTCGGGGCAGTCGTGTCGTTCGAATCGATAGTCCGTGAACGACGGGCCGAGAAGGTGCTTCACGTTCCTCTCGTCACCCCAGTCCAAGGGACTCGGCACACCCGGTGGCGGTGGGATGTGGCTGTTGATCACCGTGAACATCCGGCCGGCTCCGCCTTCTCTCGTCCAGGCCTGGATTGCGATCCGACCGCCCGGCTTCGTCACCCGTGCGACCTCGCTGGCCACCTTGGGCTCATCAGGCGCGAACATCAAGCCGCACGAGGATACGACGACATCGAAGGTGGCAACCGCAAAGGGAAGATTCTCGGCGTCACCTTCCTTCCACGTGATGTCGCCATATCCTTCCTCGGCGCCACGCTTCTGGGCGACGGCGAGGAGTTCTGGCGTGAGGTCGAGTCCAGTTCGGTAAGTCGCGCAGATGAGGGCGAACGCCTTGGCGCTGAGCGGCCGGCTTCGAGCCGGACCCCTCAAGCCTGATGTTCGGCAGCCTATTTCTACTCCGTGAAAAACTCAGCGCCGTACTTGTCAACGACATAGCTGCGCGGTGGGTGGTCGATATCGCTGACATGCTCAGCGCGAAACAGTACCTCCACCCCAGGACGGAGCGTGAGCCCCTCCGTGACACCTGGATCGCTCTCAAGCACGCCGACGTAGCTGTCGCCAACGCGTCGCTTCACGATCACCCACATCCGGTCGACGCCTCTGTCGGTAACGCGACCTGCTTCACGGGTTTCGATGTCGAACAACAGCTTCGCGGCGTCGCCCGGCGCTAGGGTATCGCGTTCGTTCCGCTCAGGAATCAAGAACGAGTCCGGGTGCTCAGCGTGCCGCATTTCTGCCGAGGCGAGGGTCCAGCCGTCCTCAGCTATGGTCGCCAGTCGACGCGGGCCCAGAGTCATGTCTTGTCTGCCGAACGGACAGGCTGAGCAGCCGGCGTCGAGCCGGACCGCTCAAGCCTGTTGTTCGACCGCCGGGTAGATTCAGCGGCGCCCAAGGAGCTCCTCCACAGTCAAGCCGATATCGCGCGCGATCTTTCGGAGGAGCGTGGGCGAAATGTCTCGGCTGCCGTGGAAAGGTACGGTCGTGCCGCGGCCATCCGCGTGTCGGTACTGGCGATGGGACCCGCGCTGACGGGCTTCTACGAAGCCGAGTCGTTCAAGCAACGCCGCGACCTCGCGGGGCTTGAGAACTGGCAGCGAGCCCGGCACTATGCGACCTGAATCGTTTGAACACCGACGAACTCGGACTCGAGCCTCGGTTCGCCGTCCTCGAGGAGCATGCCCAAAACTTCTTGAAGATTGCGTCTCAGCTCGTCCAGGGTTTCCCCTTGGCTATGCGCTCCTGGCCAGCCTGGTACGTACCCCACGTACAGGTTGGTGTCCGGGTCGCGCTCAATTACGATGTTGAAGGTCCGCATCCCGGTTCTCCTCCCTCGCTCATCCTATCAAGCAGGACGCTCCAACGGTCCGTCGGTCGAACGTTCAGGCTTTTATCCGTCGTGCGTCGCGCATGGCGGATAAAACCAGTTGGACTAAACCCCTGGCGGCCATGGTGTACGGGGATTCTATCGTGGGGCGGACGAGCCTAGAAGAGGGAACGGTCGGTGGTCGCGGCGGGTCGGCCGGAGGGTGGGCGCCGAGGAGGGCGAGCGTGGTCGGGAATGAGGCTCACGCGGGCGCGCACGGCAGGGCGCAGGGGCTCGAGAGGCATGAAGACACAGACCACGGCGCCGCCGCTGGCCGTGGGGGCCGACGGAACGTGTGGCCGCCGGCGGAGATGTCGGCTCACGAGGAGTCCCAGGGCTCCGGCGCGGGCGGTAGGACGTCGAGCCGGCGCAAGACGCCCTGCGGACAGCGCGGACAGCGTTCGAGGTCGAGGCCGGTCACACGCAGGATCAGGTCCCGGGCCGACTCGGGCAGGACGGCCGGCGGGGGTGGCGGGGCCAGGAGCGTTCGGCACTGGGCGAGCGCCGCCGCCCGGCGGCGATTGGCGAGCAGGCCGAAGTGGCGGATGCGGACGAAGCCGTCGGGGACCACGTGAAGGAGGAAGCGGCGGAGGAACTCGTCGAGGTCGAGCTCCATGAGCTTGACGCGATCGCCGTCGGCATAGTCGCGCCAGCGGAAGCGGACGCGGCCGTCGGCGAGGTCGACGAGCCGGTCGTTGGAGAGCGCGACGCGGTGGGTATAGCGGCCGAGGTAGGCGAGGACGTGCTCCGGCCCGGCGAAGGGGGGCTTGCAGTAGACGACCCAGGCCGCCTGGCGAAGCGCGGCAAGCCAGGCGGCAAAGGCCGCCGGCTCCGCCAGGGGGGCCAGACCCCCGGTGAGATGCAGGTCGCCCCGGGCGAAGGCCCGTTGCAGGCCGGCGAGATACCGGCCGCGGAAGACCTTCGCCAAGGCGCGGACGGGGAAGAGGAAGGTGGGCCGGGCGGGAATCCACCGAGTTCCATCCCGCGCGAGCGCGCCGCCGGTGACGACGCAGTGCACGTGCACGTGCTGTGTGAGGGTCTGGCCCCAGGTGTGGAGGACGGCGGTGACGCCGAGGTCACCGCCGAGGTGGCGCGGATCGCGGCCGAAGCGGGTGAGCGTGGAGGCGGCGGCCTGAAAGAGGAGCCGATAGATCAGGTGGGGGTGGCTCTGGGCCAGCGGGTTGAGCGCGTGGGGCAGCGTGAAGACGACGTGGAAGTACGGAATGGGGAGGACCTCGCCCCGGCGCGCGGCGAGCCAGCGTTCGGTGGCCACCCGCTGGCATTTGGGGCAGTGCCGGTTGCGACAGGAGTTGTAGGTGATTCGCTCGGCGCCGCACGTCGTGCACACGGCGCGGTGGCCGCCGAGCGCGGCGGTGCGGCACACGGCGATGGCGCGCAGGGCGCGGCGCTGGGCGCGGCAGAGCGGATGGGCGCGCTGATACGCCGCGCCGTGAGCGCGGACGATGTCAGCGAGCTCGACCCGGGGCGCCCGCCCCGCGCCGACGCCCGCGAGGGCAGATGGCGCCGGGGCCACGCTTCAGGCGCCGGGCGGCTCGGGCAGATCCAGGGGCGAGCCGGTGGCGAGCACGCGCCCCGGCGTGACGTGCAAATAGCGCGCGGTGGTGGACAGGTGGCGGTGGCCGAGGAGGGCTTGGACGGTCGGCAGATTGCGGCCGGCCTCGAGCAAGTGGGTCGCGAAGGCGTGCCGCTTATGCCGGGACCGGCATAAGCGACATCATGCCGGGTCCCGGATTATGCCGCGCCGCCGTGCCGCGTGAGGGCGGAGCCGGCGGATCTCGCGAAGTCGATCGACGGCGGCTCGGCATAATCAGAGGCTCTCCAGGAAGGCCAGGAGATGGTCGTCGGGCCGATAGCGGGAGGGCTTGATGCCCAATGGGCTAAGGCGGGCGAGAGCCTGTTCTTTCAGGCGCAAGTCGGCGTGCAGGTACATCTGGGTCGTCCACGGACTCATGCCCCAGCCAGAGGGCGATGACAGATCGGTCGACGCCATGACCCAAGAGCTGCATGGCGGCGCTGTGCCGCAGCACATGTGGCGTTACCGTCTTGGTCTTCAACGACGGGCATTGCTGCGCAGCCGTGCCGGCATGCCGGGCGACGAGCTCTTCGATCGCGTCGCGACTGAGAGGCCCCCCACGGACGCCAGGAAACACGTGATCATCCTGTGGGCGGAGATCCTTGCGCAGCCACGCCGCCAAAACGGCGGCCGCTTCCCGCCCGAGCGGGGTACAGCGGTGCTTGCGCCCCTTGCCTTCGCAGCGGACGTGGGCGCCGGCGCCGCCGACGACATGAGCGGGCTGCAAGCCGATGAGCTCGGAGACCCTCAGCCCGGTGTGGATGGCGACGACGAGCAGCGTCCGATCGCGAC
>Ga0268386_10001118_pt1 | contig 18162 bp, 18 predicted proteins | sample RVTome_15_FD_200260 | JGI IMG/M metagenome (GOLD analysis project Ga0268386, IMG submission 200260) | Soil microbial communities from uranium-contaminated site in the Upper Colorado River Basin, Wyoming, United States - RVT150D86... ...
CGCGGTGTGACCGCGGAGCGCTGGGTGCTGAAGACGCCGATGCATCTCGGGCATGTCGACAAGATCGTCGACATCTTCCCCGAGGGGATCTTTGCGCAGACGCACCGCGACCCGCTCGCGACCATCCCATCGTACGCGAGCATGATCTACGAGCTCTGGCGCGGCGTCGGGGAGACCTCCGACCCGGTCGAGGCGGGCCGGCAGACGAGCGGCACGCTCGAGCACGATCTCAACCGCTGTCTCGCCGTCCGCGACACGCTGCCTTCGAACAAGTTCATCGACATCGACTTCCGCGACACGGTCAAGGACCCGGTGAGCGTCGTCGAGCGAATCTATCGCCACATCGGACTGCCGATGACGGACACTGCGCGACGCCAGATCGGCGAGTACAAGGACTCGCACCCGCGCGAGGGCCGGCCAAAGCACGAGTACTCGATGGAGCAGTTCGGCTTTACGCGCGCGGACATCGAGCGGCGTTTTGCCGGGTACCGGAAGCGGCACATCGAGCCGTCGGCGCGGCTCTGATCGGCAGAGGGTGGGAGAGTGACGGTCTACGGATATCACGAGCACCCCGACGTGCTCGAGTTCGATACCGAGGTCATCGACAGCCGCCCCGGCGCGATCGTCCTCGCGCGTTCGCTGCTGCACCCTGGCGGTGGTGGCCAGGTCTCCGATCGCGCGCGGCTGCACTTTGCGACGGGCGCAGCCGGGATCGTCGACGTCTCGCTCGAATCCGGCCGCTACTGGCACGTCCTCGACTCGCCGGTCGAGGTGGATGGTGTGGTTCACGTCGTGATCGACGCCGCGCACCGCCTGCGGGTCGCGCAACTGCACACCGACACGCACATTCTCAATGCCCTCGTGTTTCGCCATTTTGATGGCGCGCTGGTGACCGGGGCGCAGATCGCGGCCGACGGCACGGCGCGGATGGACTTCGACCTGCCGGAAGTGGACAACGACGCGCTGCGCCGGCTCGAGCCCGAGTTGAACGCCGTCATCCGGGCGGCACTGCCCGTCCGGGCGAGCTATGTGAGCAGCGCCGAGGCCAGCTCGACCCCGGGTCTCGTCCGCAGCGCGGCCGTTGCACCGCCCCCGACCGCGGATGGTCGAATTCGAATCATCGATATCGAAGGACTGGACCGGCAGGCCTGCGGCGGCACGCACCTTTCGAACACGGCGGAATCCGCGCCGGTACGGATAACCAAGGTGGAGAACAAGGGTCGGCATAACCGGCGCATCCGGCTCGCGCTGCTGGGCCTGGCATGACCGGTCTGAGTGATCTTCAACGTCTAAGAAGCCCCGTTCGTGTCGACGGTCCCGCCCGGGGGCGCTCCCAGCCTGGGACGGCGGCGGATGCGAGCGGAGCCGTGCCGCTCGTGGTCGCGGTGACCGGGCACCGCGATCTCGTGCCCGGGGAAGTGGAGCGCATCCGTGAGCGAGTGCGGAACTTTCTCGGAGAGCTGCGGAATCGCTATGCGGATCGCACGGTCGGCGTTATGTCGGCGCTCGCCGAGGGCGCCGACCAGCTCGTAGCCGAGGAGGCGCTCGGGCTCGGCATTCCGCTCACCGTGACGCTGCCGATGCCCAAGGCCCTCTATCTCCAGGACTTCGCGACGGCGGAGGCGAAGGAGCGTTTCGAACGACTGTGCGCCGCGGCGGTCGACGTGTTCGAGCTGCCGATCACGCCCGGCAACACGGTCGAGTCGATCGCCGGGCCCGGACCGAATCGTTCGCGGCAGTACGCGCAGGTCGGCGTCTTCATGTGCGCGCACTGCCACGTGCTGCTGGCGCTGTGGGACGGCAAGGAGTCCGATCAGCTCGGCGGTACGAGCCAGGTGATCCGCTTTCATCACGACGACATGATGCCGGGTTTTACACCGCGCGGCGCTGCAGGACGGCTGGTGCTGGCCGATGATGAGAGCGACCTCGTCTACCACATCGTATGCTCACGCGACCGGCCCGACGGCGCGCCGGCCGCGGGTCTCGCCCCGCTCGAGGCCAGCTGGTACACCTCCGACGACCGCCAGCCGCGCGTCGCGGAACTTCCGGCCCGGCACCGGCTGGTGTTCGATCGCGCGAACGAGTTCAGCCGCGACATCCGGCTGCACGCCGAGCGCATCGCGAGCGGAAAGTATCCACTGCTGACGCCAGAACAGGCGGCGACGATGCCTCCCGGTCTGCAGGACATCGACCAGCTCTTCTGCGGCGCCGACTGGCTCGCGATCCATTTCCAGAAGCGCGTACAACGTACCATGCTGGCCACGCATGTATGCGTGTTCCTCACCGGCTTTGCATACCTGTCCTATACGGACTTCCGATCCGACCGGAAATTCATCTTTCTGGTGCTGACGGCGATGGCGATCGCCTCGTTGATCAACTACCTTGCGCGGCGCGGTGCGTGGCAGCGCAAGTACCTGGATAACCGCACGCTCGCCGAGGGGTTGCGGGTCCAGTTCTACTGGGCGGCGGCCGGCGTCACCAGCGGCATCGTGTCGAAATTTGCCCATGACAATTTCCTGCAGATGCAGGATACGGAGCTCGGCTGGATTCGCAACGTCATGCGCGTGGCCGGCACCGAATGCGACGTCGCGCCGAATCGCAGCACCGAGGGTCTCGAGTTCGCCGTGCGCGAGTGGATCGGAAGCGAGAGTTCCGGGCAGCTCGGTTACTTTTCGCGCCGGACGTCCGCCGGGCTCAGGCGACAGGTAGCGACCCAGCGGATGGGGCGGATCGGACTGTGGGTGACGGCGGTCGCATTGGCCTTGCTGCTGTTCATCGGCGCGGGCATCCCCGATGCGGTGCGCTCACCGCTGGTGTATCTGGTGGGTTCCGTGCTGCTGCTGGTCGGCGTGCGCCTGTCGTACGCGAAGAGCACGGCCGAGGCGGAGCTGATCAAGCAGTACGAGTTCATGCACCGGATCTTCCACAACGCGCGACGCCGCATCGATGCGGCGACGGACAGCGAGGAGGAGCAGCGACGCGTGCTCAAGATCCTGGGCGATGCGGCGCTGGAGGAGCACTCCGAGTGGATCCTGCTGCATCGCGAGCGTTCGATCGACCAGAAAGAGATTCTGCGCCTCGGTTGATGGCAAGCCGGGCTCGGGCGGCCTATCCACCACGTCGCGGGACGATCTCGTCGAACACGATGCGCCAGCCGTCAGCGCGGCGCTGCCAGATGCGAGCGTAGTAGCGCAGGCGCTCGGCACCCTCGTGCAGGTCGCGCGCTTCGCCCATCGAGAACACCATGTCGCCCGACAGGGCGGCCTCGCGGTGGAGCGGTGCGAAGGTCGTGGCGCCGTCCGCGGCGAAGAGCGCCGCCGCGGCCGCGATGCCGATGCCGCGCGCGGCAAAAGGCCGGTGGACACGCGTATCGTCCGCGAGCAGCTTGACGAGGGCCTCTGCGCTGGCGTGCTTCGCCTCGAGCTCCGCGATTTCGGCGGGCGAGGTATCGACCACGTCGGTCCCCGCGTCGAAGATCCACTTCCAGCTCCCGTCTGCCTGCAGCCGTCACACGGTGAAGTAATGGCCGACGACGCCTTCGCGGCTGCGGATCAGGAAAGGTCCGGTCGTGAAGCCGAAATCACCGGAGCGCGAGATACCTGCATATGCGGGCCGCCAGTCGAGCGTCGTCTCACCATCGCCGGCGATTTTCGCGAGGCTCTCGTGCGCCTTGACGGGATCCGGGTTCAGCATCATCGCCTCGGGCGCGGCGTACGTGCGGAACGCCGCGGCCCAGCCGCGCTTCGCGCCGTCCGCCGCGAAGGCGCGCTCCGCCGCAACCACGGGCGCGGCGTGACGCGCTTGTCCAGCGAAGACGCGCAACCGGCGAGGAAAGCCACGACGATTAGCGAGCGACAGCGCACGCACCGATGTTAGTCCACGCCTTCCGGGCACGGAAGCGCGTGCCAGCGCCGCGACCTCGACAGCGGCCGGCGCCGTGCTTGCGCCGGGCGCTGATGCGTTTCAGCTCCCGATCGGGCCGCCGTCGTCCTTGGTGATGACGATGGTCGCTGACCTCGGCCGGCCGCCCGACGGACCGTCGGGCCAGGAGCTGTAGCGCTTGGGATCGGCCGGATCGTTGGCTCCGCTGGGGGCTTCGCCCGGATGCTGGATGCCGACGAACATGGTTCGCTCGTCCGGTGTGAGGAATGCGCCGGTAACCTCGCAGACGTTCGGTCCGACGAGAAAGCGCCGCGTTTCCCGCGTGCTCGGGTCGGCGCAAAGCATCTGATTATTGCCGAAGCCCGCGTAGGCGTTCACGTTGATCGTGCTGCCCGAGACGTCGGTCTGGATCCACAGACGGCCGCTGCGCGCCACATAGATGCCGTCGGGCGAGCCGTACTTGTCGCCTACGATCGTCGAGCCGGTCGCCGCGTTCGCCGGGTCGCCGCTTAGCGCGAAGATGTCCCAGACAAACGTGGGCTCGGTCCAGTCGCGCAGATAGCGCCACTGGATGATGTGACCATACGGGTTCGGCCCGCGCGGATTTGCGGCGTCGACGGTCGCGGCCGATCGACCCGAGTTGTTGGTCAGCGTCGCGATCGCGGTCAGCGAGTCCGGGAATGTGTCGATCCACTCCGGACGATCCATCTTCGTCGCGCCGGCGGCGTCGGCTGCGCCACGCGTGTTGATCAGGATGTCGGTGAGGCTCCAACCGACGAGTGCCGGATTGGCCGGTGTGAGGGGCAGCCACACGCCCGTGCCGTCGGCGTTGAACTTCGCGACGTACAGCGTGCCATCGTCGAGCGGGCTGATGCCGAGCCGCCGCGCGCGCCGCCAGGGCAGCCGTGACACATAGCGGTAGATGTATTCGTTGGCCTGGTCGTCGCCGGTGTAGACGACCACGCGTCCGTCGCGCGTTTCCTGCACCCAGGCGCCCTCGTGCTTGATGCGGCCGAGCGCCGTGCGCTTGACCGGCGTCGAGTTCGGATCGTACGGATCGATCTCGACCACCCAGCCAAAGCGGTTCGCCTCGTTCGGTTCCTGGTCGCTGCTGAATCGCAGGTCCGTGGTGTGCCACAGGTAACCGAAGCCCGCGGCGTTGATCCCGTAGCGCTGCTCGAGCGGCGTCGGCGCCCCGACCTTGCGGAAATAGCCGTTGAAGTTTTCCTCACAGGCGAGATACGTGCGCCAGGGCGTGTGACCCATGGCGCAGTTGTTGAGCGTCCCGAGCGCCAGGCGTCCGGTCGGATCGGCGCTCGTCATGAGCCGCGAATCGCCCGCGGCGGGGCCGCCGATCTGTATGGGCGTGTAGCCGGTGACGCGCCGCGCGTAGGGCGACGGTCGCACGACGCGCCACTGCCCGCCGCGCTGCTTGGTGATCTCGACGATCGACACCCCGTGCGCGGCGAGCGACTTCTTCGTCTTGTCCTCGTTCCAGTTCGCCGTGCCATCCGGGAAGAGCAGCTCGTCGTCCGTGTACTCGTTGTTCTGAACCAGTAGCCCGCGCGCCGAGCCGTGGATCGGAAAGTACACGAGCCCGTCGTTGTGCATCCCCCACTGCCACTCCTGCTCGAAGGCGGTGTTGCTCGCGTCGGGCTGGAACTCAGGGCCATCGGAGACCGGGTCGCCCCAGGCGATCAGGACTCTTGCGGTGTAGCCCTCCGGCACGACGACCGCATCCGCGGAGGACACAGGTATGCCGGCGAATCCCAGCAGCGATTTGTGCGGGCTCTTTGCCTGGGCGGGCACCGCATTGAGGAGCGATCCGATGCCGCCTGCGGAGGCGACAGCCGCTGCCACGAGGCCGGTGCCGACGACGCTGCGTCGTGACAATCGGGCCGATATGACCTCCGCGAAGCTCTCGTTGTCCGAATCGTTGCAGACGAAATCGTCGTCGACGTTGGCCATGGCAGGCGTCCTCGTGCGTGTTGTGCCAGCTGAATTCGCCGACCCGGGGTCGGGCTGAGCGTGGCGTGACGCTAGAGGAGCGGTGTTGCCGTTCCATGAAGAAACGCTGACAGAAAGGGGACGCTCCCCTTTTCCTATTCCATAGAAAGGGGAGCGTCCCCTAATACCGCCAGAGCACACCGACCGACGGCAGGATGGGCAGCCAGTGATCCTCGTCCTTGAGCAGCGCGGGTGGCGGACCATCGAGCACGCTGTACTCGACGCAGCAGGGATTGCTTCGATCCGTCAGGTTCGTGACCTCGACCCACGCGTCGAGCTCGCCATGCTTGAGCTGGAAGCGCCGGCTCAGCCGCGCATCTATCGACAGGAAGTCCTGCAGGCGGATGTCGTTGCGCGAGCCGACCAGCACCTCGGGTGATGTCTCGATCGGTTCGGCCAGGCGCACGGACGTCGTAGGCCAGCCGCTGTGCCAGGTCGCGGCGAGCGTCGCGACCCAGGGATCGGAAGTCCAGGAGAGGCCGCCACCGAAGGCATGCTTCTGATCCCAGCCACGGCGCGTGTCGATGCCGGCTTCGCGGTCCTCGACGCTCGACCACGCATAGTTGAGCCAGCCATTCCACCGCGAAGCGGACTTGCGTGTCAGCAGCACCTCGACGCCCGTGGCGCGCGCCGACTCCGGCGCGATGCGCACGCGGTCCCAGCGCAGCTCGGGAAGCAGCGAAAGCGGATCGAGCAGGTTCTCGTAGCGCGGCCGAAGCACGCGATAGTCCTTGCCGTAGGCCTCGACGCGCAGCGAGTGCCCGGCGGGAAGGTTCTGCTCGAGGCCGAGCACGATCAGCTCAGCGCGCTGCGTGGGCCCGAACTGCGTGACGCCGTCTTCGACCTGCAGCTCGTTGATGCTCTGGGCCTGCTGAAACTCGCCCCAGCTCGCGCGCAGCCGCGTCGCCGCGCTCAGTTCGTACGCGAGATTGACGCGGGGAGCGAACTGCTCGTCGGCGTCCGCACCGTAGGTCTGCTCGTCCCAGCGGACGCCGAGTTCTGCGGTCAGCCGATCGGTAACGCGAAACCGGCTCGACGCATAGACCGCGATGTGGTTGCCGTCCGGCGTCGGCAGCAGGTCGCGCGCGACCGTCCCGCCCGGGTCGCCCGGAAAGGGATAGCCCGGTTCGAAGGTCACCTCGCTCGCGTAGCGGTACCGTGCGGACAGTGAGCGGAACTCGGTCCCGGCGCGATGCAGCCAGCGCGGTGTGGTCCAGCTTCCGTCCAGCTTTGCGCCGAAAACGTGGTAGTCGCGATCGTCGTCGACGAATCCCGTCCGCCGGCCGGGCTCCTCGACCGTGCCCGTGCGATGCGCCGTGACGCCCGAGTACGACAGCAGAAGCGAGCTTCGCAGCGCGGGCGACCACTCGTGATCGATGGTTCCCCAGAAATAGCCGTTGCGGTAGTCGGCGTCGACGAACTCGATCTCCTCGCTGTCATGGAGCGACGAGCGATCCGTCGCGAGCAGCATGTGCAGGCTGGCGGAGGTGGCGTCGCTCAGGCGATAGTCCAGCCGGCCGAATCCGTCCGCGTAGGCAGGCTTGCCGACTTTGGACTTCGCCACGTCGGAGATGAGGTCGAGATTGCTGCGCCGGGCCGACGCCAGCCACTGGCCGCGGCCGTCGGCGAAGCGCGCAGACGCCAGCGCGTTCGCGTAAAAGACGCTCAGCCCTGCCTCGTAGTAGCGATCGGCCTCGGGCCGGATCGAGCGCGCGTCGATCACCGCGCTGATTCGGTCACCGAACTCCGCGGTGAACCCGCCCGCGTACACCTCCATGCTGTCGAGCGTGCGCGGATCGAGGACGCTGGTCGGGCTCGACAGCACGCGCAGGTGAAAGGGCTCGTACATCGGCAGACCATCGAAAACGACCAGCGTCTCCGACTGCTCGCCGCCCCGCATGTAGGCGAGACCCGAGAGCCCGTTGGTCGCGGCGCCCGGCAGGCGGTGCACGGCCTTGAGCGAATCGTCCGCCAGCCGTGGCAGCGCTTCGAGCTCGGCCTGCGTGAGAAATGTCCGTTCGAGGAGCGCGTCATCCGCCAGCCGGTAGCGGCTGCTCGCGACCACGACTTCCTCGATCGGTACCGGCGCAGCGGGAGCGGCAGCGGGTGCCGCCGTGCCGGGTTGCGCTGATGCGCGGACGACGGCATAGACGATCCCGCCCACGTGCTCGGCACGCAGGCCGTGAGGCGCAAGGAGCGCTTCGAGCAAGGCCGGGCCGGCTGCCGCCGTCGGCTCGACCGCGACACGCAGACGCGCCGGCACGACCTCGGAGCTGTACACCAGCCGCATCGAGGACGTGCCGATCTCGTTCAGCACGTCGGACAGGCTTCGACCGCGATAGGGAGGCTCTGCGGCCGCTGACCCGGCATGCAGCGCGATCAGCGCACAGGCGACGGCGGCGACGCATCTCACCGCACCGATAGTAGCCGACGCCGAAGGAGCGGCCTACGTTCGTGAGAACGCTCAGGGTGCCGGGAAGTGGACTTCGATTCGACCGGCTCGAACTTCGACGGCGAGCCCGGTCGTGCTGCCGACGGCCGCAATCGACTCGTCGGGGCGCAGGCCCTCGATCGAGCCGCGCAGCACGATGCGAGCCGCCTCACGCTCCGCTTCGTCGGAGGCGTACAAGAGACCACGCCCGGTCTCGCGTGAAGCCCACCGCAGGAACTCGGCGAGAGTCCGCCCCTCGATGACGAACGTCGGCGCCACCGCGCCGACCCAGTCCCACGCCGGGTCGTGCGCCGGCAGGTCGCTCCGCGTAACGCGGCCTTCGTCGACCAGGAGCTGCTCGCCGGCGACGCCGGACACCGCGCCGTCCGGTGTGTCGATGCGCACGCTGCCTTCGCGGATGGCAACCCGTAGCCGGTTCGCATCCAGCCGCACCTCGTACTGCGTGCCCACGTGCCGGACAGTGCCCGCGGCGGTGCGCAGCGCAAAGCGACTCGCGAGCGCACCCGGCGACGTGCCGGAGTCGACGTACGCGGCGCCTTGCTCGAGCGACGCCACCTCGCTCTCATCGAAGACGAGGCGTGACGCCCGGTCGATCCGAAGCTCGAGCCCGGAAGCGAGCTCGAACGCCGCACGCGAGGACCCCGAGGTGCGTATCTCCTGTCGCGAGGAGACAGTCGCCCCTGCGCCGAGCGGCGCCCAGTCGGCGCGCGGACCGTCGCGATACTCGACTGCGCCTGACGACTGCACCAGGGTTGCCACCACCGGCTGCTCGTGATCGAGCAACGGCACCGCAAGCCATACGGCGATCGCCGCCGCGGCCACTCCGGCGGCGGCGGCCGAGAACGTGAAGTTGCGCCGCCGTCGACGCGCGGACACCAGCTCGCGCCACTCCGACTCGACCGCGGCGCGCACCTGCGCGGCGATCGCCGCATCCGGCTGGTCGCGTCCGCCGGCGCCCTTGAGCAGGCGGGCGATCGCTTCGTCTTCGGGCGGATCGTTGCGGCCGTTGCTCATCGCCTGTCACTCATGCGCCGAACCGTGTCAGTACGTCGCCGGCCGTGGCGCCGAATACGGCCTCCATCCCGTCGCGAAACGCTGTGCGGGCACGCGCCAGCAGCGACTGCGCCGCCGTGTGCCCGATCCCGAGCCGGTCGCCGATCTCCTCGACCGACCGGCCCTCGATGTACTTGAGCTCGAGCGCTTCGCCATAGCGCGCAGGCAGGCGATCGAGCACCGCGTGCACGACCCGCTGCAGGTCGGCCGCGTTCTGGGCGTACGCGGGCTCGGTGGACTGCGGCGCCTCGATCGACTCGAGCACCGCGCGGACCTCGGGGCTGTCGTCGATCAGCACAACCTGCTCGGACCGACGCCGCAGCTTGCGCAGCTGGTCGACGATCTCCCGGCGGCAGATCTGGCACAGCCAGGTGAAGAGCGCCGAATCGCCGCGAAATCCAGCCAGGCCCCGCATGGCCTTGATCAGCGTTGCCTGGACGACGTCCTTGGCCAGGTCCTCGTCACGGCTCAGCCGTGGCAGGGCAAACCGGTAGATACGCGGAAAGTACTCCGCGAAGAACGCCGCGAACGCCTGCTCGTCGCCGGCGAGCAGTCGTTCCACCAGTTGCCGGTCTTCGTTCAAGCGTGGGTCCACGGGTCGCTTGACCGTTGGACGGCTCAATCTACACCAATCAATCGCGACCGGCGCCGATTGATTGGCCGGCTGCCGGACGTCCAACCGCGGCGGGGCGCCGAGGGGCACCCGTGACCTTTCGCCGGAGGCCAACGAAGACATGCGGATACTGCTGATGGCGCTGCTTGCGGTGGCCATGACCCCAACCACCCGGGCCGCGAGCGAGGCGTCGCCGGTGCTCGACCTGGCCGCCTACAGGGGCCGGGTCGTGGTGGTGGATTTCTGGGCGTCGTGGTGCACGCCATGCCGTCGTTCGATTCCGTGGCTGAACCAGATGCGCGCCAAGTACGGGGACCGGGGACTGGTCGTCATCGGGGTCAACGTCGACAAGGACGGCGAGGACGCCGCGCGATTCCTGCGTGAAGTTCCCATCGATTTCGATGTCGTCTACGACCCGGCAGGTGCGCTCGCCGCACGTTACGGAGTCGAAGGGATGCCCAGTACCTATGTCTACTCGCGCGACGGCGATCTCGTGGCGCGGCACCTCGGTTTCCAGAACTCGAAGCGGCCAGAGTACGAAGCACTGCTGGGGAGCCTGCTGCAATGAAACGTATCGTCACTGTCTGCCTGGCTGCAGGAATGCTGGCAGGGTGCGCCGGAATCGGTGTGGACCCGTGGGATCGCGGCGTGCTCGCGCGCGCCGACATGCAGCTCGATGCCTATCCGACCGATGCCGCGCTCGACGATCACATCTACTTCAGCAAGGAAGCCTCGAGCGGCGGCCGCGGTTTCGGCGGCGGCGGCTGTGGCTGCAACTGATGGCATGCACCTGAGGCTGCTGGGCAAATGAAATACCGGGACACCACGATCGGCCACGCCGTTGCGGCTGCGACCTGCACGCTGCTGGGTTCGACTGCGCCGGCGCTCGCCGAGGATGAGGCAGCGCGCTGGGACTTCGACACCGCGCTCCTTTACTACGGCGAGGACAACGATCGTGTCCGGGATCTGAGTGCGAGCATCCTGACGCGGCGGGATTTTGACGACGACCGCTACCTGAGCCTCGACCTGACCGTCGACAGCCTGACCGGCGCCTCACCGAGCGGTGCAATCGCCATGGATGGGCCGCAGACCTTTACCAGCCCGTCGGGGGACGACGTGTACGAGACGGCTGCAGGCCAGGTTCCGCTCGATGACACCTTCCTCGATACGCGGTACGCGCTCGACCTGGGCTGGACGCAGCCCTTCGCGCGTCTCTACACAATGACCGCTGGCCTGGGCTTCTCCACGGAATACGACTACACGCACCTGGGCGCTAACCTTGGCGTAACCCGCGACTTCAACCGTCGCAACACGACGTTGAGTGCCGCCGTCGCCTGGGCCCAGGAGGACATCGACCCGGTCGGCGGCACGCCCTTGCCGTTCGCATTGATGCAGGACGTGGGCAACAACTCGAGCAAGACAGGCACGGACACCAAGGACGTGCTCGACCTGCTGCTCGGCGTCACGCAGGTGATTGGCCCGTCGACCGTGCTCCGGGTCAACTACTCCTACAGCGACTCGAGCGGGTATCTCACCGACCCCTACAAGATCCTGAGCGTCGTCGACCCGGTCACCGGCGACACGGTCGAGCACGCGCCCGCTTCGGGCGCGCTGGGCCCGACCGGCGTCTATCGTTACGAGTTGCGGCCGGATTCCCGACGCAAGCAGGGGCTATATGCGGAGCTGAAGCACGACTTCACCGGGAAGGTGCTCGGCGTCTCGTATCGCTTTGGCACCGATGACTGGGGCATCGACTCGCATACCCTCGATGCGCGACTGCGCTGGCCGATCGGCGAATTCAATTACGTCGAGCCGCATCTGCGGTACTACACACAGAGTGCCGCGGATTTCTACCGTTTCAGCCTGCTCGACGGTGACCCATTGCCGTCGTTCGCGTCGGCCGATGCACGGCTGGCCGACCTCGACGGCATGACGCTCGGGCTCAAGTACGGTCACAAGACCGCATCGGGCAGCGAGTGGAACGCCCGTGTGGAGCTCTACCAGCAGTCGGGCAACGTGCCGGGCGATCAGCTCATCGGCAACCAGTCGCGGCGTGAGCAGTTCCCGGGCCTCGATGCGGTGATCGTCCAGATCGGTTACCGCTTCAAGCTCTGAGCGGGGAACGTCGATCATGGCCGCGACCGCGCGCAGCGTCGAACTCGCCGTCGAGGACAGCTTCTGGGTCGGTCGGTTCCGCGCCATGGCTGGCCCATGCGAAGTGCTGATCGAGACCCTCGATGCGACGGAGGCACGTGTGGTCGCGGAGCGGGTCGCGAACTGCGCGTGGCGAATCGAGGACAAGTACAGCCGCTACCGCCGGGGCAACGTCGTCGACGAAATCAATACCGCCGGTGGTCGCGCCATAACGGTCGACGAGGAGACCGCGAAGCTGCTCGATTTCGCCGCGACGCTCCACGACCTGTCGGACGGGCTCTTCGACGTGACCTCCGGGGTGCTGCGTCGCGCGTGGACTTTCGACGGAGGAACCCGTGTGCCCACGCAGGCGGAAATCGACGCGCTCCTGCCACTGGTGGGCTGGGACAAGGTGCAATGGAGCCGACCGAAACTGCGGCTGCCAGCGGGAATGCAGCTCGACTTCGGCGGGATCGGCAAGGAGTACGCCGTCGACCAGGCCGTGCAGATCGCCCGCAATATCTGCAGCCACGGCGCACTGGTCAACTTCGGCGGCGACCTCGCCGTGAGCCGGCCGCGTGCGGACGGGCGGCCCTGGCGGGTCGGAATCGAGGATCCGGCGGTGAGGGCCCGCGCGGCGTCCACGGTGCTCGACCTGCGGCACGGCGCCCTCGCGACCAGCGGCGACACGCATCGCTTCGTGCTCGCCGACGGCACCCGCTATTCGCACATCCTGAATCCCCGCAGTGGCTGGCCGGTGTCGGACGCGCCACGCTCGGTGACGGTTGCCGCCGCCACCTGTACTCACGCCGGAATGCTGACGACGTTGGCCGTGCTGGAAGGCACCAATGCGGAGCGATTCCTCGCGGCCGAGCGCGTCCCGCATTGGATACGCCGCCATTGAATCCACAGGTTCCGGACCGATTGATTCTGGACCGCCCGACCGTCCAACGGTCTCGCGAACCCCGGAGGCGTCAGCGATGGACACGCAGCTGTTCGAGATCTTCAATGTGGTCGTCACCCCCTGGAAGCTGATCGGCTACCTGGGCGTGTGCCTGTTCGCCGGCCGCTGGGTCGTTCAGGTGTTCGCGACGCGCCGCCACGGTCGCCCGGCGTTTCCCGGGCTCTTCTGGACCATGAGCATGGCGGGCAGCGCGCTGCTGCTGGCGTACTTCATCTGGGGCAAGAACGACTCCGTCGGCGTCATGTCGAACCTCTTCCCGATGGCGGTCGCGGCCTACAACTTCGCGATGCACCGCCGCGCACTGCCGGACCGCAAGCCGCCCGCCGATCAGGACTCGTCGCTCACGATGATGCGCGCATAGCGCTGGCGGCTGTAGTACGAGAGCGCCCAGTTGAGCATCACCGCCAGCCGGTTGCGGAACCCGATCAGGAAGAACAGGTGCGCAATGAGCCAGAACCACCACGCAAAGCGGCCGCTCATACGGAAGGGTCCGACGTCGACCACGGCTGCCTTGCGACCGATCGTCGCGAGGGTTCCATAGTCGCGATAGCGGAAGGCCGACGGCTCGCGCCCCGCAAGCCGCGCGCGGATGGCGAGACCTGCGTAACGGCCCATCTGCTTTGCCGCCGGCGCAACACCCGGGACCATGCCCGCGCCCTGCGCGACGCGGGCGAGATCGCCAACCACGAAGACTTCAGGGTGACCCGGCAGCGTCAGGTCGGCGGACACCGATAGGCGACCCTGCCGGTCGCGATCTTCTCCAAGCGTGGCGCCGAGCGGCGAGGCCTGTACACCCGCCGCCCAGATCACCGTTCGGCAGGCGAGACGCTGCCCGCCGAAGTCGACGCCCCGGGCATCGATGACTGTCACCGGCGTTCCGGTGTGCACACGCACTCCCATCGCCTCGAGCTGGCGCCGTGCGCTCTCCGACGACGCCTCGTGCATGCCCGCGAGCAGCCGCGGGCCCGCCTCGATGAGGTGGACCTCGGCCGTCTCCGGGCGGATGCGCCGGAACTCCCCGCGCAGCGTGTGCCGCGCGATCTCGACGACGCTGCCGGCGAGCTCGACGCCCGTCGGGCCGCCGCCGACGATCGCGAATCGCAGCCAGTCGGTGCGCGCCGCCGGATCGGATTCGAGCTCGGCATGCTCGAACGCGGCGAGGATCCGCCTGCGCAGGTCGAGCGCGTGCTCGAGCGTCTTGAGGCCGGGCGCGTCGCCCGCCCATTCGTCGTGGCCGAAGTAGCTGTGCGAGGCGCCGCTCGCGACGACGAGAAAGTCGTAGCGCAAACGCTCGCTGCGCGTCTCGACCGTGCGTGAGACCACGTCGATCGAGCGCACCTCGTCGTTCAGGACCGTGACGTTCTTCTGCCGGCGCAGGATCTGCCGCAGCGGCGCGGCGATGTCGGGTGCGGCGAGCGCCGCGGTCGCCACCTGGTACAGGAGCGGCTGGAACAGGTGATGGTTGCGCCGGTCGATCAGGATGACGTCGACGTCGGTGCGCTCGAGCGCGCGCACGGCCCACAGGCCGCCAAACCCGCCCCCGATCACGACGACCCGGGGCCGTGACGGCGTGGTCTGCTGCTGCGGGTATCCGACGATGCTCATTCGCCGTCGACTGCCGGGTCGGAGCTCCGCCGCACGACCCAGTACGGGATCGCGCGGCGCTCGGCGAAGCCGAGCCGGTCATAGAGCGTCTTGGCCCGTTCGTTGGCGAAGCTGACGTGCAGGAAGGGCGTCTCGCCGCGCCGGCGGATCTCTTCGCAGATCTCCGCCATCAACTGCCGCGCGAGACCCTGCCCGGCGTAGTCCGGATGAGTGCACACGGCGCTGACCTCGCGCCACGATCCGGCGTGCATGCGCTCGCCGGCCATCGCCGCGAGGCGCGAGCCGTCGTAGATGCCGAGGTAGCGACCCATCTCCGGCGTGCGGGGCCGGAAATACGCCGGGTAGACCAGCGCTGTCAGCTCCAGCATGTCGGCGAGATGCGCAGCTGTCAGCGTAATCACCGTCGCCGCCGAGGGCGCCGGAAACGGCGCGGTCCACACCATCTGCGCCAGCGGTCCGTGATCCTCTATCCGCAGCAAGGGTGAAGCCGCGGGGGCGGGACCGACGCCGTATAGGTGCTCGCCCGGTGCGATGAGGCGCGCCAGCGCGGCCGAGCTCTCAGGGTCCGCGTCGCCGACTGCGGCAAAGGGCGCGACGTCCGGCGCGTAGCGCGCGGCCCCGCCGCCGCAGCTCGCGAAGCGCGCGTGGTGCGTGTGGAGTGCTTCCCAGATGAGGTTGTCGAGGGGATGGTCGGCCACCCTCGAATGATGACATCTGACGCGAGATCTCGGACTACTTCGCGGCCGACGTCCTGATGTGTTCCGGCACGTTGTACTGCAACCCGGCCTCTTCGACGCGCTCGCTCATGCGCCAGCCTTCGCGCGTGCGCACGAACCGGTCCACGTACCACAGCGCGAGCCACATCACCTGGCTCCCGCCGTCCGGCGACGGCACTTCCATCGGGTTGATGCAGGCCGTCCGCGCGCGTGCGCTGTCGCCGTCGAGCTCGATGCCGATGTTGCCCACCAGATGCGTGTAGCGCGGAAAGTTGGGCAACACCTGCGCGAGCCAGGCCTTGATCGCGGCATAGCGCCCGTCGACGCCGCCGAGAGCCCGGTAGTCGATGTAGGCGTCGGGTGTGAACACGCGATCCAGCCCATCGAAGTTGTGGCTGTCGATCGCGTTGGCATAGTCGGTGATCAGCTGCTGGATCTCGAGGCGGTCCGAAATTTCCTGCAGGGTCAGCATGAAGCGCCTCCCGGGTGCGAAAGATTTCAGGCGGTGAGCGAGGCTCGAAGATCGGAGGCCAGGTCCGCGAGCGCGCGATTGGCGAGCGGGGTGGCGAACGGCAGGCTCGCGAATCCGTGGATGACGCCGAGATAACGGCGCGCGGACACGGGCACACCCGCGTCTCGCAGGCGCGCCGCGTACGCTTCGGCCTCGTCCCGCAACGGATCGTGATCGGCGGTGACGATGCTGGCGGGCGGCTGGTCCGAGAAGTCCTGGGCACGCAGCGGCGATGCAAGCGGGTCGTCTCGGCGCGCGGGATCCGGCACGTAGCATTCCCACGCCCATAGCATCCAGTCGAGGCTCAGCATGTAGCCTTGGCCGAGCTCACGCCAGGAGGCGCTGTCGCACGCGGCATCGGTCACCGGATAGATGAGTGCCTGATGACGCAGCCGCGCGCCGCGGCGCTCGCGGGCGAGACGGCAGACGCCGATCGCCAGGTTCCCGCCGGCGCTGTCACCGGCGACGGCGAGCCGTCCCGCATCCACACCCAGCGCGTTGGCATGGGCAACGAGCCATTGCGTCGCGTGGTAGCAGTCTTCGAGCGGCATGGGGAACGGGTGCTCGGGCGCGAGGCGATAGTCGACGGAGACGACCGCGCACCCGGACCGTGCGGCCAGCGTGCGGCACAGCGGCTCGTGCGTGTCGAGATTGCAGAAGACGAACCCGCCGCCGTGGAAGTGCACGATCAGCGGCAGGTGCGGGCGGTCCGACGGCCGGAACAGCCGTGCGGCGATCGTGCTGCCCGGCACGGGAATCCGCAGGTCCCGGACTTCGTGAACCTGGTCCTTGGGAAAGGCCGGCATGGGTGCGGCGGCGGCGCGCAGCTCCGCGGCCGTAACTGGCGGTTGGGGCCGCGAAAGCTGGAATTCCGGGATCTGCAGCAGGGCCTTGAGGCCGGGCTCGAGCGACATGGGTTTTCTCTATACTCAAAGCGGGGGCCCCGCCCGGCCGATCGAATGCGGCAGGCGGACCGCCCTCAGTTTCCGCGAAACGCCGATCCTTCAGTCCAGGACGGGTGAAATTCGCAGTTCGAATGGTTATGCTCTACGCATACTAAAAGGACGTCAACCCGCACGGGTGCTTCGATGGGCAAGACACTGGATTACGGGCTCGGCGAGTTCACCTTCCCGCGCGGCTGGTTCATGGTCGCCGATGCGGAAGAGGTCAAGGATCGGCCGGTTTCGGTGCGGTTCTTTGCCCAGGACCTCGTGATCTACCGCGGCAAGAGCGGGCGCGTCGTGATGCTCGATGCGTATTGCCCGCACATGGGCACGCATATCGGCCGCAACGACAGTTCGTATGTCATCCACGACGGGCAGATCGAGGGCGATTCGATCCGCTGCCCCTATCACGCGTGGCGCTTCGGGCCGGACGGCAAGTGCAACCACATCCCGTATTACGACGGGCCCATCCCCAAGGCGGCGGCCCTGCGCAGCTGGAAGGTGGTCGAGCGCATGGGCTGCATCTGGGCCTGGCACGATCCGGAGAAGGGCGAGCCCGATTACGAGGTGCCGGACTTTGCGGAGTGGAACGATCCGCAGTGGGTGCGCTGGAAGATCGACCAGATGGGTACGATCGCGCTCCATCCGCAGGAGGTGCTCGACAACATGGCCGATGTCGCGCACCTGAATCCGGTTCACGGCAGCACGGTCGAATATTTCGAGAACGAGTTCCGCGACCACGTCGTCATCCAGCGCCAGGGTGGCGGCCATCGCACGCTCGTAACCTCCACCGGTATGCTCGAGACCGACACCTGGTACACCGGTCCGGCGATCCTCTACTCGAAGCTCACCGGGCTCTACGACACGCTGATGCTGATCGCGCACACGCCGGTCGACGACGGTGTGCTCAAGGTCTGGCATGCGCTGCTGGTAAAGTCGCCGAACCGGATCGCAATCGCGGAGGACGTGACGAATGCGCGCGCCTACCAGGAAGCGAGCCGGCAGGCGTTCGCGCAGGATTTCGACATCTGGGCTCACAAGCGTCCGTGCATCAACCCGCTGCAGATACCTACCGACGGACCCTTCCACAAGGGCCGGCTCTGGTACGGCCAGTTCTACAACCCGCGCGCGCGTGCGCCCGACTTTCACCGGAAGTTGAACGGCGTGCATGTCGTGAAGGGGATGCCCGCGGCGCCCAAGCGGATCGGCGTCGCCTGACTCCCCGCTCTCGGCGGGTCGGCCAATGAGTGCGCTGCCCGCCGAAGTCGGGTCGCGGAGCCGC
>Ga0268386_10001119_pt1 | contig 18144 bp, 19 predicted proteins | sample RVTome_15_FD_200260 | JGI IMG/M metagenome (GOLD analysis project Ga0268386, IMG submission 200260) | Soil microbial communities from uranium-contaminated site in the Upper Colorado River Basin, Wyoming, United States - RVT150D86... ...
CCCCAGACCGACGCGACTATCGATTGACGCCATTTTTCGTCGAAATTGACGGGATTTCAGGCCTCGAGTTATGGGTAAAGATGAGACGGCCCGTCCGGACCTACGTCGAAATCCCCAGATGCAGGATGCGGCCGCCCGTGTGATTGACCGGATTGCTGCTCTTGCCGACGACGATGCCCGCTTCCGGGGCCGCGTAACGATGGACTTCGTCGCCGAACACGTTCGTCAGCCGGGCCACGATTTCGCCCGGTTCGACGCGGGTGCCGACGTCCGGCAGGACTTCCAGCAGTCCGCCGCGGTCGGTGTACAGCCAGTAGGCCCGGCTGCATTCGACCGCCGGCCGCGGCGGCTTCGTGACTTTCCCTTTGAGCATCCCGAGGTGCCGCAGCGTGTTTCGCACGCCGGTGAGGCCGCGGTCGATCATCGCCGGCTGGTAGATGTACGGGTCGCCGAGCTCGACGGTGACGCAGGCGATCCCCTGCTGGCCCAGCAGCAGCCGCAGCGTGCCGCGTTCGCCGGTCGAGTTGACGATGATCTCCGCGTTCTGCGCGCGGGCCAGCTCGGCGATCACTTCACTCTGCATGTCGGCCCGTACGTAATGCGAGTTGACGCGGCCGAAGCTGGCGGTGTGCAGGTCGACCAGAAACCGCACCCGCGTGAGCAGCTTCTCCAGCAGCCGATGCGTGTAAACGTCGCTTTCGCCGCCGTCGGGCCGGCCGGGCATCACGCGGTTCAGGTCGGCGTCGTCGGGGAAGATGCGCTCCTGCGCGAGGAAGCTGGGGACGTTGAGCACCGGCACGCCGACGAGGGTCCCCTTCAATGCCGCCGGGTCGAGCTCGCGAAACAGCCGCTGGATGACGGGGATGCCGTTCAGCTCGTTCCCGTGCAGCGCCGCGGTGACCCCCAGCACCGGTCCGTCCTGCCGGCCGCGGGCCGCCAGCACGGGAACCAATACGGGGCTTCCCAGCGCCGCCGACGAAATCTCCACCCACCGTCGGCAGAGTTCCCCCCGCGGCAGCTCGTCGGGAACCAGCGCATCGATGACGGGGACGTCGCTCATGTGTGCGAACTGCGGCGAGTGAGTGGGACCGGCCAGTTCGAATCACGAATATCGAACACGGAATGATGAATGATGAAGGGATTCTCCACACTTGGAACTCTTCCTTCGAAATTCATCATTCCGTGTTCGATATTCGATATTCCATGCCGGCGATTCACCGCGGCGGGTTCACTCCGACGCCGCGACGGGATTCCGCAGCACGCCGATGTTCTGAATCTGCGCTTCCAGCACGTCCCCCGGTTTCAGGAACTTGCCTTTCGACGCCCCGACGCCCGAGGGGGTGCCGGTCGAGATGACGTCGCCCGGTTCGAGCGTGACGAAGCTGGAAATGAACTCGATCACCGCCGCGACGGGGAACACCATGTCCGCCGTCGAGGCGTCCTGCTCGACGTGGCCGTTGACGCGGAGCGTCATCTTCAGCTTCTGCGGGTCGGCCACGTCGGCCGCGGGGAGCACGCAGGGACCCATCGGGCAGAACGTGTCGTGCCATTTGCCGTGCAGCCAGTCGAAGTAGCCGTCTTTGTCCCGCTGTGCCCGGCCGGGGTTGGGTTTGAACTTGCGGTCCGAGATGTCGTTGACGACGGTGTAGCCGGCGACGTACTGCATCGCATCGGCCTCAGTCACGCTTTGGCACCGCTTGCCGATGATCACACCCAGTTCCAGTTCCCAGTCGATATGGTCCGGCGAGACGGCGGGAATCCGCACCGGGTCGCCGGGGTTCGTCAGAGTCGTCGACGGCGGCTTCATGAAAACGTAGGGAAACGTTCGCTCCCGTTCCTCTGCCCGGCCACCCCCCTCTTCGATGTGGGCCGAGTAATTGCCGGCCAGCAGCATCAGCTTCGACGGGTTCGGTATCGGCACCAGCAGTTTCACGGCGTTCGCGTCGAGCGCGAGCTTGTCGGCCTCGTCTTTCGAGGCGCTTTCGAGCCGTTGCTGCACATCCTCGACGGCATCGAACGACGCGCCTCCCGGAAGGAATTCCAGCAGGCACGTCGTCTCCGGCAGCGAAACCCCCAGCGAGTTCGCCGTCGCGTGCAACGGCAGGATCGTCGCGTCGCGATAGACGCCGACCTGCGTGGTTCCGTTTTGTTCGTAGCGGCAGAGTCTCATCGCGGCATTCCCCGTAGTGCGAAGTTCATTTCGCACGGTGGATGTTTCATGATCTCGTGCGAAATGAATTTCGCACTACGTTTTCCCGTTACTTCTTCAACCGGTCGATCAGATACTCCGCGGCGTTGCGATACTTGCCGCGGGGCCGGCCGGGATAGACCATGACGACGTCGACTCCCGCAGCCTTCAACTTCTCTTCCAGCATCAGGCCCAGCAGCGCGGAATGCGTCGGGTCTCTCGGCGAGTCCCCTTTCTTCGGATTGTCGCGGTAGAACATCGCGATGGGCGGATCGTCTTTCGAGACGTGCGTCATCGGGGAGTATTCCTTGATCCACTTCAAGATCGATTCCCGCTTCTCGGAAAGCTGTTTGATGTCCTTCAACCCGAACGCATGCGCGCCGTAACGGTAGTTGGGCATCCATTCCAGCAGCGGCTTCGGGTCGAGCGTCGTCTGGGCGCCGTTCACCGCGGCACAGAAGAGGCGTGTCGATTCGCGGGCGACCGGGTCGCTGCTCTTTGGGTCGGCCAGGTCGTCGTGCAGGGCGAGCCACAACGACGAACACGCCCCGGCGGAGCCGCCGGTCGCGCCGATCCGCTTCTTGTCGATGTTCCACTCGCTGGCTTTCGAGCGGATGAACTGCAACGCGCGGGCGGCGTCGTGCAGCGGGGCCTTCACCGGCGGCTTCACGTCTTCGGCCTGCTGCACGTAGCGGTAGTTGATCGCCGCCACCGAGATGCCTTTGTCGAGATACGTCTGCGCCGCATTCCCCCGCGACTTATCGCCGCCTCGCCAGCCGCCGCCGTGAATGTAGAGCACCAGCGGCGTGGGCTTGTCGGATTTCGCCTTCCAGAAATCGATCACCTGCCGCGGATGCTTGCCGTAGGCCACGTTCGCCGCCGTCGGCTTCGGCCCCGGCACGATCTTGCGTTTCTGCTTTTTCTTCGTTTTCTGGGCGTCCGCGGGAATGGCGAATACCAGTGCGACGACGAGGGTCAGAATCAGGGTGCGCACGGTGTGTCCTCCGGTTGTGGGAAGCTGGCGATTCAGCACCGATTGTCCGCAGCGGAGCGACAATTGCAAGTAGGTCCGGACGGCCTGTCCGGACCTCACCGCTTGCGGCTTAGCCGGCCTTTGCGTTCCCCAATGACGGCTAAGCCGCAAGCGGTGTCCCTTGTCAAACCGAGGTCCGGACAGGGCCGTCCGGACCTACCAGTGCATCACGAACCCGCCGTCGACGTTGATTGTCTGGCCGGTGACGTTCGCCGCGCGGGGGGATGAGAGGAAAACGACCATGTCCGCGATGTCTTCAGGCTGTTGCCAGCGGCCGAGCGGGACGACGTTGCGGATTTTCTCGGCGGCCCAGTCTTCGTAGCTGCGTTTCGCCTCGTCCGGTTGCGAATCGTGCCACGCCTGCCAGACGCTGCGGTTCAGCGGGGTCTGCACCATGCCGGGGCAGACGGTGCTCACGCGGACGCCGTGCGGCGCGAGATCCTTCGCCAGGCACTGCGCGAAGTTGATGTTCGCCGCCTTCGACGCGCTGTACGGCGGATCGGTCTGCGACCCGATCTGTCCGGCGACCGACGCGAGAAACACCATCGTCCCGGCCTTGCGCTCCCGCATCCCCGGCGCGACGGCATGCGCGACGTTCACCATCCCCAGCACGTTCACCTCGAGCACCCGCGGCCAATCGTCCGGCGTGAGGTTCGTAAACGGAAACCCGAACTTCCCCGACCCCACCGCCGCCGCATGCACGAGATGCTCGACCGGGCCGAGCTGCGACTCCGTCTGCTGCAGTGCGGCGGCGATGGACTCGCGGTCGGTGACGTCGACGCGGAGGGCGAGCACGTTCGGGTCGGAAGTCTCGGCAACGTCCCACACGGCGACGCGGGCGCCTTCCGCGGCAAAGCATTCAGCAACCGCCCGGCCGATGCCGCTGGCTCCGCCGGTGACGACGGCGACGTGGTTGGTGAGGTGGAGGTTCAACGGGAAGAGTCGAAGGTCGGAAGGTCGAAGGTCGGAAAGTCGAAGAGTCGCTCCGTTCTAACCGCCGCGATCAGGCAGTTTCCGATTCTTGAAGTCTCCTGAGCATGATCTTACCCATCAAACTGGGCTGCCGGGAAAGGGAGTTGCGCAATGCCGATTCGTAATCGTCTCGCGTCTCGAGCCAATGCGCAAGTGACCACAAAACGCCTGAGCCGTCATCGTCGGGAAACTTTTCGAAAACTCGAAACAACAGCGGAATAGCCGACGTCGAGATGTCGTGTTGCCAAAGTTCGTCAAGCAATCGATCGAGCGGCAGCCAATCGCCGTCAATCGGCACAAAGGCGTCGATGTCATCGAGAATCTCGGAAATACTTCGTCCCATGTCCCGACCTTCCGACCTTCGACCTTCAGACCTTCGACTGCTCCGGCCTCTCCAGCACGTACAACGCGCTATCCGCCCGCAGGTTCGCCGCCCACGCCCGGTCTTTCGCGCGGCCCTTGACGATCGGCAACTCGCGGACGATGCGGAAGCCCAGCGAGGCGACCAGCTCGCGGAAGTCGTGCATCGTCATGAAGTGCAGGTTCGGAGTGTCGTACCATTCGTAGGGCAGCGTTTCGGTCACCGGGGCGCGGCCGTAACGCAAAATCTGCAGCCGTACACGCCAGTGGCCGAAGTTCGGCACCACCACCAGCGCCTGGCGGGCGATCCGCAGCATTTCCGTCAGCACGTCTTTCGGCAGCCGTACCTGCTGCAGCGTCTGGCTGAGGACGGCCACGTCGAACGAATCGGCGGGGATTTCGGAAAGCGGCTCGTCGAGGTCGGCGTGAATCACCGGCACGCCGCGATGCAGCGCCCGCACGATCGACTCGCGGTCGACTTCCACCCCCTGCACCCGGCAGCCGTGCTTCTCCCGCAGCGCGTGCAGCAACCGCCCGTCGCCGCAGCCGAGGTCCACGACGCGGCTACCGGGGTCGACGTGCCGCATGATGATCTCGTCCGTCAGCACGGCGGACGGGTTGGGCATGCAGTAGCGTTTGGGACGTGGGCGGGTTTTTTCGGGCATCGGAGGGGTGAATGACGAATGACGAAACCAGAATGACGAATCAATGACGAATCAATGACGAAGTTCGAATGACGTAGAGCTGACACCACTGTACAACGGCCTTCCGAGGCCGTCGATCTCCTAGTCCGGCGTAGCCGGAACCAACTGACGATGCAATTGGATCACGGCAAGAAAGGCGGCAGGTTATAGATTTGAGGGTAAAAAATTGATTCTGTCAGCCGAAACCTGAATGCCGTTACATTTCAGATCGCGTGCTGCAAATCAGAATTTTTCACCCGCAAATTTATAACCCGCCCTCGACCGGTTTTTCTGTGATCAATCCCTCTATCAGCCGATTTCAGCCCCGTCGCATTCACTGAAGTTTGCGCACGGCGCGAAAACCTTGCTCGTTTGCAATACGGACGGCCTTGGAAGGCCGTCCTACAGTTCCAGGTCGGGCTTACTGCCAGTACCGCCGGTCCAGCGTGCGGTAGTTGATCGCCTCGCTCAAATGCCCGGAGGTGATCCGGTCGCTGCGGTCGAGGTCGGCGATCGTCCGCCCCACGCGGAGGATGCGGTCGTGGGCGCGGGCGGAGAGGCCCATCTCGTCCATCGCGCTTTTCAGCAGCGACTCGGCGTCGGAATCCAGCTTGCAGTACCGCCGAATCTCGCGGGGCGACATCTTGCCGTTGAGCGTCCCCGGCATGTGGGCGAAGCGGCGGCTCTGGATTTCGCGGGCCTCGATCACCTGCGCCCGCATCGCTTTGCTGTCGGTGCCGGTCATGTCGTTCGACAGCTCGCGGAACGGCACTGGCGGCACTTCGATGTGAATGTCGATGCGATCCAGCAGCGGGCCGCTGATTCGCGCCAGATACCGCTCGATCTGGATCGGGTTGCACTTGCACTGCCGGCGCGGGTCCGCCCGATAGCCGCAGGGGCAGGGATTCATCGCCGAGACCAGCATGAACCGCGCCGGGAACGTCACGCTGCCGATCGCCCGCGAGATCGTGACGTTGTTCTCTTCCAGCGGCTGCCGCAGGACTTCCAGCGTGCGGCGGTTGAACTCCGGCAGCTCGTCGAGGAACAGCACGCCGTTGTGGGCCAGCGAGATTTCGCCCGGCGTGGGGGTGCTGCCGCCGCCGACGAGACCGGCCTCGCTGATGGTGTGGTGCGGCGGGCGGAACGGTCGCAGCAGCACCAGCGACTGGCCGTTTTCCAGCCGGCCGACGGCGCTGTAGATGCGGGTGGTCTGCAGGCTTTCTTCCTGCGACAGGTCGGGGAGAATCGTCGCCAGCCGCCGGGCCAGCAGCGTCTTGCCGGTGCCGGGGGAGCCGATCATCAGCAGGTGATGCGAACCGGCCGCGGCCACCGTCACCGCCCGCTTGGCCGATTCCTGCCCTTTGACGTCGGAATAGTCGATGTCGTACCGCCCGAACTGGTCGACCGCCCGGTCCCAACTGAACTGCGTCGGCGCGAGGTCGAGTTGGCCGGAGTAGAAACCGACGGCTTCCGCCAGCGACCCTGCGGCGTAGATTTCGATCCCGTCGACGACCGCCGCTTCGTTGGCGTTTTCCAGCGGCACGAGCAGCCCGCGGCGGCCTTCGTCGCGGGCGGAGAGCGCCATCGACAGCGCCCCCTTGATCGGCCGCAGCGTGCCGTCGAGGGCCAGCTCACCGACGGCGGCGAACTCGGCGTACCGCTCGGAGAGCAACTGCCCACTGGCGGTCAGCAGCCCCAGCGCGATCGGCAGGTCGAACGACGGGGCGTCTTTGGGCAGGTCGGCGGGGGACAGGTTGATCACGATGCGGTCGATCGGCCGCGAGTACCCGCTGTTGACCAGCGCCCGCTCGACCCGGTGCGTGCTCTCGCGGACGGCGGCTTCCGCGAGACCGACGAGGATCGTCTTCGGCATCGCGCCGGGGGAGATGTCGACCTCGACTTCCACCGGTTTGGCGTCGATGCCGAAGAGGGAATACGTGAAGAGTTTCGCCAGCATGCGGGCAACCGGGTCGGGGCCGGAAATTGAACCGCCGTTCATTCTGCCCGGACGGCGGGGCGGACACAAGCGGCGGAAGAGTTGAGAGTTGAGAGTTCGAGAGTCCTTCATCCTTCATCCACTTTTCTGTTTGACTTCGGTTTTCCCGGATTTCTATAATCAAGCGACGGGGAATTCCGCATTTCCGCGGGCCGATTTCGCAGAGAACGCTCGGAAGCCGACTTCTGTGGGGGCAGAGTTTCCATCCTGTCTCACCAACGGGATTTCTCCGAGACCGTTCGGTTCTTCCTCTTCGCGAAACCGCCGCCATTCATGACGACAATCAGCAAGTGCCTGGCCGTCCTGGCGACCGTCGCTTCCCTCGCATTTCTGGGGGTGGTGTCGCTGTCTGCCGTGGGGGGGCCGAATTACGAGGCCGAAATCAGCGATCCTGTGCTCACAGGGGTGCTGATCGAGAAGAACATCGACGATGAGACCGGCAAGGTCACGTGGACTGCCAGCACCAGCAGCACGGGGGCCGGGTCCGACGGGCAGATTGCCAAAGACGCCAAAGTGCTCGCCGACGTCGTCGTCAAGGCCCACCAGAAGGTGCAGCAGCAGCAGTCGGAGAAGATCAAAGACCTCGACGCCCGGATCGACCGGCGGAAACAGCAGATCGAAGAGGCCAACCGGCTGTACCCCCTCGATCTCAAAGCGATGGACGACCGCATCGCCGCCCTGGAGAAGCATCTCGCCTCCCGCCAGGCCGCGCTGTCGAAACTCAAAAGCGAAGTCATCGCCACGCAGGACGAAACGCTCAAGAAGAAGAAGGAAGTGGAACGGCGGCAGAACGATATCCGCCGGCTGGGACACCTGATCGCCGAGCTGCGGGCCGACCGCGAACGGCTCGCCGTCCAGCAGAACAAGCTGGAAGTGTTGATCGACACCATTCAAGGCACCAACCGCCGCCTCGAACAGCGCAATCGGCAGTTGAACGAGCGAACCACCGGCAGCAAGGCAGCGGCGGTTCCGTGAGAAAACGGGGACGAGTGAAGGGGTCGGGTGTCCAGAATTCAATTTTCGTTGTTGACGCCCAGTTGGCACGGCATCTCTCATCGAAAATTGAATTCTGGACACCCGACCCCAGCCCTTAGCAGATTGACCCGCCGGGCACCGGCATCGGAGAAAAGTCATGACCTTCGTGGGAAAAGTTCTGGTCGTCGTGAACGTGGTCCTCACGGTCTGCATCGCGATGTTCGCGGCGGGCGTGTATTCCGTGCAGTCGAGCTGGCGGGACAAGTTCCAGGCCGAGCAGAAGCTCCGCAACGACGCCAAGGCGGCCAACGACCAGCAGGTCAAAGGCTTGCAGGACGCGTTGAGCCGGCTCGACAAAGACCTCAAAGAATTCAAAGGCCGCACCGCCGCCGCCGAAGCCCAGGTCACCGGCCTGCGGACCCAGGCCGCCGCCACGCAGCGGGCTCATGACCAGACCGTGCAGTCCTACGAGAAGAAGGTCGCCCTGCAAGAGGTCCTCCAGAAGGACAACCAGACCAAGCTGCTGGAGATTCAGACCCTCCGCACCGCCCTCGCGCAGCTGCGCGGCAAGCTCAAGTCCCTCACGGAGCAGGTCGCCCAGCTCGAAGACGACAAGTACGGCATGCAGCGCAAAGAAGCGCAGATCGTCAAGAAGTACAACGAAATGCTGGAAACGCTGGTCGCGTACCGCAAGACGTTGCAGATCAACAAGATCTCCTTCGACGCCGCCGCCGTCGCCGGCCGCGACATCGTCCCCGAACCCGCCGACGGCCTCGTGAACGACGTTTCGCTCGGCACCCGCGACAAGGCGACGTTGGTCGAAATCACGGTCGGGTCGGACGACGGCGTCACCAAGGGCGTGCAGATGCACGTCTTCCGCCTCAACGGCAAGCCGAAGTACCTCGGCAAGATCAAGATCATTCAGGTCAGCGCCGACAAAGCGATCGGCGAGGTCGTCGACGACCCCAAACAAGGCCCCATCCAGAAAGGTGATCACGTTGCCGCGAAGCTCAGATACTAAACCCGGTCCCGACATTTACGTCGGCCTGCTGTTCGTCTCCGTGGCGGCCCTCATCACGGGCTGCATCTTCCTCGTCATGGAGCTGGACAAGTACGGCTGGGCGCTGGCGAAGTAGCGCCGTTGGTGTACCGCCTTCAGGCGGCCCCGTTGGTGTACCGCCTTCAGGCGGCCCCGTTGTGCGAGCGATAGCCGTTGTGCGCACTTCCTGGCCGCCTGAAGGCGGTACACCAGCCTTGTGCGCCGCGGCGACCGCTGCCACAATTCCGGTTCCGCATCCCCTCCCGCCAGGATTGGGACGACCGGAATGTCCGACGCAGCCCCCCTCGAAACCGACGCGCCCCCCGTCACCGAGCTCAAGGCCCGCCAGCGGCGCGTGCTGGGCGTGCTGGTCGAAAAAGCCTTCACCACGCCCGAGTACTACCCGCTCACGCTGAAGGCCGTCACCACCGGTTGCAACCAGAAGAGCAACCGCGACCCGGTCGTGGATTTCAGCGAAGACGAAGTCTACGAAACGCTCGACCAGCTTCGCCAGATGGGGCTGGTCGCCGTCGTGCACACCGAGACCGGCCGCACCGAACGCTTCCGGCATTACTTCCGCAAACGCTTCACCCTCAGCGAGCCGCAGATCGCCATCCTCACCGAGCTGCTGCTCCGCGGCCGCCAGCAATTGGGCGAACTCCGCGGCCGGGCCGGCCGCATGGTCCCCATCGACACGCTCGAGCAGCTTCGCGACGAACTCACCGGCCTGCTGAAACTCAAACTCGTGCAAAGCAGCGGCGATCTGGAACGCCGCGGCATCGAAGTCGACCACAATCTCTACACGGAAAAGGAACGCCCCCAGCACGCGCTGGCCGGCGGGCAACGGTTCGAACGCCGCGACCCCGCCGAGCCGGTCCGACTGCCGACTCCGCAGCCTGTCGGCCCGTCCGCAGGCGCGTCCACGCTGAAGGCGGAGATCGATCGGCTTCACAATTCCCAGGACGAGCTGCGCGACATGGTATCGCGGTTGGAAGAAACGGTCGCCGACGTGCAGCGGCAACTCGAATCGCTGAAGCGGGATCTGGGCGTGGCGTAGGTTTGCGGCAGAATTACCCAAAGCGCCGCGGATTGAAGCCTGAAGCGCAAGCGAAGGCCAGGAGTTGTTGTTTCTTCGCTTGCGCTTCAGGCTTGAATCATCGAGGCTATCGTCCCGGCGTCCACAGCGGCGGCTTCATTTCAGCATTCAACCTTTTCCACACCCTTTCCAGCTCGTCGACTTTCGCCGTGTTCGTTGCGGCGAGGTTGCGGGACTCGCCGGTGTCTTTCGACAGGTCGTAGAGTTCCCACTTCGTCTTGGCCCGCCGCCGCGGGTTGCGGAGCAGCTTCCAGTCGCCGGAACGCAGCGCCGTCCGACGACCCGACCGCCAGAACAGCGTCTCGTGCGGCCGGCGTTTGTCGCGGCCGGTCAGATGCGGGAGCAGGTCGACGCCGTCGATCGAGCGTTTCATCGGCTTCCCGGACAGTGCAGCGGCGGTGGCGTAGACGTCGAGCGAGATCACGGGATGCTGGTAGACGGTCCCCTTCGGCAGCCGGCCGTTCCACTGCATCAGGAACGGCACGCGAATGCCGCCTTCGTAGACGTCCCCCTTCCCACCCCGCAGCGGTTTGTTGCTCGACGTCAACTCGCGGGTCGGCCCGCCGTTGTCGCTGAGGAAGACGACCAGCGTGTTCTCTGCGAGCCGTTCGTCGCGGAGCTTCTTCAGCACCTCGCCCACGCTGTCGTCGAGGTTGGCCAGCATCGCGGCGAAGATACGGCGGTGAATGTCCTTGATATGGGCGAACTTCCTCAGGGAGCCGTCCGCCCCCTGCAGCGGGCTGTGCACGGCGTTGTACGCGAGACACAGAAAGAACGGCCGTTCCCTGTGGCGGCCGATGAAGTCGACCGCTTCCCGCGTGAAGGCGTCGGTGAGATACGCCCGCTCCGTCACCGGCTGGCCGCCGCGCAGCAGCGGGTTGTTCGCGTCGTAGGCCGGCTCGTTGGATCGCATGTGCGTCGAGAGGACGGTCTTCCCGTCCTTGCCGATCCAGCGTCCCGTTCCGCCGCCGGGCAGCGTTTTGCGACGCAGCATCGTCGTCACCCCGCGATACGGCGGCGGCACGTAGTAATGCCCCTCGTGCAGGAAGCCGAAGAACTCGTCGAACCCGCGCCGCAGCGGGTGGAACTTCGCGTGCCCGCCGAGATGCCACTTGCCGACCAGCCCCGTCGCGTACCCCGCGTCGCGGAGATGCTCGGCGAGCGTCGTCTCGGTCACCGGCAGCCCGGCCCGCGGGCCTTCGTTGTGCGCCCCGATCGGATTGAACTCGTACCCGAACCGCGTCTGGTACCGCCCCGTCATCAACCCCGCCCGCGACGCGCTGCAAAACGGGGCCGTCACGTACCCCGCGGTGAACCTCACGCCGTTCTTCGCGATCGAATCGATGTGCGGCGTGGGAATCTCCCGGTTCCCCTGGCAGCCGAGCTCGCCGTAGCCGAGGTCATCCGCGACAAGGAGGACGATGTTCGGCCGCCGGAATTCCGCGGCATGCGCCGTGCCGCCGCAAACGAGCGAAGTCCAGATGATTAACAGGAGGACGGAAATGGTGCATCCGACGAATGTTCGGGAAGCCGGCTTTTGCGTGGCGGACGCTGCCAGCGTCCGCGCGGATGCTGGCAGCATCCGCCACGTCCCCCAAACCAGTGGACACAAACTGTGGGTCGGATTTCGCACTGCACTCGGGGCCTTCTGTGGATATGATTCGCTGGATAAGCCGCGAAGTGAGTCTATCACCGACGGCACCCGAATTCGACGCGACGGCCGGAATCCACGATCTGTCATGACCACCACCGCACAACAGGTCTACGCCCTGCTCGGCAGCAGCAACATCTGGGACGCGGCACGGCAGTGCGACGAACTGCTCCGCAACGCCGGGTTGCCGCACGCCATCGTCGGCGGCGTGGCTGTCTGCCTGCATGGGTACCGGCGGAATACGATTGACGTGGACGTGTTGATTCGTCGGGAAGATTCGCCGGAGGTGCGCGCCGCGTTGGAAAACGCCGGCTTCACGTGGGATGAAACCAACGTCGAGTTCCGGACCGAGAGCAGCGTTCCGATTCAGTTCCTGCTCGCCCACGAACCGGCAGGCAACGATGCGTCGTTCAGCGTGAAACTCCCCGATCCCGCGGACGAAACGGCGACCGTCAAACTCGAAGGCTTGCCGGTCGTCTCGCTGCCACGGCTGATCGAAATGAAACTCGCCTGCGGCCTCGGCAACCCCCGCCGCACGCACCGCGACCTGGCGGACGTGGTGGAGTTGATCGCGGTCCACGGGTTGGGGCGGGATTACGCGCGGTTTCTCCACAAGTCGGTGCGGAAGGAATACCGCAAGCTGGTGCTGCAGGCGCGGGGGGAACGCGAATGATCAGGGACACCAACGAGGTGCGCGATGATTAGAGAAATCCGACTGGCCCTGTTGATGATGGCCTGCGCGATCGTGACGGCGCGGGCGGACGAGAAGCAGATGAAGCTTCCCGCGCCCCCCAAAGGCTTCGACGCCCCCCGCGACGGAATCAAACGCGGCAAACTGGTGACAGTCGAGTACGACTCGAAAACAGTCGGCGTGAAGCGCAAGACCCAAGTCTACACGCCGCCGGGATACTCCAAAAGCAAAAGGTATCCCGTGCTTTACCTGCTGCACGGCATCGGCGGCGACGAGTACGAGTGGACCCGCGGCGGCCGGGCCAACGTGATCCTCGACAACCTGTACGCCGACAGGAAGGCCGTGCCGATGATCGTCGTCATCCCCAACGGCCGGGCGTCGAAGACGCTCACGCGCCGCGACCCGATCCGCGAGCAGTCGCCGGCGTTCGCGGCGTTCGAGAAGGACCTGCTCAACGACCTGATCCCGTTTATCGAGAAGACCTATTCGGTGAAGCCCGACCGCGAGTCGCGGGCCCTGGCCGGCCTGTCAATGGGAGGCGGCCAGTCCCTCAACTTCGGGCTGGGGAACCTGGACAAGTTCGCCTGGGTCGGCGGCTTCTCCTCGGCCCCAAACACCCGCCGCCCTGCCGACCTCATCAAGGACCCGGCCAAGGCAGCCAGACAACTGCGGCTGCTGTACGTCTCCTGCGGCGACCGCGATTTTCTGTTCCGCATCAGCCAGGGCGTTCACAAGATGCTCGATGAGAAAAAAGTACCGCACATCTACCGGGTCATCCCCGACGGGCGGCATGATTTCCGGGTGTGGAAGAGCGACCTGTATCACTTCGCTCAGCGGCTGTTTCGGGAGGCGGGCCAAAAGAAAAAGGGAGAAGAGGACAAGCGGGCGCGGGGGGAAACATGACGCCGGAAACTCAAAAAGAGGCATTCAACGCCCTTGCGTACCTCTGCTCTCTGGCCCCGGACGTCCGCCTCGGCCAGTTGTTCGCCCATCTCGGATTTCTCGGAGAGGCGCACGTCGGGCGCGGATTGGGCGACATCGACGACGACGAGATGATCCCGATTCTGTACCGTCATCGGTCGGAGGTGCAGAATCGCCTGCGAACATGTGGGAGGGTGAAGTAGATATGGTGATCGAGCGAATCTTAAATGAGATCCCTCTTGGGGCCACCATACCGAAGCCGATATCTGATCGCCCGTATCTATTCCTCGGCGAGGGTCTCACAAGGAGCGGCGAGCGTGCGATCATCTATGCGATCACAAAGGACGATCCGACAGAGAAGCCCCACACGAAGAAAGTAACGGCAGCACAGCTTGAGAAGGCTTGGCAACAAATGGATCGGCGAGGGATATTGACGCACGATTGGTGGAATCGGCACGTTCGCCTGCACGATTCGGAGGGTGGATGTAACTTCACTTCTGTTGGTGGACTTTTTCAGTTGTTGGGCGACGCTGAGTATGCTGGCGCTGGAGTATATCGGAAAAGAAGAAAGTCGCGTTGACTGCGCGCCAGCACGAGCGTACGTTTGGTGTATGGATTACTCGCACCTCATCACCGTCGAGCCGGGCAAGCGGAGCGGCCAACCCTGCATCCGCGGGATGCGGATCACCGTCCGCGACGTGCTGGAGTATCTCGCCGGCGGGATGACGGTGGATGAAGTGCTTGCCCACTTTCCGGAACTGACGCCTGAGGACATCCGGTCCTGCTTGGCGTACGCCGCGCGCTGAGGATTGACACCGGAATGCACGATTTCCGTGATGTCGATCCACGCGAACTTCGCCTTCCGCCGTCCCGGTGGCAGGGGGCCGACCCGGCGAAACTTCAGCGTCAGATCTCGCTTTTCGGCCGCTCGGCAGCCGGAATGTCGCCATTGTTGGCCTATGAAGCCCTTGACGGGGTGCTCGTGCTGTATAATGGTGTGACACGGGCGACTCGCATCGCGAAGCTGTCGTCGGGCACCCTCGTCGCGGTCGAAGTTATCGGCCAATACCCCAAAGCCTGCGCCTCGTATCCGACCGTCGGAGATATGCTGCCATGACAACTGAAACGCAACGAGAAGCCCTGGCCCTGCTGGGGGAAGTCTGGTCGCTCGCGCCCGAAATCCGGCTCGGCCAGTTGTTCGCGCACCTCGGGTTCCTCGGCGAAGCCCACGTCGGGCACGGGTTGGGGGATATCGACGACGATGAGATGATTGCGATCTTGTATCGGCACCGGTCGGAATTGCAGAATCGCCTCGAGGGCCAGGACACGGAAACAGCCGGCACGTTTTCCGTTTCGGGAAGTGCGATGGGCGCGAACGTCAACGAGGAGTAACTTCATCGTTTGAACGCGATTCCACACCACACCGAGATTCATACTTATGGACGCATGGATCGAAAAGATGGAGCGTCAAGTCACGACGATACCACCGTCTTGCTTGAACGGATTCAACTACGCACCTGCATCTGCAGAAGAATGGGACGAGTGGGCAGCTTGGACTCTCGCGTGCCAATGTGGCTGCACGCACGGAGCGTTGCTTGGATACCCGCTGTCTGAACTGAATCCCGATTACGAAGCCGAACCGTTGTTCATGAGTCCGCTGAATTTCCGATGTTCGTCATGCGGAGCGAAGACTCAGATCATCGACACAAAAGAACATGGATACAACTCTGAAATTGCTCGTCTTGAAGGTGAACAGAGCTTCGATTCAAACTATCGCGGCAGTGGTCAGCCGCAAGAGGCGCTTTGTCCCCAATGCGAAGGGTCCGAGTTTTCGATTACCGTGAAGTGCTTGCACTCTCACTTCGACCTTATCGAAGATGAACCTGACCTTGAGCCCCGCGTCCAGGATTTCTTCGACGGCTTTGAGTGTTTCGGAACTTGCTCGTCCTGCGGCGAGATGACGAGTTTTGCTGGATGTGAGCTCGCTTGATCCACGTACTTCCCGCTCACTCCCACTCAATCGTACTCGGCGGCTTCGAGCTCACGTCGTACACGACCCGGTTCACGCCGCGCACTGAGTTAATGATCCGCGTCGAAATCCGCTCCAGCACGTCATACGGGAAGCGGTACCAGTCGGCCGTCATGAAGTCGTCGGTCTGCACGGCGCGGATGGCAATCGTGTCTTCGTAGGTGCGGTCGTCCCCCATCACGCCGACGGATTGCACCGGCAGCAGCACGGCGAACGCCTGCTGGACGTCGCGGTAGAGGCCGGCCCGGTGCAACTCCTCGATGAGGATCGCGTCGGCCTCCCGCAGCGTTTCCAGCCGCGGCTCGGTGACTTCGCCGAGACATCGCACGGCGAGACCCGGGCCGGGGAACGGATGCCGCCAGACGAGTTTCTCCGGCAGTCCCAGTTCCTTCCCCATGCGGCGGACTTCGTCTTTGAACAGTTCCCGCAACGGCTCGATCAGTTCGAATCCCAGCTCATCGGGAAGCCCGCCGACGTTGTGATGGGCCTTGATCGTTGCCGCGGGGCCGTCGGGGTTCGCGCCGGATTCGATGACGTCGGGATACAGCGTGCCCTGCGCGAGGAAGTGGGCGTCGCGGATCGACTCGGCCTCTTTGCGGAACACCTCGATGAACACGCGGCCGATGATCTTCCGCTTCTGCTGCGGCTCAGTGACGCCGGCCAGCTCCGAGAGAAACCGCTGCCGGGCGTCGACGACGTGCAGGTCGGTCTTGAAGTGGTCGCTGAACTCGCGGCGGACCTGCTCGGCCTCGCCTTTCCGCAGCAGTCCGTTGTCGACGAAGATGCACGAGAGTTGCTCGCCGATGGCCTGCGAGATCAGAGCCGCCGTGACCGACGAATCGACGCCGCCGGAGAGGCCGCAGATCACGCGGTCCGTCCCGACGCGCTTGCGGATGCCCTTCACTTCGCGGTCGATGAGCGACTGAATCTTCCACGTCCCCTTGCAGCCGCAGACGTTCTTCACGAAGTTCGCCAGCAGCGTGCCGCCGTGCTCGGTGTGCGTGACTTCGGGGTGAAACTGCAGGCCGTAGACCGGCCGGTCATGTTGTTTGACGGCGGCGGACGGGCACGTGTCGGTTTCGGCCAGGACCGAGAAATGCTCGGTCAGTTGTTCCACCTGGTCGCCGTGGCTCATCCACACGACGATCTGTTTCGGCAATCCTGCGAACAAGGGATCGTCCCCGACGACGCGGCACGGCGTCCGCCCGAATTCGCGCGACTTCCCGGGCTGCACGCGGCTTCCTTCCGCCCGGCAAACAAGATTCATGCCGTAGCAGATGCCCAGAATCGGCAGCCCGAGGTGGAAGATTCCCGGATCGGGCTGCGGGGCGCCCGGTGCGTAGACGCTGGCCGGCCCGCCGGAGAGAATCAGCCCTTTGGGATTGAGTTCGCGAATACGTTCCGCGGAGAGGTCCGGCCGCGTCAACTGGCAGAAGACGTTCTGGTCGCGGACGCGGCGGGCGATGAGCTGGGCGGTCTGCGAGCCGAAGTCGAGAACGAGAATCAGGTCTTCGCCGCCGGTGTCGATCAAGCCGCGGTACGCGTCGGCGGTGGTTTTCGTGCCGTCCATCGAGTCCATTCCTGGTTGGAGTTCAACCGGAAGGTTGAACTCCAACTGGGGAAACCAGCCATTTTAGCCGGGGGGGAGTGGAATGGAAGCAACGGCGGAACGGGTGACGCTTTTCAAGCTCGGCGGCAGCCTGCTGGAGCTGCCCGATCTGTCCGCGAGGCTGCTGAGCGTCTTTTCGCTGCGCCCCGATTCACGTCTGTTGCTGATCGTCGGCGGTGGCGCGGCGACGGATTGTGTGCGGCAATGGGACGCGATTCACCACCTCGAAAGCGAAACTGCCCACTGGCTGGCGATTCGCGCGATGGCGTTGAACGAACGGCTCATCGAATTGCTGCTGCCCGATGCGGTCGTTGTGACGAACCGGCCCGGAGCCGAGACCGCCTGGCGCACTGGCCGACTGCCGATCCTCGGCTGCTTCGAGTTCCTTCGAACGGAAGAAGGCGAGGTTTCTCTCGATGCGCGATTGCCGCGCACGTGGGACGTCACCAGCGACTCGATCGCCGCGTGGGTCGCCCGACGCTGGCCGGCGGACGAGCTGGTGTTGGTGAAGTCGTGCGACCCCCCGGCAGCAGACGAGCGCGGCGGCGTCGACCCGCTGTTCGCGACATCGGTCGCCGGGTTGCCGCGAATCGGGTGGGTGAATCTGCGCGATCGTACGCCGACGATTCGCGCCGCGACGCTTGACACGTTTAGTCGCGACTCGGAGGCTTTGCGGAGAGGAGCGCGGCGCAATCAGCCGGAGGGCGCTAGCCCCCGGTTCCCGCGAATCGCACGTCAAACCGGGGGCTAGTGCCCTCCGGCTGATGAAGACTTCGAGTCGCGGCTAAACGCAATACCGTTCAAGTTATCATAACAACCGTGTCCTCAAAGGCTTTCGCCAGCGGCGGTCGTCGGCGGTGTTCGGGGCGGGCTTTGGGCCATTTCGACATCTTGCGTTTGA
>Ga0268386_10001120_pt1 | contig 18128 bp, 19 predicted proteins | sample RVTome_15_FD_200260 | JGI IMG/M metagenome (GOLD analysis project Ga0268386, IMG submission 200260) | Soil microbial communities from uranium-contaminated site in the Upper Colorado River Basin, Wyoming, United States - RVT150D86... ...
GTCGACGAACTCGCACGCCAGCTCCAGGAGTGCGGCCAGCGCAGCATCATGATTCCGGCGGACATGCTGAAGAAGAAGGCCGAAAGGAAGCCGGAGAAGTAACGGGATGCCCCTGGTGCTCGCCCGAATCGACTGCCGGCTCATCCACGGGCAGGTTGTTGAGACGTGGGTGCCCCACACGTGCGCCGATTCACTGATCGTCGCCAACGACGACCTGGCCGGGAACCCGTTCCTGCGCTCCGTGATGGAGCTGGCGGTTACCCCGGCGATCCGCGTCCATTTCTGTCGCCTCGACGAGGCCATTCCCGTCCTCGCCGACGCCGACCGGAACGGGAAGCGCTCCATCCTGCTGGTCGCCAGTACAGGAGACGCGGTGGCGCTCCGGAAGGCGGGGGCCGGATTCAATCTCCTGAATATCGGAAATCTCCACTACGCCGCGGGGAAAGTCGAGATTTCGCCTTCCGTGTTCTTCTCCCCGGAGGATTTCGAAGCCCTCGGATGGTTCCGCTCGCACGGGGTGACGGTCCTCGTCCAGGGGACGCCGTTCGATGCGGGAACGTCGTTCGACGCGGACAGGGAGTAGGGATGGTCTGGCGGTTCCTCCTGGCGATCCTTCTCGGCGGGGTGTGCTACCTCGACCGGACGGCCGCTTGTCAGCTGATGCTCCACCGCCCCCTCGTCGTCGCCACGCTGATGGGGGCGGTCTTCGGGAACATGGCCGCCGGCACCCAGGTGGGGGTCGTCCTCGAACTGATCTACCTGGCCCGGCTCCCCGTGGGGGCGTCGATCCCTCCCGACGACACGGGCGCAGCCGTGTTCGGCGGTTCGGCCGCCGCGGTCGCCGCTTCCTCCATCGGGCTTGACGCGGGGAGTTTCACCGCCCTCCTGCTGCTCTCCGTCTTCGTCGCGGAAGCCGGAAAGGCGGCGGACCGCGCCGTCCGGAAGGTCAACGTGCGGATCGCCCGCATCACGGCGGAGTCGGTGGACCGGGGGGATATCCAGTCGGTGGAGCACGGGCTGCTCGCCGGCGTCACCCTTTTCATTGTGAGCGGGATGGTCCTTGCACTCGTCTTCTCGGTGGCGGGCGTGGCGGTGGCGAAGGAGCTGCTTCCCCGGTTCGGCCCCGCCAGCAGGGGGAACTTCGCGATCCTCCTGCCGGCCCTTCCGCTCCTGGGCGCCGCCTCGGTCTATTCGTGCAGCCGTACGGAGCGGACCGCCGCCGTGTTCTTCCTGACGATGGCGGCCGTTTTCGGCGGCACCGTGCTGTTCCGGTGGTCGGCATGACGATGCAGGGGCTTTCGAAGCGGTCCCGAAACTCCGTCTGGCGGCGCCAGTTCCTCCTGCAGGGGTGCTGGAACTTCGAGGGGATGCAGAACGTGGGGTTCGCCTACGCCATCCTCCCGGCGCTGCGCGAATTTTATGCGAGCCGCCCGGAGGAGGCGATGAAGGCGGTGAAGCGGCATCTCGAGTTTTTCAATACCCAGCCGGCGATGGGGGCGTTGATCCTCGGGGCGGCGGTCCGGCTCGAGGAACGGGTGGCAGCGGGGGAGGCCGATCCGCGGGCGATCGGTACGTTCAAGGTGGGGCTGATGGGGTCGCTTGGGGCGATCGGGGATTCCTTCTTCTGGGGCGCACTGCGACCGATGGCCTCGGTGGCGGGGGCGCTCCTTGCGCTGCTCCATCCCCTCCTGGGGATCGCCGCCATGCTGCTCCTCTACAACGGTGTCCACCTGTCGGTTCGCCGGCGCGGTTTCGCCGCCGGCATGGAGGGACCGGAGGCCGTGGTGGGGTGGCTCAAACGGGCGGCGTTCAACGTTCGTACCGATGACCGGAAGCTGATGTCGGCGATCCTCGCCGGGGCGTACGCCGGTGTCTTCACCGGGCGTTTCCTCGTTCAGGGAGGGAGTGCGGCCTACGCGCTGGCGACGCTCCTTCTCGCCGCCGCCGCCGTGCACCTGTTCGTTGTCCTGTTCCGGAAGGCGGTGTCGCCTTCGGAGATCCTGTCGTTTCTTCTCTTCGTGGGGGTGCTGGTCCTGTGGCGTTGAGCGTGGAATGCGAGTTCGACATTCTGAACCGGCTCGGCCTGCACGCCCGCGCCGCCGCCCAGCTTGTTCGACTGGCGAACGGGTTCACCTCGGAGATCCACGTCGTGAAGGACGGGATCGAGGTCAACGGAAAGAGCATCATGGGCGTGCTGATGCTGGCGGCGCCGAAGGACACGAAGATCCTGATCCGCGCGATCGGGCTGGATGCGGAAGAGGCCGTGGCGGCGATCGGAGAGCTGATCGCACGGAAGTTCGGGGAGGAGTAGAAGGGATGACGGAAGGCCGCGTGAAGATGCGGATCCTCAAGGGGATACCTGCCTCGGGAGGCGTAGCGATCGGGAAGGGGTTCTTCCTGAACCGCATCCTCCAGCGGTCGGTCCGCTCAACGGTCGGCCGCGATCAGGTGGACGAGGAGGTCGCCTCCTTCCTGCGTGCGGTGGGACGCTCCCGGGAGCAGATTCTCCACATCCGGGACGGCGTGGCGGACCCCTACTCCGAGCACCACCAGATTCTCTCGGTCCACCTCGCCCTCCTCGAGGATTCGATGCTCATCGAGCAGACGGTCCGGACGATCCGCGAGAACCAGTTCGCCGCGGACTGGGCGTTCAACAAGGTGCTCCAGAATCTCATGGAGACGTTCCACCGGATCGAGGATCCGTACCTGCGGGAGCGTGGACACGACCTGCGCCAGATCGGCCACCGGGTCCTCGAAAATCTCGCCGGCCGCCCAGTGGATTCGGTCGCAGCGATCCGTGATCCGGTGGTCATCGTGGCCCACGATCTCTCCCCCGCAGACACCGCGCAGATCCTGAAGAGTCCCGTGCTCGGTTTCGCCACCGACGTCGGAAGCCGGACATCCCACACCGCGATCACGGCGCGCTCCCTGGGGATCCCGGCGGTCGTCGGGGTCGAGGGGGCGACGGAGGAGTACAGATCCGCGGAGACGGTGATCGTCGACGGCGAGGAAGGCGTGGTCGTCTTCGACCCGACGGAGGAGACGGTCCGGGAGTACCAGGCGCGGCGGAAGGCCTACGCGCAGCGGACCCGAGGCCTGGCGAAGTTCGCGCGGCTGCCGACGGTAACGCGCGACGGGAAGACGCTGCTGCTCCTTGCGAACATCGAGTTTCCCGAGGAGGCGGACGTCGCGCTGCGCAGCGGGGCCGACGGGGTGGGGCTCTACCGAACGGAGTTCCTCTTTCTCAACCGGAAGGATACTCCTTCCGAGGAGGAGCACTTCGAGACGTACCGGAAGGTGGCGGAGAAGTTCGTGCGCCACCCGGTCACGATCCGCACCCTCGACCTCGGCGGCGACAAGTTCGCGTCCCAGCTCGAGCTCGCCGAGGAGATGAACCCGGCGATGGGGCTGCGTGCGATCCGGTTCTGCCTGAAGGAAAAGGAGATTTTCAAGCCCCAGCTCCGTGCGATCCTCCGCGCTTCGACGTACGGGAAGGTTCGGATGATGTTCCCGATGATCTCCGGAGTCGGGGAGCTCCGGGAGGCGATGGCCGTGGTCGAGGAAGTGCGGGGGGAGCTTCGTCGTCGGCGGATCCCCTATGACAAGGAGATGCCCATCGGGATCATGATCGAGATCCCCGCCGCGGCGATCGTGGCCGACCTGCTCGCGCGGGAGGTCGAATTCTTCAGCATCGGGACGAACGACCTGATCCAGTACTCGCTGGCGATCGACCGGGTCAACGAGCACGTATCCTATCTTTACGAGCCGCTCCACCCGGCGATCCTTCGGATGATCCGTCGGGTCGTGGAGGCGGGGCACGACGCCGGGATTCCGGTGGCGATGTGCGGCGAGATGGCCGGTGAGCCGTTCTACTCCTATGCGCTCCTCGGTCTCGGGCTGGACGAGCTCAGCATGAGCGCCGCCGGGATTCCGCGAGTGAAGCGGATCCTGCGAAACTCGGTGGCATACGAGGCCAAGGAGTTCGCGGGCTCGCTGCTGCTGCACGCGACCGCGGACGAGATCGGCCGGGCGCTTCGCAGAAAGGTCGCAGACCTGTTCCCCGACGAACGTTTTTAGAATATACTCCACCGATTCGTATCCAATTTGGCTATGCGGGAGAGGCAGGCATGAGCGAATACCTTTTCACGTCCGAATCGGTAACGGGTGGACATCCCGACAAGGTTGCGGACCAGATCTCCGACGCCGTGCTGGACGAGATCCTCCGGCAGGATCCCCGCGGACGGGTGGCGTGCGAGACGATGGTGACCACCGGGCTGGTCGTGGTGGCCGGGGAGATCACCTCGAAGGCGATCGTCGATTTTCCGGACGTGGTCCGCAAGGCGATCACCGATATCGGCTACACGGGGAGCTCGAAAGGGTTCGACGCCCACAACTGCGCCGTGGTCGTTGCGGTCGATCGCCAGTCCGCCGACATCGCCCAGGGGGTCGACCGGGGCGACGAAGAGAAGCAGGGCGCCGGCGATCAGGGGATGATGTTCGGGTTCGCCTGCGACGAGACGAGGGAGTTGATGCCGATGCCGATCTCCTTCGCCCACAAGATCTGCGCGCGGCTCACGGAGGCACGGGAGAAGAAGGTGCTCCCGTGGTTGCGACCTGACGGAAAGAGCCAGGTGACGGTGCGCTATGTGGACGGCGTCCCGCGCGAGGTTACCGCCATCGTCTGCTCGACCCAGCACTCCGAGGAGGTGGGGCGGAAGGCCCTCACCGAAGGGGTACTGGAGGAGATCGTCCGGAAGGCGGTGCCGAAGGACCTGTTGTCGAAGAAGGTGAAGTTCTACATCAACCCGACGGGACGGTTCGTCGTCGGAGGCCCTCACGGCGACGCGGGGCTCACCGGACGCAAGATCATCGTCGATACCTACGGGGGTTACAGCCGCCACGGCGGCGGGGCGTTCTCCGGGAAGGATCCTTCCAAGGTCGATCGAAGCGCGGCGTACATGGCCCGGTACGTGGCCAAGAACGTGGTCGCCGCGGCTCTCGCTCACAAGTGCGAGGTGCAGCTCGCGTACGCGATCGGCGTCGCCGAGCCGGTGTCGGTCCTGGTGGAAACCTTCGGCACGGCGATCGTTCCGGAGGAGCGGATCGAGCGCGCGGTGAGGGACACCTTCGACCTGCGGCCCGCCCGGATCATCCGCGAGCTGAACCTGCTGCGGCCCATCTATCGGATGACGGCGTCCCTCGGTCACTTCGGGCGCGAGCTCCCCGAGTTCACCTGGGAGAAAACCGACAAGGTCCGCGCGTTGCGCAAGGCGGCGGGACACGGCGCCTGATGGCGCGGGAAGGGCATTCGATGGCTTCCATGAAGGGGTACGACGTCAAGGATCTGAAGCTCGCCGCCGCCGGGAGGAGCCGGGTCGAGTGGGCCAAGAAGGACATGCGGGTGCTCCGCTCCATCGGGGCGCGGTTCGCGAAAGAGAAGCCGCTCAAGGGCGTCCGGATCGCCGCCTGCCTCCACGTGACCACGGAAACGGCGGCGCTCATGCAGGTTCTGGCGGCGGGGGGGGCGAAAGTCGCCCTGTGCGCCTCCAATCCCCTGTCGACGCAGGACGAGGCCGCCGCCTCCCTCGTCAAGAACGACCGCATCGCGGTCTACGCGATCAAGGGGGAGAACCGGAAAACGTACTACCGGCACATTCTTGCGGCCCTCTCCGTGGGGCCGCACATGACGATGGACGACGGTGCGGACCTGGTCTCGATGGTTCACTCGGAGAAGAAGGAGTACCTGAAGGAGATCATCGGGGGCACCGAGGAGACGACCACGGGCGTCATCCGGTTGAGCGCGATGGGAGAGAAGGGGGTCCTGCGGTACCCCATCATCGCGGTGAACGAGGCGAAGACGAAGCACTTCTTCGACAACCGGTACGGAACGGGGCAGTCGACGATCGACGGCATCCTCAGGGCGACGAACCGGTTGCTGGCGGGGAGCTGTTTCGTCGTGGCCGGCTACGGCTGGTGCGGACGGGGGCTGGCGATGCGTGCCCGGGGAATGGGCGCCCGCGTGATCGTCGCCGAGATCGATCCTCTTCCGGCGCTCGAGGCGCTGATGGACGGCTTCGAGGTTGCGCCGATGGCCGAGGCGGCGAAGGTCGGGGACTTCTTCTGTACCGTCACCGGGAACCTTCATGTGATCCGCAGGGAACATTTCGAGCGGATGAAGGACGGGGCGATCGTGTGCAACTCCGGTCACTTCAACGTCGAGATCGACATCCCCGCGCTGGCGAAGATGGCGAAGTCGGTACGCACGGTCAGGCCGTTCGTCGAGGAGTACGTCCTGAGGGACGGCCGCGCGATCCATGTCCTCGGAGAGGGACGGCTGATCAACCTGGCGGCAGCGGAAGGGCACCCGGCGAACGTAATGGACATGAGCTTCGCCAACCAGGCGCTATCGGCCGAGTATATGGTCCGGAACCACGGAGCGCTGTCGAACACCGTCCACGCGGTCCCCGATGCGATCGACCGCGAGATCGCGCGGCTCAAGCTGGCGTCCTCCGGCGCCCGGATCGACCGACTCACGCCGGAGCAGCGCGCCTACCTCGCCTCCTGGGAAATGGGGACCTGAGCGGTAATCGTCGGCGCTATCGGCCAACGCCCCGGAACAGCGCGGCACCGGAGCCGGCGAAGAGGACTCCGGGGAGCCACGCGGCGAGCAGAGCCGGGAGCACTCCCTTCCTGCCCAGCGAGAGGGACGTGGACAGGACGACCCAGCAGGCGAACCCCACCAGGAGCCCGAGCCCGATGCTTCGCCAGACGCCGCCTGACCGGGGCGACCGCAGGGCGAATGGGATCGCAAGCATGCTGATGAGGATGTTCAGCAGGGGGTAGGCGATCTTCGCGTGGAGGTCGGTTTCGTACCCCCACGCCTCGTACCCCTTCCGCCGCAACTCCCCGACGTACCCCGAGAGCTGTGCGTAGGTCATCTCCTCGGGGGGGGTTGCCCCCGCGATGAACCCGTCCATCGTTTCCGGGAATCGGTACGTACGGAGGGGAAACGCCGCCACCGACGGCGTTTCTCCGAAGATCCGTTCCCTTCCTTCCGCAAGCTCCCACGCGCCATCGGGAAGGAGACGGGCCCTCCGGGACTCGATCCTGCGCAGCGGGCGGAAATTCGTGTCCACCTCGATGTACTGGAACCCCCGCAGCGTCCGGGACGGGCCGTCCACCACCTGCGCGGAGAGGATCCCCCGCTCGCCGCGCATCCAGTACCGGTTCGCCGAGAACTGCGCCGCCACCTTTCCCGGGCGTACGCGGAGACGCTCGATCTCCCGGGCGTGCCGGTTCGCTGCCGGCGCCAGCACCTCTGAGCAGAGAAGCGACAGGGCCGACACCAGGGCGCACCCGACCAGGATCGGCACGCAGGCGCGGAGAAGGCTCACCCCTCCGGAGAAGATCGCCGTCAGCTCGTTCGATCGCACCCGCAGGGAGACGGCGAGCAGCACGGCGAGCATCGTCCCGACGGGGGAGATCAGCACGAAGATGCCGGGCACCCGGGTGAGGTAGTACCATCCGATTTCCCGGAGCCCCGCGTTGTTCTGCAGCAAATTCTCGGCGTGGTCGACGAAGTCGATCAGCAGGAACAGGAGGAGGAAGCCGAGGATGCACACGGCCGCGGCGCGGAGGAACTCCCGGAACAGATAGCGCGAGAGGACGGTCATCCGCGGAGCCGGTCCCTGCCGAAGGGGCGGGGAAGGAGGGTCAGGCTGCGCTCCGACCGCCAGAGGATCCACGCGAAGAGGGAGAGCCCGAGGGCGTTGGGCGCCCAGAGGAGGGCGACCATCCCCGGACTGGAGATTTTCTCCACCGCTCCCGCCGCGGAGATGAACAGGTAGTAGACCAGGACCAGGGCGATGGTGATCCCGACGGCGGACGACTTTCCGCGGGATCCCAGGGAGAACCCGAGAGGAATCGCGAGCAGGCCGAAGGAGAGGCAGGATACGGCGAGGGAGAGCCGGCGGTGAAAATGGTACCGGTATTTTGCGTTCGCCCCTCTGCCTCCGGTCGCGTCGATCTTCCGTGACAGTTCGGGGAGGGTCATTCCTTTCGGGGCGTCCCCCCCGGAAACGGAGGAGGCCTCGAGGGGGATCCGGAACGTCATCCGGCCGAAGGAAGCGATGCGGTAAATCGGCTTTTCCGTCGGTTCGCCGTGGATGGTTCCGTCGGACAACTCCAGGCCCACCACCCCGTCGCCGGCGGCAGGCAGGAAGCGTCCCTCGCGTGCGAACACGAGAAGCGGATCGTCTCCCGCCGGACGGAAGGAGAGGAAGACGCCGGACATCCGCTGCCCGTCCGGGGAGACCCGGTCGGGATACACCAGCACATCGGGGGTGATCTCGCGGAAGACGTGCTCGGAGGCACCGGCGCCGGCGCGCTCGAAGACGATCCGGGCGAGGGTGCGCTGCGTCTCGCGGAACCCCCAGGGGACCCCGTGCCATCCGGTGAGCAGCACCGCGGCGCAAGTGACGATGCTGGCGGTCAGCACGGGGAGGGCGACCCCGCGCATCCCCACCCCGGCGGCGGAGAGCGCCGTCGTCTCCGAGTCCGCGGCGAGCCTCCCCAGGCCGAGCAGGACCGCGAGGAGGAGGGAGGCGGGAAGGGTGATCTCGAAGAACGGGGGGATGAGGGAGAGAAGGAGGCGCCCGACAAGGGGCGCCGGCACCCCTTTCGCGATCACAAGGTCAGCGAGCCGGGAGAATCGCTGAAGCAGGACGATGATGGTGAAGCTTCCCACCCCGACCAGGAACGGGCCGGTCATTTCGCCGAGCAGATATTTCCGTGTGATTCTCATCGTGTAGTATCATACGTTATCATCCCCCGCCGGAGGAGCCCGGAACCGGGAAGATGGGACGGTCGGGCCGAATGGATGTCATCGAGGGATCCGGGAACTTCTCCTCGCCCGGGGAGACTTCCCTGACGATCGGGAATTTCGACGGGGTGCACCTTGGCCATCGGGAACTCCTGCGGCGGACCGTGGCGCATGCCCGGGATCTGCGTATCCGGGCCGTCGCGCTCACCTTCACGCCGCATCCGGTCCGATTCTTCACCCCCAGGGCGCGATTCTACGAGATCACCTCATTGGGTGAAAAGGCGTCCAGGATGGAGAAGCTCGGAATCGATCTCCTGGTCGTCGAATCGTTCACCGGTGCGATCGGGGGGATGGGACCGGAGGAGTTCGCCCGGACGGTCGTCCATGAGCGGATGCGCGCCCGTTTCGTCACGGTGGGATACGACTTCACTTTCGGGAGGAACCGGACGGGGTCTCCCGGGATGCTCCGCCGGATCGGGCGCGAGCTGGGATTCGAAGTGGATATCGTCCCGCCGCTCATGCGCGGGGGCGCGATCGTCAGCTCCAGCCGAATTCGGGAACTCCTGCTGTCGGGACGGGTGCGGGAGGCCGAGGAACTGCTCTGCCGGCCGTATGTGGTGTCCGGCAGGGTGATCCCCGGCGCGGCGCGGGGACGAAAGCTCGGGTTTCCGACGGCAAACATCGAGTTCGTGCAGGAACTCCTCCCGTTGCCGGGAGTGTACGTCATCGACGCCGCCGTAGGGGGTGTCGTGCGGAGAGGGGTGGCCAACGTCGGGTTCAATCCGACCTTCGGGGAGAATTCCCTCGGGGTGGAGGTGCACCTCCTCAACTTCGCGGGCGATCTCTACGGGCAGGATATGGCGGTGCGCTTCCGGGACCGCATACGTGACGAGCGGAAGTTCAAGAGCGTGGAGGAACTGGTGCGCCAGATCGAGAAGGATGTCGGGTATGCGCGATCCGCGCAGCTCACAACGCATCCGGAAACGGACGGCGCTGTCTCCGGAAGACAGCGGGAGGGCGGCGGTCAATGAAGGTTCCGGGGCAGGTTCTCTCCGTTCTTTTTCTCCTCCCGGTCTTCACTGCGTGCACCGGCGGAGGGCCGGGGAGCGCTCCGGAGCCTTCCAGCGTCGCGTCGGTCCAGCAGGCGCTTGTCGCCGCCGTGGAGCGCTCCGTGCCGGCGGTGGTCAACATCCGCACGGTCACCCGCTTCACGCGCGGAACGCCGGGGCCGGGGCGGCGGCCGGACGGCCGGCCGCCGGAGTATCTCGTGGACCTGCTCGAGGAGAACGGCGGATTTCGCGAGAACTCCCTCGGGTCGGGGGTCATCATCGGTGAAGACGGGCTGATCGTCACCAACGAACACGTCATCCGCGACGCGGACGAGATCGTGGTCCGTCTTTCGGATCGGAGTGAGCATCGGGCGAAGGTGGTCGGCGCGGACGTCCGGACGGACGTGGCCGTGCTGCGGATCCAGCCGTCCGGGAAGCTCCCGGTGGCGACACTGGGCGACTCCTCCCGCCTGAAGGTCGGGGAGTTCGCAATCGCGGTGGGGAACCCGTTCGGCCTCGAGAGCACTGTTACCCTCGGGGTGGTGAGCGCGACCGGGCGCAGTGCGGAGCCGGACCTCGAGGGGGGGGACGATTTCATCCAGACCGACGCGTCGATCAACCCGGGAAACTCGGGGGGGCCCCTCCTCAATGCGCGGGGGGAAGTGGTCGGGATCAACACGGCGATGGTGACCGCGGGCCAGGGGATCGGCTTCGCCATCCCGATCAACACGGTCCGGTCGGTGGAACAGGACCTGGTCGCGCACGGGGCGGTTCGGCGGGGATGGCTCGGCCTGGGGATCCAGGCACTCCTCCCGGAGCTCGCGGACGCCTTCGGAGCGAAGGGCGAAAAGGGGATCCTGGTGAACCGCGTCGTTCCGGGCAGCCCCGCCGAGCGGGGGGGCGTGCGGATGGGGGACATCCTGGTCGCCTTCGGAAAGATCCGCGTATCCGGTGTCAAGGAATTCCAGGGGCTGGTCACCGGGACGGCGCCCGGTTCCCCGGTGACGCTCGAGGTGCTCCGCGAGGGGAAGCGGGTGGCGGTGACGGTGACGGTCGAAGAGGCGGAGAAGCAGGCATCGGTCCGGCGCCCGCCCCCCCGTGAGCCGGTGGATCCCCTCGGGATGGCCGTGCGGGCCGTACCAAAGCACCTGCTTCGGGAGATGGAGATTCGCGGAGGCGTCGAGGTGACGTTCGTCGAGACCGCCAGCCCGGCGTGGGACGGCGGCGTCCGGGAAGGGGACGTCCTTCTCTCCATCTACCGGGAAACGGTTCGCGGCCTCGACGAGTACCGGAAGGCCGTGTCGCGGCTCCCCCGGGGGCGGCCGGCCTTCGCCCTGGTCTACCGGGAGGGTGTTCAACTTTATGTGTCGCTGAAAAGCAGGTGAGGAGGCTGTCCGACAGTCTCCCGAGGAGGAGTCGATGGGAGTGGTGAAGGACACGGACGTGGCCCGGCGGATCGCCCGGGCGGTGGTCTCGGACATCGCGTTGTACAACGCGAAGAAGGTCGAAGAGGGTGTCCGGAACGACACCCTCTTCGACCTCCTGAAGGAGGAGATCGTGGAGGGACAGGGATACTACCTGAGCCGCGTCGATCCCGAGATCGCGAAGAGCACGAATTATTTCGACCAGGCCCTGGTGGATGTCCTGCTCAAGCCGGCCGGCCACATCCCCTCGAAGATCTGGTAGCGTGCCGAACGTGCCGTGCGGGACGCACCGGCTGATCGTTCCGGCCGACCGGGCGGGGGAGCGCCTCGACCGGTACCTTCCGGAGGCGATCCCCGGAATTTCCCGGGCACGCGGGCAGCGGTTGATCGAGGAGGGGAACGTCCGGCTGGCGGGAGAAATCGTGCGGCCGTCGATCCGCCTTAAGGGCGGGGAACCGATGACCGTCATCGTCCCTCCGCCCGTACCGCTCGACATGATGGCGGAGGATCTTCCCCTCCGCGTGTTGTATGAAGATGCCCACCTGCTGGTCGTCGACAAGCCCGCCGGCATGGTGGTCCATCCCGCGCCGGGGCATTCCCGCGGGACCCTCGTGAACGCGCTCCTCGGGCGCTCCGACACCTTGTCCGGGATCGGGGGCGTTTCCCGCCCGGGGATCGTCCACCGGCTCGATCGGGACACCTCCGGGGTTCTCGTGGTCGCGAAGACCGACGTCGCCCACGGGACGCTGTCGGCCCGGTTTGCCGCCCACGCGATGGACCGGAAATACCATGGGATCGTCTTCGGTGGCCCGCCTGCGGAAAAGGGGACCGTGTCGACGCGGATCGGGAGGCATCCTGTCCACCGGAAAAAGATGGCGGTGCTGCCGGCGGGGGGACGGGAGGCGGTCACCGGCTACCGGAGGCTCGAAACGTTCGGCCCCTTCTCCCTTATCGAATTCCGGCTGGAAACGGGACGCACCCACCAGGTGCGGGTGCACTGCGCGCACCTCGGCTGTCCGATCGTCGGAGACGACGTATACGGAAGGCCGCGGAAGATCCCTCTCGGGAAGGGGGCGTCCGCGGGGACGGTGACCGTCTCCCGCTTTCTCCTGCACGCGTTCCACCTGGCGTTTCCGCACCCGGTTACCGGGAAACTTCTCTCCTTCACCATCTCCGACCCGCCGGAGTTCGCCGCTTTTCGCGCAGCCGTCAGCGGCCAGGGGGGACATGCTTGACAGGGGGGAGATTCCTGGCATGAACCCCCTTCCGCACTTCGAACAATCTCCCCTGCTGCGTTCCGTGCCGGGGGTCTACCACGCCTTCCTCGGCGTGGATCCGGTGGAGGGCAGGGGGCGCCGCGAGCGTCTCCGGGATGTCTTCTCGCTCTCAGCGGAAACGATCGGGACGCTGAAGCAGGTGCACTCGGCGTCCGTTCTCTTCTTCGAACCCGGAGACGGGGATGTCCCCGGCGGGTGGAAGCGGGAGGGAGACGCCCTCTGGACGGATCGCCCCGGGACCGGCGTGGGGGTCCATACCGCGGATTGCGTCCCCATCCTTCTCGCCCACCGGGAGATCCGCGTCGCCGCGGCCATTCACGCGGGGTGGCGGGGGCTCGCCGCCGGGATCGTCGAGGAAACGGTCCGCGTCCTCGCGGTGCGATTCGGGGACGCCGCCGTGGAGGGGTTCGTCGCCGTCGCGGGCCCTTGCGCGCGGGGATGCTGCTACGAGGTCGGGAGGGATACGGCGGATGCTCTCCACGGTCTCCCGGGGAATGCGGAACACCTGAGGAAGGGGAAGGCGCCGGGGAAGTGGACCGCCGACCTGCAGGCGATCGCCCTCGCGGCGCTCCAGGCCGCCGGGATTCCCGCCGGACAAACGGAGGCGACGGGGCCCTGTACGATCTGCTCCCCCCGTTTCCACTCCTTCCGCCGCGAAAAATCGACGACCGCCCGGCAGTTAAGTTTTCTCTATATCAGGGATTGACGGGGAGGTCTTTTATAAGGTAGTCTTTGAACTTCCGGATCCGATCAGCGTACATTCGGCGATAACCCACTGCCCTTTGGAGTGCCTTCCGAGCGTTTATCCACCACGGTGAAGACGGTGGTTTCTATTTGGCGCAGGACAATACCCATGTTCCCGGGAGAGCGCTCATGAACCTGAAAGAGTTGAAAGGAATGCGGATCGGCGATCTGACCGAGATCGCCAGGAAGATGAACGTGGACGGCGCCGCCGGCCTGAAAAAGCAGGAACTCATCTTCGCCATCCTCCAGTCCCAGACCGATCAGGAGGTGATCGTCTCCGGAGAGGGGGTCCTCGAGGTCCTCCCCGACGGCTACGGGTTCCTCCGCGCCCCCGATTCCAACTATCTCCCGGGCCCCGACGACATCTACGTCTCCCCCTCGCAGATCCGCCGCTTCGGCCTGCGCACGGGGGACACCGTCAGCGGACAGATCCGGGCGCCCAAGGGGGACGAGCGGTACTTCGCCCTCCTGAAGGTGGAAAAGGTCAACTACGAAGATCCCGAAATCAGCAAGGACAAGATCCTCTTCGACAACTTGACGCCCCTCTACCCGCAGGAAAAGTTCACGATGGAATACGTGCACGACAACTACTCTACCCGGATCATCGACCTCATCGCGCCGATCGGCAAGGGGCAGCGCGCGCTGATCACCTCCCCGCCGCGGGCGGGAAAAACGGTCATCCTTCAGAACATCGCGAACGGCCTCACCAAGAACCACCCCGAGGCGGTCCTGATCGTTCTGCTCATCGACGAGAGGCCCGAGGAGGTGACCGACATGCAGCGCAGCGTCGTGGGCGAAGTCATCTCCTCGACATTCGACGAACCGGCGCAGCGACACGTCCAGGTGGCGGAGATGGTCCTCGAGAAGGCGAAGCGCCTGGTGGAGCACAAGAAGGACGTGGTCATCCTGCTTGACAGCATCACGCGGCTGGCGCGGGCCTACAACGCCGTCGTCCCCCCGTCGGGGAAGGTCCTCTCCGGCGGCGTCGACGCCAACGCCCTCCAGAAGCCGAAGCGGTTCTTCGGGGCGGCCCGGAACATCGAGGAAGGGGGGTCGCTGACCATCATCGCGACGGCTCTCATCGAGACCGGCAGCCGGATGGACGAAGTGATCTTCGAGGAGTTCAAGGGGACCGGCAACAACGAACTCGTCCTGGACCGGAAGATCGCCGAGAAGCGGATCTTCCCGGCAATCGACATCAACAAGTCCGGCACGCGGAAGGAGGAACTTCTCCTCGAGAAGAATCTCCTCCAGCGCGTCTGGATCCTGCGGAAGTTCCTCTCCCCCCTGTCGCCTGCGGAGAGCATGGAGTTCCTCCTGGACAAGATCTCCAAGACCAAGACGAACAAGGAGTTCATCGAATCGATGAACGCCTGAAACGCCGGAAAGGAATCGAAACGATGAGGGAAAACATTCATCCGAAGTATGTCGGCACGACCGTGAAGTGCGCCTGCGGGAACACATTCGAGACGAAGTCGCTCTCGGAGGAGATCAAGGTGGCCATCTGCTCCAACTGCCACCCGTTCTTCACGGGCAAGCAGAAGCTGATCGACACCGCGGGACGGATCGAGAAGTTCGAGAAGAAATACGGCAAGGGGGCGAAGGCATAGGGCCCCGGAGGGGTCCTTGCGGTCGTGAACGTCTCGCTGCTCACGTGCACCCCCGACCCGGAGCGCGTCGTCGCGCTCGCGGCCCGGCTGTGCTACTCCCCGGCGTCGATCGGTGAACTACGGGAGGAGATCTCCCGGCGCGATGCGAGGAATCTCATCCGCCGGGTCCTCTCGATGGGGCATGCCTCCGTCCTCGAGCACGTGACCCTCACCTACGGCGTCGAGGGGATCTCCCGCGCCGCCTCGCACCAGCTGGTCCGCCACCGCATCGCCTCGTATTCCCAGCAGAGCCAGCGGTACGTCGCCGCGAAATTCGGGTACGTCACTCCCCCGACCGTCGCGGCTTCCCCCGGCGTATTGGTAGAGTATGAGCGCCACATGGCGGCCTGTTCCCGTCTCTACGCGAGATTGATGAAGGCCGGCGTCCCGCCGGAGGACGCGCGCTTCGCCCTTCCCAACGCGACGGAAACGAAGATCCTGGTCACGATGAACGCGCGTGAACTGCACCATTTCTTCTCCCTCCGCGCGTGCCGCAGGGCGCAGTGGGAGATCCGCGAGATGGCGAAGCGGATGCTCTCGGCCGCGAGGGACCGGGCGCCGCTGCTCTTCGAGACGGCGGGTCCCGGATGCGTCCGTGGCCGGTGCCCGGAAGGGAAGATGAGCTGCGGCAAGCCGGGGGAAGTCCGCCGGGAGATCGCAGCCCTCGGGAAAGGGGTCGGCGACTGATGCCCCCGGAACCTGCGGAACTCGTTCTCGGCGGCCAGGCGGTCATCGAGGGCGTGATGATGAAGGGTCCGCTGGCGTACGCGGTCGCGGTGCGGAAGGCGAACGGGGAGATCCGGGTCCGGGACTTTCCCCTCGTGGAATCGGCCGCGCGGAAGCGGATCGCCAAGATTCCAATCGTGCGCGGGGTGGTCACGATGGCGGCGATGCTTGCGATCGGGTACCGCGCCCTGCAATACTCGGCGGACGAGGCGATGGAGGACGCGGAATGCGCACCCGATGCCGCGAAGGAGACGGGGGATGGAGCGAAGTCCGGGGGGCTTGCCATGGCGGGCGCCATGGTGATGGCGCTTCTCCTGGGGGTCGGCCTCTTTTTCCTGCTCCCGCTGTACGCGACCCATCTCCTGGCCGGCCTGGTCCCCGTCCTCCGGGGGTCGATCGCCTTCAACCTCGCGGACGGTGCGATCCGGGTGCTGATCTTCGTCCTGTACATTGTCGGGATCACGCGGATGAAGGATATCCGGAGGGTCTTCGAGTACCACGGCGCGGAGCACAAGGTGATCAACGCCTACGAGGCGAAAGCGGACCTCACGCCCGAAACGGTGGGGGAGTACCCGCGCCTCCACCCGCGGTGCGGCACCAGTTTCCTCCTGTTCGTGATGGTGATCAGCATCCTCGTCTTCTCCCTCATCCCGAGGGAGAGCTCCCTGCTGGCCAAGGCGCTTTTCCGGCTCCCGCTGATCCCCGCGATCGCGGGGATCTCCTACGAAGTGCTGCGGCTGTCGGCGAAAAAGACCCGGTCCCCCTGGTTCCGGGCGCTCGTCGCTCCCGGGCTGTGGCTGCAGCGGCTGACCACCCGGGAGCCGGACCTGCCCCAGATCGAGGTGGCGATCGCGTCGTTCGGGCGCGTGTCGGGGCCCCCGGGGTCGGAGGTCTCCCTTGTGGGATAAGCTCGAATCGGTTGTGACGCGGATACCGGAGCTGGAGCGGCTGCTGTCGGACCCGTCGGTCACGGGGAACCCTCGGGAGATGCAGCGGGTCGGGCGGGAGCTCGCCGACCTGCGCCCGGTGGCGGTGGCCCACGCGCGGTACCGGAAGATCGAGCAGGAGCTCTCCGACAACCGCGCCCTCCAGGACGGCGAGACAGATCCCGCGATGAAGGCGATGGTCCGCGAGGAGATCGATCGGCTGACCTCGGAAAAGGATCGTCTCGCCGAGGAGATCCGCGCCCTGCTCGTGCCGAAGGATCCCAACGACGACAAGAACATCCTCATCGAGATCCGCGCCGGCGCCGGGGGAGACGAAGCGTCCGCCTTTGCTGGAGAGCTCTTCCGCGCCTACGGGATGTACGCCGACTCCAAGCGCTGGAAGGTGGAGATTCTCTCCCGCAGCGAGACGGGGTTGGGGGGAACGAAGGAAGTGATCGCCATGATCGAGGGGCGTGGGGCGTACAGCCGCCTGAAGTACGAAAGCGGCGTCCACCGGGTCCAGCGCGTGCCGGCGACGGAAGCGGGGGGAAGGATCCACACCTCCACGGTGACGGTTGCGGTGATGCCGGAGGCGGAAGAGGTGGACGTCCAGATCCAGCCGGACGACCTCCGGATCGACGTCTTCCGCTCCTCCGGTCCCGGTGGCCAGAGCGTCAACACCACCGACTCCGCGGTGCGCATCACGCACGTTCCCACGGGGCTCGTTGTCCAGTGCCAGGACGAGAAGTCCCAGTTGAAGAACAAGTCGAAGGCGCTGAAGATCCTCCGCTCGCGCCTCTATGACGCGGAGATGGCGAAACGCCAGTCCGAGCGGGCCGATCTGCGCCGCTCCCAGGTGGGAACCGGGGACCGCAGCGAACGGATCCGCACCTACAATTTTCCCCAGAATCGCGTGACCGACCACCGGATCGGCCTGACGCTGCACCAGCTCTCCACCGTGCTCGACGGCGGATTCGACCCCTTCATCGACGCCCTGACGTCCCAGGCCCAGGTCGAGGCGCTCCGCAAGACCGGCTGAGTGCCGCGTTTCATCAATACGGCAGCATGTGTCCGTGAGATAATCAGACTTCGGGCTCGCGGGGGGGCTTCCACTCCGCTACGCTCGCGACCTTCGACCGCTCGCTGCGATTCCGTGCAGTGGGAGGACACTCCTTCCCTTCCTCCCGCGTCTACACCAGGAATGTCCCCCCTTGGCCTCCATACGCTGCCCCACCGTCGAATCCGCTCCGGTGGGGTACCCCTTCAGCGTATTGTATGGGGCGCTGCGTGGAACCCCCCCGCTGCGCCCTACGTTTACGTTACCGTATCCATGGAACGCAGCACTTAGTACACCATTTCGTTCGTACGGCAACGTATCGGGAAGACAGCACGGAAGGCGCACGCCCCAATACGAGCTTCGCGCTGCCGGGGTACCCCCGCAGTAGGAAGAACGGGGGGCACAACGGAAGGGTCCGGCGGAGTCGCCGCAGGAGGGGGGCGCAGTGAGGTAAA
>Ga0268386_10001121_pt1 | contig 18127 bp, 17 predicted proteins | sample RVTome_15_FD_200260 | JGI IMG/M metagenome (GOLD analysis project Ga0268386, IMG submission 200260) | Soil microbial communities from uranium-contaminated site in the Upper Colorado River Basin, Wyoming, United States - RVT150D86... ...
TTCGCACGAGTGGCACGAGTTGTTGTGTCGTGTGCGAAATGAATTTCGCACTACGGGCTACGCGGTCCCGACCGGGACGCCGTTCAGCATTTCCGACCCGACCTGCCCGACCGATTCCACGTCGGTGTCGCGAGTGATTTCGTTCAGACTGAGGACCGCCAGCCGGGGCAGCACGGCGGACGTGATCTGTTTCAGACCGGCGCGGACCTGCGGGCTGCAGATGGCGACCGGGGGGTGTCCCTGTTGGACGAGGTGTTCCAGGTGCGAGGCGAGTTCCCGCGTGACCTGCTCGGCGATCTGCGGGGAAAGTTTGATCGTCAGCCCCCGCTCGCCGTAGTCGAAGCCGGCGGCGAGGATGTCTTCCAGCGCCGGGTCGAACGTCACCACGTGCAGCACGCGGTTGCGGTCGCGGTACTGCTGGCAGATTGTGCGGGCCAGGGCGTGCCGCACGTATTCGGTGAGGATGCCCAGGTCTTTCGTGCGATCGGCGTAGTCGCCGAGCGTTTCGAGGATGGTTTCGAGGTCGCGAATCGGCACGCGCTCCCGAAGCAGGTTCGCGAGCACCTGGTGCACCTGCGAGACCCGCAGCAGGTCGGGGATGAGTTCGTCGACAACCTTGGGGGCCGTCTCTTTCAGGTTGTCGAGCAACTGGTGCACCTGCTGCCGGGTAAGCAGCTCGTAGCTGTGGTCGCGGACGACTTCCGTGAGGTGCGTGATGATGACGGCCGACGGTTCGACGACGGTATAGCCCATCAGCTCGGCCCGGTCGCGCTGGCTTTCTTCGATCCACTTCGCGGGGCGTTTGAAGGCCGGTTCGGTCGTGGCGATGCCCGGAATCTCGCCGGCCGTCGCGCCGGTGTCGATGGCCAGCAGGCCGTCGGTGTAGACATCGCCCCACGCCACGGGGACGTCGCGAATTTTGATCTGGTACTGCCGCTGATCGAGCCGGATGTTGTCGCGAATGCGGACCTTCGGCAGGATGATCCCCAGGTCCTGGGCGATCTTGTGGCGGATGCGCGTCACCCGGTCCAGCAGGTCGCCGCCGGTCGCGGGGTTCGCGAGGCGGATCAGCCCGACGCCCAGTTCCAGTTCCATCGGGTCGACAAACAGGTGGTCTTCGGGTTTCGGTTCGGGGCGCTTCTGCGTCTGCTCGGTCTCGGCCTGTTTCCGCGTTTCCTCTTCGGCTTTCTTCGTGCGCGTGAGGGTCAGCGCGACAAAACCGCAGACGGCGGCGAGGCCGAGCATGGTGAACGTCGGCAGGCCGGTGAAGGCCAGCGCGACGAGGAAGCAGGCGGCGAGAATCATCGCCTCCGGGTGGCGGAACAACTGCGAGACGGCTTCCCGCGGCAGATCGCTGTCGGACGAGCTGCGGGTGACGATCAGCCCGGCGGCGAGCGAAATCAGAAACGCCGGCACCTGCGTCACGAGGCCGTCGCCAATGGTGAGCGTGGTGAAGACCTCGACGGCCCGGCGGAACTCCATGCCGTTTTCCACCATGCCGAAGTACAGCCCGGCGATGATGTTGATCACCGTAATCACGATGCTGGCGATGGCGTCGCCGCGGACGAACTTGCTGGCCCCGTCCATCGCCCCGTAGAAGTCGGCCTGTTGGGTGATTTCCTGCCGGCGGGCCTTCGCCTGCTCGCGGGAGATGAGGCCGGCGTTGAGGTCGGCGTCGATGGCCATCTGCTTGCCCGGCATGCCGTCGAGGGCGAAGCGGGCGGCGACTTCTGAGATGCGGGTCGCCCCCTTGGTGATGACCAGGAACTGGATGGCGATCAGAATGATGAAGATCGTCAGCCCCACCGCCACCTGCCCGCCGGCGACGAATTTGCCGAAGGCTTCGATGACCGCCCCGGCCGCCGCCGTCTCCGCCGTCGCGCCGCGCGTCAGAATCAGCCGCGTGGAAGCGACGTTCAGCACCAGCCGGGCCAGCGTGGTCCCCAGCAGCAGGGCGGGGAAGACGCTGAATTCCAGCGGCCGGCGGACGTAGACCGTCGTCAGCAGGATCACCACCGCCGCCGTGATGTTGCACGCCAGCAGCAGGTCCATCAGCAGCGGCGGCAACGGCGCGACGATCACCAGCACGGAGGCGATGATCAGCACGGGAAAGATGAGCGCACGGCTCCGCGCGAAGAACCCGCGCGGCCCGGCATCAACCTCGGACGGCATCCAAGACTCCGGACGAGCAGCAGCCCGTGGATATGACAGGGAATGAATTGTGGGAGGGAGATTTGGAGAGAGGTGAGGGGCGTTCTTTAATGAATCTTGGAAATCGTGTCCAGATAGAACGAAAAAATTGTCGCGTCCGGGGGCGCGACGCATGTTGCACGGAGTTTTCGATCCATCGACGATCGCTCGAAGGGGCCGCGGATCAGGCCGATCGAGCGGATTTTCCCACCGCGGCGAATCGGCAACTAAACTTTGAACATGCGATTTTTCACCCCCCCAACTTTTTTAGCCGCCTTTTTCAGATACGGATAAAGGGCGGGTTATAGATTTGGGGGTGAAAAATTCTCTTTCTCCACCTGCGATCCGAACAGCAGCCCACTTCTGATCCGCGGAAATCCGCCCGATCCGCTCGATCCGCGTTCCTCATGGCTGCTGAAGTGCTCCGGTCGCTCACGCTCCCGGCTCGCCTGACGTGCTAACCCGGGACGGGAACGTGCGCCAGAATCTGCTCGATAATCTGCACCGCCCGCGCCCGCTGGCCTTCGCGGAGCATGCTGCGGCAGACGATGCGGTGGGCCAGCACCGGGACCGCCAGGTGCTTCACGTCGTCGGGGACGACGTAGTCGCGGCCTTCCAGCAGGGCGTAACTCTGGGCGGCATGGTACAGCGTGATCGCCCCGCGCGTGCTCACCCCCAGGTCGAGCTCGTCGTGGCTGCGCGTCGCTTCCACCAGGTCGAGGATGTATTCGTTGATCGACTCGTCGACGGCCACCCGGCGGGCCGAGTTCTGCAGCTCGTGCAGCTCGTCGACGGAGAGCACCGGTCCCAGCGTGTCGACCGCCTCGCCGTTGCGGTGGGCCGTGATCACATCCAGCTCGATCCGCCGTTCGGGATAGCCGATCGCCGTGCAGAGCAGGAAGCGGTCGAGCTGGTTTTCCGGCAGCGGGTAGGTCCCCTGGTGCTCGTAGGGATTCTGGGTGGCGACGAGGAAGAACGGCGAGGCCAGCGGGTAGGTGTGCCCTTCCACGGAGACCTGCCGTTCGCTCATCGCTTCCAGCAGGGCGCTCTGCGTGCGGGGGGTGGTGCGGTTGATTTCGTCGGCCAGCAGCACGTTGGTGAAGATCGGCCCCTTGCGGAACTCGAATTCCCCCAGGTTCGGCAGGAACACGCTCGAACCGAGGATGTCGCTGGGGAGCATGTCCGGCGTGCACTGCAGGCGGGTGAACTCGCAATCGAGGCTGCGGGCCAGCGCCTTGGCCAGCGACGTTTTGCCCACGCCGGGGGCGTCTTCGATCAACACGTGGCCGCCGGAAAGCAGGGCCACCAGGCACAGTCGAATCGGGTCCGGCTTGCCCATCAGCACGCGTTCGACGTTCTGCTCGAGGCGGCGGATGGCGGAAACGCCCGATTCCGCGGCCCGCAGACGGCTGCTCGACGCGACCCCTTCCGCCGAGATGTGGGGAGCCTGCAAAGCGTGACGCTCAAAATCCATCAGTTCCACCCGGGTTGGCGACGGCGGAGAATCGTCCGACGTGTGCCAAACGCGATTCTGGCCGCCAGCCAGTTTAACACCGCCGGGGGCGAGAGTCTTCCGATCCGTGCAGTTCGATTCACGATTTCTTGACGTTGCGCCAGGCCCACGAAGCCCGGCAACGCGGTGGGCGGGCGAATTCGTCACCGCGTGGACAGACGGAAATCCGCGTGCGCGACGTCATCGCGGGGGACGGTGAACATCAACGCGCCGCTGCCGGGCGACGAGTATCGGGGCGGCAGCAATTCGCCGCGTTGATCGCGCCCGGCTCCCGCAGTTTTCGAAATCACGACGCGGTATTCCCCCGGGGGAACGCCGGGAATGCCGTCGGTGGCAAGCTGGAACGACCCGTTCGCGTCGGTCTTTCCAACGGCGACGACGGTCTTCCCTTGAACGAACGAGACGGTCGCCCCTTCCAGCGGTTTGCCGTCCAGCGTGACGGTCCCGGTCGAGACGACCTGTTTGGCCTTCGTGAGCACGTACTTCCGCGGCTTCGGCTGGTTGATCTTGAAGATTTCGTCCTCGAGTTTCTTCGCGTCTGCTTTGTGTTTCTTGATTCGCTCGTCCAGGCCGTTGAGCTTCTCTTCGAGAGCGGCAACCTGTTTGATGAGTTCGTCATTGTCCGGCGAGGCTGCAAGCTGTCGTTTCAGGCGGGCGTGCTGCTGGAAGGCGCGCCATTCGTTCCGCAGCGATTTCACGGGGCCGTCGTTGCGTTTCTTGTTGAGCATCGCGACGGCCAGCGCCTGTTTGTACTGCGGGGTTTTCCTGCTGTTGTGCAGTTGCAGGCCGGCGAACAGGGCGTTGCTCTTGAAGCGGCCGATTTCCTCGCCGTCGATCGTGAGCGTGTACAGCCCCGCGGGCATATTGAGCACCTGCAGCACGTCGCGGTTGACCAGCGCCACCGACCCGCCGAGCAGCTTCTGGCCTGGCTCGGCTTCCGGGGGGACCACCCAGGGGAGCTTGCGGGTCTCGAAGGTGAATTCCAGCGAATCGGCGGTGCGTTTAATCCCCGAAACCTTGCCCCCGCGGACGATCGCGGCGGTCCCCTTGGGTCCGTTGACCAGCAGGATCGAAGACACGAACGACTGCGGGACGAGATCGCCCAGGATCGAAAACGCCATCACGACCTGCCCCGGCGGGTCGGGATGGATGGCGTCTTTGATGAGCGTGAACCCGGCGTCTTTCTTCCGTTCTCGCAGCGTGAGCGCGTTGAGGCGGGAGTACATGTCGACAAACCCGTATCCCTCGTTGACCGCCTTTTCACGCAGCCACGTTCCGTAGTACGCCAGCACGGCGTTGTACTGGTCGAGGGTGGCATCGGGCGTTTTCCGGCGGCGTTTCCGCAGGCGGGCGGCGCGGGAGTCGTACATCGTCGGCGTCATCAGCACCGGCGTCGCACCGGCCTGTTTGATGCGGGCGATGAGTTCGGTCATGTCTTTCTGATACGTCTCGAAGATCGGCTTGTCGAAGGGGCGGTACTGGCCGTCGTTCATCCCCAGCAGCACGGTGACGTACTTCGGCTTGTAGGCGGCGACGTCGCGGTCGAACCGCTGCAGCGCGTCCCAGGCCTTCGCCCCACCGACGCCGGCGTTGTGGAACTTCAGCCGCATCTTCGGAAAGCGGGTGTAGAAGTAGTCCTCGACGTACTGCGTGTAGAGGCACTGGTGGGTGATGCTGTCGCCGAGGAAGACGACGGAGTCGCCGGTTTTGAGGTCGAGTCGGGGGAGGGGTTTCTTGTATTCGTCCTGCGCAACGCCCGGCTTGGCAGACGTGGCAAGGATCAGAATTGCAAGCGCCACGTTGCTCGCGAAGACTCGATTCATCATTATCCCCCAGCAGTTGTCTCTCACGGTAGGAACAAACGGCCCACGCCGCGAACTTCGTCGATGCGTCCAAGGTAATCCAGCAGCCGCTCGGCGACCAGTTCCGCGTATTCCCGATCCTGGAGCACGCGTTCGGCGTTTGCGAAGTTGAAGACAGGCAAGCTGTCGGCTTTGACGTTGTTGCGAATCGTCGATTCCAGCGAAGTGGGGCCTTTCGCATTGCGGTTGTTCGTGATCAACACGGCGTCATGTCGTTGACAGGCATGCCAAACGACGTCGTCCGGAGCCGTTTCGGACAATGCCATGTCGGCGAACGTCAGGACAGACGGATCGAGTTCATCCCACCACTCGATCCATTCATCTCCTTTCAAGATCTGGATCAGCGCGTCGACGTGCAGTTTGACGTTCTCATCCGCCACGATTGCCGTCACCTGCGGTCTCCAACGAGGTCTCAGCTTCGCGATTCTGACGGGCTTTGGCCGCCGCACGTCGAGCTCGGCCTTCAGCAACAATGGCATCCAGTTTCGCCTGAATCTCCGGCGGATTGCCTCGTGCGTCGCGGTCGAGCATCTCCTGGTACTGCGGCATCAATTCCTCCGTGTGCGATTCGATGTACCGCACTGCTTCCTGGACCTGATGCAACGACAGGCGGAACAGTTCCGCGATGTCCGCGTGTTCCCAGTTTCTCGTTGTGTAATCGAGAATGTCGAAAACCGTGATCCGCGTGCCTTTGATTTCCGGCCCGCGGCCTCGGTCGATGATGATCTGTTCGGTGGCCGTACCAGGTTCTGACATGATTCGCTCCACTGCCGCCTCGGCGAGATGGGCTATGGCAAGTATAATCTTCCAGTCCCGCGGACGTTGTCGATATACATAATGTAGTCCAGTAGCGATTCCGCAATCAGTTCCACATACTCTGAATCATTCAAGACCCTTTCGGCATCGGCAAGCGTGAACACTGGAAGCGCGGATGGTTCGTTTCTGGCTTCAATCGTCGCTTCAAGAGAATCCGGGTCATCCGCATTACGATTTCCCGTGATGAGAACGACCTCTGCGGCCTGGCATTTGTCCCACACCTCCGCGTCGGACGAATCGGAATCGAGATCGAGTTGCTCGAAGATGAAATAACGCAAACCCAGTTCGTGCCAGATATCGCCCCAGACCTTCCCTTGAACGACGGCCACAATCCGCTCGACTTGTCCGACGACATCAGCGTCCGCCACGATTCCCTTCATCGCCGTTCTCCGCGTGCCACTTCCGCTTGCGCTCTTCCCACATGGGACGGTTCTTTTCGCGAATCGCGTCCAGCTTCGCCTGAACTTCCGGCGGATTTCCCCGTCTGGCGCGCTCTAACATTCGTTCGTATTTCGGCATGATCTCATCGCGATGACGGTCGATGTAATCAATCGCAGCGAGAACCTGATCGGAGGAAACTCGAAACAATGCCGCAATCGCCGTGTGATGCCAATTGCCGGTCGTGTAGTCCAGGATGTCGTAGACCGTAATTCGCGTCCCTTTGATTTCCGGCCCGCGCCCGCGATCAATGATGACGGGTTCGCCGCCCGGCAATGGCTGATCTGCCTTTCCAGGAGTCGGTCGTCCGAGTTCGAATTCCTCTTTGTGCAACCGGATGTACTTCACCGCTTCCTCGACCTGTTGCAATGAGAGATCGAACCGCTCTGCGACGTCGGCGTAATTCCAGTCCCTGGTGGAATACTCGATGATGTCGAACAGCGTGGTTGCCGTCCCCGCAATTTGCGGGCCGCGCCCCTGGTCGACGATGACTGGTTCGGTGATCGTATTGGTTTCGGCCATGTTATCGCTCACTTTCGTTTAATCCGCTTCCGCAGCGCCGCGATCGCATCCGAATACACGTCGAGCACTCGCCCCCGTTCCACCGCGTCCGCGAATTTCCCCTTCTCTGCGATTATACGCCGATTGGCGAGCATTTCCGCCAACAATTGCCGCGCGACGGCCGAATCGAAACGCGACTTGCCGGCGACCGTGACGTAGATCGGACTCGTGTGGGAAAACAGATCGCGGCCGAGCTCGTTCCGCGGGACGGCTTCCGTCAGCTCTTTGTCCCCCTTCACCGGCGGCGGAGGCGTTCGCAACGCGATCCACGATGGGCCGTCAATTTGCAAGGTTTCCGAAAACTCCGCCTCGAAATGTGCGCCCACTTTTCGGCTTGCCCGTTTCGCACGCACCTGCCCATTGACGATGACCTCAATCCGCCGGAAATCCACCCGCCCGAACGCGCGGGCTTTCAATGCGACTTTCCCCACCTTCCGCAGCGCGACCGTCTCGCCGAGCTGCTTCCCGTCGACCGACAATTCCAACAGCGGCCCGTTGGTGATGTAACTCCGGCCCGCGGCCAGCGCGTCGAGCCAGCTCTTGACCGTCAGGTCGCTCCGCAGGTCACAGTAGACGCGGGAGAAGTCGTACTGGAACCAGTCCGTCCCGGTCGAAAACGGCACCCGGACGCCGGCGTTCAGATAGCGGTAGAAGCTGTCTTTGAAGCTGCCGTGCGTGCCGCCGTCGAAGATGTTCTGCGCGTCGATCTTGCCGGCCAGGAAGCTGGGGGCCGATTCCATCCCCCAGTTGTTGTGGCACCAGATGACGGTGGCGCCGTCTTTCTTCGCGGTCTCGATGCCGCGGCGGAGCGGAAGGCCGTCGGTGCCGATTTTCATGATGCCCGGTCCGATGCTGACCGGCTGAATGAGCTTGCGGATGTTGAGCAGCATCACGTGCCCGTAGCCCTGCCCGAACCCGGCGAAGTTGTGCCGGTGCTCTTCCCCGTTGCCGAACCGCACGCCGGACTGCTTCGTCAGCTTCGCGAGGTCATCGCTGGTGTAGCGGTTGGAAATGTACTCCCGGTCGGCGACGGCCCGCTCGAGGTACGAGACGAACACCATGTCCAGCCCGTCGGCTTTGGGAATCTCCCGAAGGTAACGGTCGCATTCCTTGCGGGTGAGTTTCATCAGGTGCAGATGCGTGTTCGCCGAGCGGTAACCCTTGGCCGACGCGCTGTAGAAGCGTTTCAGCCGGATCGCGACGGTCTGCTTGTCGGCCCCGGTGAGGTCGACCGTGACGGTCCGCTGTTCGGTTTCGAGGCCGGAGAACGCCGTCAGCGTGAGCTTCTTCCGCGGCAACTTGATCGTCGTTTCGCCGGGCAGCACCTTCCAGCGGGCGATCGGCAACTTATTGCTCAGCCCCTGGCCGCGCGCGAGCAGTTCCGGAGTGTCCACCGGCTTGCCGTCGGCGTCGGCGATCTGCATCAAGCCGGGCAGCGTGCGGCCGGTGTCGGCGTCGACGAGCCGCAGGGTGACGGTGCAGGTCGCGTCGTCGCCGTCCGTTTTCACGGCGACGGCCCCGCCCAGGAGCGCGGCGGCCAGCAGGAAGGTGATGGCGGGTTTCACGGAGTATTCCGGTGAGAGGAGGCGTGGAGGCCGGACTTCATGCTAGAATGACGTAGGAGTCGATACAACCGGTCCCCGGTTGGAGACGGGGTTCGACGCATGTCGAGGTTGGCTGACGGGTGTCGAAGGAGAACGAAAATGTCAATTGACGAAAGGGCGCAAGCGGTCCTCGACTTGAAGACGCTGGAACTTCCCGCCGTTCCGCGCGTTCTCAGCATTGAAGTTGAACCGGACGTGGGCACGGACGGCGAAGACGCGCTGCGCGTCTACGTCATCATGCCGGACGACACCACAGACGAAAGTCTGCTCGGCGGGAACGTGCTTCAGATAAAGCGGGCGATCCACCGTCGACTGATCGAGGAGGGGATCGACCTGTTCCCGATTGTGTACCTGAGGACTGAAAGCGAACGACGCGAGGATCTCGAGGAAATCGGAAGATAACAGGGACCGGACGGATGCACGACGATCTGCTTCAGCAGGCGCGAAATCTAGCGCTGCTTGATGCAAGGAAACCGAAGCAGGCGAATCTCCGCCGAGCGATTTCGGCAGCCTATTACAGCCTCTTTCATTACCTGGTCGACCAGTCGTGCCGGCTCGTGCTTGGGACACGACATGACCAGGCGCCGTACCGTCAGGTCCTTGGCCGGGCCTTTGAGCACACAACGATGAAGGAGGCGTGCCGATCCTTCGCGGGCGGCACTCTCAAGGCCGGTGCGAGCAAGGGGCTGCCGCCGTCGTTCGTGGTCCCACCTGAGAACGTGGACATCGCAGCATTATTCTTCGAATTGCAGACGAAGCGTCACCAGGCCGACTACGATTTGACGGAACGCTTCCGGCGTAAGGACGTCCTGGGGTTGATCGGCGACGTTGACATCGCGATTCGGCGATTCCAGCGAATCCCCTCGACCAACGAAAAGAAGTTCTTCCTCGCCTGTCTCTGGGCCTGGAAAGCGCTCGCCAATCGCTGAGCGCCCCCACATGCGCCAAATCGCGACGAACGGCATAAAATAGAGCAGCACGTCCGTCTCGACTTGAGGAAACCGCATGACCACCGCGCTCGACGAACTCCGCCAGAAACAGCTCGCGCAGGCCGAGGAGCTGTTCTTCTCCGGCCCGCAGAAGGAAGGCTTCGCGAAGGAACTGTACTTCGGGAAGTTCCGCGCGGAGTCGATCATTCCGTTCCCCGTGCTCACCGGCGAACAGCGCCGCCGCGGGGATGAAGCCGTCGCGGCGGTGCGCGAGTTTGTCGACGAGCACATCGACCCGGACAGGATCGACCGCGAGGAGGACATCCCCCGCGACGTGATCCTCGGTCTCGGACAGATCGGCGTGCTGGGGGCGACGATCTCGCCGAAGTACGGCGGGCGGGGATTGCTCCAGCAGAACTACTGCCGCGTGATGGAAGTTATCGGCGGGCATTGCGCCTCGACGGCCGTGTTCGTTAACGCTCACCATTCCATCGGGCTGCGGGCGCTGGAACTGTTCGGCACCGAAGAACAGAAGGCACGCTGGATGAAGCCGCTGACGACCGGCGAGGAAATCGCCGCGTTCGCGCTGACCGAACCGGAGGCCGGCTCCGACGCCGCCAACGTGCAGACGAGAGCCGAACCGACGCCCGACGGCACCGGATACGTGTTAAACGGCACGAAACGCTACATCACCAACGGCGGCATTGCGCAGGTGCTCACGGTCATGGCCCGCACGCCGGACGCCAAAGATCCCGCCGGCAGAGTCACCGCGTTTCTCGTCACGCCGGACATGGACGGGTTCGAAGTGCTCGAAGCCCGCATGCCCAAGTGCGGCATCCGCGGCACGGCGACGGCACGGCTCCAGTTCACCGACATGTTCGTTCCTGAGGAGAACATCCTCGGCCCCATCGGCAAAGGTCTGCGGGTCGCGTTGACGGTCCTCGACTTCGGCCGCACGACGTTCGGGGCAAGCTGCACCGGGGCGGCGAAGTTCTGCATCGAGAAAGCGATCGAACGGGCCAACTCGCGCAAGCAGTTCGGGCAGACGCTGGGGGAGTTCGAGCTGGTCAAAGCGAAGATCGCCCACGCCGCGGCCGACATCTTCGCGATGGAAAGCGCCACCTACCACACCGCCGCCCTGATCGACAGCGGGGCCGAAGACTACATGCTCGAAACGGCGATGTTGAAGGTTTTCGCCAGCGACGCGTTGTGGCGGATCGTCAACGACACGCTGCAGATCTGGGGCGGGGCAGGCTACTTCAACGATCAACCGTTCGAACGCATGATGCGGGATGCGCGGATCAACCTCATCGGCGAGGGAGCCAACGACGTGCTGCGGTGTTTCATCGCCGCCGTCGGTCTGCGGAACATGGGGAAGCAGCTTGAAGAGATTCTGAAAAGGCCCTGGAAGGCCGCGAAACTGTGGCGGTCGGCACCGCGAATTCCGGTCCCCGCCCGCACCGCCGAAAACCTCACGCGCCGCAGCCGGCTGGAATCGGCCGCGAAGCAGCTCGCCCGGCAGATCGCCGCCTTCAGCCGCCGTTGCCAGCGAATGCTCATCAAGCATCGCGAGGCCATCCTCGAAGAACAGTGCCTTCAGGCGAGAATCGGCGACACGGCGATGGAGCTGTTCCTGGCAAGCTGCGTCTACTCGCGGCTGTGCTCGCTGGCCTGCGACGCCGAGCAGGACGAGGCCGCCCGCGACCGCGACTTTCAGACGGGGCTGTTCTACCTGCAGGCTTCCCACCGCCGGAACGCCGAGAGGCTTGCGGCGCTGACGAACAACGACGATGCGGAGCAGAAGCAGGCGGCGGAGGTCTGGCTGAAGGGGACCGCTGCGCATTAGACTGATTGGTGAAACCCACTTCACAGGAAAGACACTCATGGCCACTGCAACGCCCGCGAAGCTGCTGACCGCGGAAGAATACTTGCGATTGCCCGACCTGGGCGTTCCGACGGAACTCGTGCGAGGGGAGATCGTCGAAATGAACCGGCCCGGATTTCGGCACGGCGTCGTTTGTGGAATCATCGCCGGCACGGTTCGAGAATTTGCGAAATCACGTTCACTCGGCCGGATCGCGACAAATGATTCGGGTGTGGTCACCGAGCGAGGGCCGGACACGGTCCGGGGCCCGGATGTCGCGTACTACAGTTATCAACGAGTGCCGAAGGGTCAGACGCCGAAGGGTTATCCTGATCAGCGACCCGAAATCACGTTCGAAGTCCTGTCGCCCGACGATCGTTGGAAAGACGTCCATGCAAAGGTTGCAGAATACCTGGCGGCCGGCGTCGACGTCGTCGTGGTCGTCGATCCGGACAGTGAGACCGCACACGTTTCCTTTCCGGATCAGCCGGGCAGAATCCTCGAAGCGCATGACCGATTGGAATTTCCCGGCATCCTGCCGGGATTTTCCGTCTCCGTCGCGGAACTGCTGAGCGACGAGTGAACGAAAAGTAGCAGCCGAACAAAGTGATCATCCCGTTTCGAAGCAGCGCAGGATTCCGCCATGTCCACCGCAACGCCACCGAAGTTGCTCTCGGCCGACGAATATCTGGTCATGGACGAACCGGGCTGTCCCACCGAACTGGTCCGCGGAGAAATCGTCGAAATGAATCAGCCGACTTTTCGACATGGGCGCGTCTGTGCCCGCATCGGCCGATTGCTCGACGAATTCGCCGAAACCAACGACGTGGGGCACGTCGTCAATAACGATTCCGGCGTGATCACCGAGCGGGGCCCAGATACCGTCCGCGGTCCCGACGTCGCGTACTTCAGCTACGACCGAATTCCGAAAGACGAGGATCCGGACAGTTTTCCCTACGTGTCGCCGGAGATCGTGTTCGAGGTGTTGTCTCCGAGCAATCGCTGGACTCAAGTGCTGGCCAAGATCGGCGAATACCTCGACGCCGGCGTCTGCGCGGTCGTCGTCGTCGACCCGGGCGAGACCAGGATGCAGATCTATTCAGCCGATGGGGACGTGCAGATCCTGCAGAAATCGGACCTGCTGACGTTCCCGGAAATCCTGCCCGGCTTTTCGAATTCCGTGGAGAAACTGATTCGCCGGTAAGCGGTCGACTCCAACGCAACTTTCGGCTGAATGGCGCATCGCCACACGCCGCGAATCGATCCGGTTAACGCGTCTTCCGGTACTCATTGGGCGTCTGCTGGAATTCATGCTCCAGCTTGCCAGAAACCGCGGTACGCACCCTGGTTGACGATTCGGGGAAATACCGGTGGAAATTCGCCGGCGGTTTGTTAAGGTGGAAGGTTGCGATTCCCCTCTTCCGCCGGCCAGCGGTCCTTCCTGCCGGCAATTGTCGGCCGCGGACCGCGGCGCACGGTCTGGAGCAGATCCATGAACACGCCCCTTCTCGCCAAAGACATCATGGTGACCCGGCTGGTCACGCTGACCCCCCACATGGATGTGTTCCAGGCGATCGGCCTGTTGCTCAAGCACCGCATCTCCGGCGCGCCGGTGATCGACGAAGAGCGGCGCTTTCTGGGGACGTTCTCCGAAAAATGCTGCATGCGGGTGCTGGTCGAGGCGGCCTACGACCAGTTGCCGACCACGAAGCTCTACGCCTTCATGGACACGACGGCCCGCACGGTGACCGAAGAGACCGACCTGCTGACGATCGCGCAGATCTTCAACGAAACGACGTACCGCCGCCTGCCCGTGCTGCAGGGCGAGACGCTCGTCGGCCAGATCAGCCGCCGCGACGTGCTGAAAGCCGCCCACCAGCTCAACGCATTTTCCCCGAACCGGGAGACGGCGTTGCTGTATCTCAGCTCGATTTTCGACCGCGAGTCGGCGCCGATTGCTTGAGTGTTCGCGAATCAACGTAGTGCGAAATTCATTTCGCACGAGCTATGTTGCGTGCGAAATGAATTTCGCACTACGTTCGTTCACAACCACTCACCGCCTCGTCAATCGCCGCGAACACCGCGTCGCACAATTCGTCGATCAGCCCGCCCGGCATCGCGGGGGCCGGCATCAGGACAACGACGTCCCCCAGCGGGCGGATCACGACATTCCGCTGGCGGGCCGCCAGCGTCACGCGGTGGCCGGTGCGGCGTTCCGGCGGAAAGGGGACGGCCCCGTCGCGGTCCCGCACGAGTTCGATACCCACCATGATTCCCTTCTGCCGCACCTCCCCCACGTGCGGATGGTCCCGCAATTCGGCCAGCCGCCGCGACAGCCGTTCGGCATTGCGGTTCACGTTCGCCAGCACGTCGTTGCGGTCGAACAGAGCCAGCGACGCCAGCGCGGCGGCACAGCCCAGCGGGTTGCCGGTGTAGGTGTGGCCGTGGAAGAACGTGCGGCCCTCGTGCGCTTCGCCGAGGAAGGCCTCGTAGATTTCGTCGGTCGTCAGCGTGGCGGCCAGCGGGAGATAGCCGCCGGTCAGCCCTTTCGCGAGGCAGAGGATGTCGGGGGAGACGGCTTCCTGCTCGCAGGCGAACAGCGTCCCCGTGCGGCCGAAGCCGACGGCGACCTCGTCGGCGATAAGCGGGATGCCGTATTCCGCGGTCAGCTCGCGGACCCGTTTCAGGTAGCCCGCGGGATGCACGAGAATTCCCGCCGCCCCCTGCACGAGCGGCTCGATGATGAAGGCGGCGATGCGTTCGTGATTCTCGCGGACGACACGCTCCAGCTCGCGGAAACAGTGTTGAAGGTACGACTCCGCCGTCTGCCCGGCGGGAACGCGAAACGCGACTGGCGACGGGACTTCCAGCGCCGGAAACAACAGCGGCCCGTAGGCGCGGTGAAACGTCTCGATCCCTCCCACGCTGACGGAGCCGATCGTGTCGCCGTGGTACGCCCCGCCGACGCGAATGTAAGTGCTTCGCCCAAAACCCAGGGATTTGTCAAATCCCTGGGTTTTCTGGCGGTGGTACTGAAACGCGATCTTCAGCGCCGCCTCGACCGCCGTCGAGCCGTTGTCGGAGTAGAACACGCGGTTCAACCCCGCGGGCGTGCGACGCACGAGCTGCTCGGCCAGCTCGATCGCCGGCAGGCTCCGCAGTCCCAGCAGCGTCGTGTGGGCCACGCGGCCGAGCTGCTCGCGGATCGCCGCGTCGATTTCCGGCACGCGATGCCCGTGGACGTTGCACCACAGCGACGAGATTCCGTCGAGATACCGCCGGCCGTCGACGTCGATCAGATGGAACCCCTCGGCGGACGCGATGACGGGGGCGTCTTCCGTCTCGAAGGCCTGCATCGGCGTGAAGGGGTGCCAGATCGGATTGCGGATTGCGGATTGCGGATTGCGGATTCGTGTGTCCGTGGTCCGTGGCCCGTCGTCAGTCGTCATCCCAACCCCCCGGCAAGCTGATGAACTCAACCTGCATTCTTCAATCCGAAATCCGCAATCCGAAATCCGCAATCACTCTTCGGCCTCCCGCGCCTGTTTATGTTCCATCACCCGGCGGTTGTAGGCGGCGATCGTCTCTTTGTGGCGGAGGGTCCCCAGGATTTTCCCGCGGTCTTCGGCGTCGATCACGGGGAGCTCGTCGAGGTTCAGCGAGGTGAAGTGCCGCATGGCGGCGTTCAGGTCGTCGTCGGGGGTCACGCTGACGACGTCGGTGACCATGATGTCCCGCGCGACCGCGAGGTGCCAGATCGTTTCGTCGTACAGATAGGCCCGCACGTCGTCGGACGAGAAGATGCCGATCATTTTTCCGTCGGCGTCGACGACGGGAAAGTAGTGCTGGTGCGTTTTCGCCAGCGTGTGCACGATCTCGTCGAGCGTGGTTCCCTCGGGAATCAGCCTGATCTTGCGGTCCTTGCGGTAGACGTCGGCGACTTTGATCCCCTCCAGAATGTCGACGATGAAGTCCCCGCGGTGCGCGGGAGACTCCACTCGGGTCGGCACCTGTTTGATGTACAGCGTCCACCGCCGGCACAGCAGAAAGCAGAGCGTCGAGCACCACATCGTCGGCAACAGCAGGTTGTAGCTGCCGGTCATCTCCGCCACCATGATAATCGTCGACACCGGCGCGTGCGCGCAGCCGGCGAAGAAGCCGGCCATGCCGACGATGGCGTACACTTCGGGCGGCGATTGCGCCAGCGCGCTCCATTCCCGCTTGAAGAACAGCCCCACCGACGACCCCACGCAGCCGCCGATGACCATCGACGGCCCGAACACCCCCCCCGAACCGCCCGAGCCGATCGTCAGCGAGGTCGTAACGATTTTCATCAACGCGACCCAGACGAGGAGTTTGATTCCCAGGCCGTCGGCATTGGTCAGCGCCCCTTGCAGCGTGCCGTAGCCCGTCGAGAGCACCGACAGCAGCCGCCGGTCTTCCCCCTGGCCGATGCCGAAGTACAACGCCAGCGCCACCAGCCCGGCGAGTCCCGCGCCGATGGCCGGGCGGAAGTGCGGTTTGATCGGCACCTTCTTGAACAGGCCGTGCGTGCCGTAGAAGACCTTGATGTACAAAATCCCCACCAGCACCAGCACGAGCGACAGCACCGCGAACGGGATGAGTTCGAGCGGCGAAGGAGGCTGAAACCGGATCGGGTTGCCGAACAGCGGCAGAAAGCGGTTTTCCGGCGGGAGCGACAGGCTGTAAACGCTGTAGCCGACGATCGACGAAATCGCTGAGGGGACGATCACGTCCGATTCGAGTTCAGCGTCTTTATACAGGATTTCGCCGGCGAACAGCGCGCCGGCCAGCGGGGCGCGGAAGATCGCCCCCACGCCGGCCCCCATTCCGGCGGCGAGCATGATCCGCCGGTCGCGGGAGCTGAGCTTCAGGCGGGTCGCCAGGTAGGAACCGAACCCGGCCCCGATCTGGGCGATCGGTCCTTCACGGCCGCCCGAGCCGCCCGTTCCCAATGTCACCGCGGAAGCCAACGTCTTGATGATCGGAATCCGCGTCCGCACCTGGCCGCGGTTGTTGTGGAAGGCGTTGATCGCCGCGTCGGTCCCGTGCCCTTCGGCTTCCGGCGCGAACGTGTAGACCAGCCAGCCGGAGACCAGCCCGCCGCCGACCATCACGGCGACCAGCAGCCAGGGTTGAAACGTCCCCGTCGTGGAGTGCAGATAGTGGTATTCCCCGGCGGCTTCCCCCGGCGCGTAGCCGGCGATCATCGAGATGGTAAAATACGAGACCGCCTGGCTGAGGACCTGAAACGCGATCGCCCCGACCCCGGCCGCGATCCCCACCAGACTGGAGAGCAGAAACCACTTCCCGGTCGAACGAAGTTCGAACCCCTGCAGAAAGCTCCGCAACCGTTGAAGAAGCATCATGAGGAAGGGTCGTTTGTCGGCCGCGGGAAGGTCAATGTCGGAAACTAGCACCGTGCGTGCGGCGATTGCAAGGGAATGCCTCTGACGTATGTAGGTCCGGTCGGCCCGTCCGGACCTTGGTCTGTCAAGAGACGCCGCTTGCGGCTTAGCCGTCTTTGGCGACGCAAAGGCCGGCTAAGCCGCAAGCGGTGCGGGCCGCTGAAAATACCATGCTCATCCTGGCGATCGAATCATCAGGTCCGACTGCCGGCGTTGCCCTGTTGGACGGCGATTCGCCCGCGGCCGGTTGGGCGGCCTCGGCGGAAGAGGGGCGGCGCGCCCGGTCGCTGGTCAAAGACGTGAACTCCGCGCTGCGATCTATCAAACGTCGCCCGCAGGATGTAGACGTCGTCGCGGTCAGCATCGGCCCCGGCAGCTTCACCGGGCTGCGGGTGGGGGTCGTGTTCGCGAAAACGTGGTGTTACGCGACCGGGGCGAAGCTGGTCGCCGTCGACACGCTGCTCGCTGCCGCGGCGAACAGTCCGCCGGACGTCTCCCAAGCGTTCGCCGTCGCCGACGCCCAGCGGGGGGATCTGTTCGTCGGGGAATACCGCCGGGACCCTGGACGGATGCGTCGCGGCGGATCCATCCAGGGCCGCGACGATCAAGGTGCGTTCACGCGGATCGGCGAGATCGAAATCGTCGCCGCCGCCGACTTCGCCGCCGCCCGTTCCGCCGATGATTTCGTCACCGGCCCCGGGCTGGAACGTTATGAAGTGCTGTTTTCCCACCGCTGCCGGCTCGCCGACAAATCGCAACGACAACCGACCGCCGCCGGAGTTGCCGCACTCGGCCGCCGGTTGGCGGCATCCGGCGAGTTCACCGACTTCTGGACGGTGGAGCCGCGGTACATCCGCAAAAGTGCCGCCGAAGAGAAGGCGGAAGGCGGAACGTAGTGCGAAATTAATTTCGCAAGAAGGT
>Ga0268386_10001122_pt1 | contig 18120 bp, 18 predicted proteins | sample RVTome_15_FD_200260 | JGI IMG/M metagenome (GOLD analysis project Ga0268386, IMG submission 200260) | Soil microbial communities from uranium-contaminated site in the Upper Colorado River Basin, Wyoming, United States - RVT150D86... ...
CTCGTCGTCCGATCGGGCGAGCTCCACGCCCTCATGGGCCCGAACGGGTCCGGCAAGAGCACGCTCGCCAAGGTGATCGCCGGCCATCCGAGCTACGAGGTCATCGCGGGCGAGGTCCTGGTGAACGGCGAGAGCATCCTCGAGATGGAGCCCGACGAGCGCAGCCGCGCCGGCGTGTTCCTCGCCTTCCAGTACCCAGCGGAGATCCCGGGTGTGTCGATCTCGAACTTCCTGCGCACCGCCGTGAACGCGCGGCGAACCGAGGAGGAGGGCGACGTCGGCGTGCTCGACTTCCAGAAGCAGCTCACCGAGAAGCTGAAGCTGCTCAAGGTCGACCCGTCCTTCGCCGGCCGTCACGTGAACGACGGGTTCAGCGGTGGCGAGAAGAAGCGCAACGAGATCCTCCAGATGGCGATGCTCGAACCGCGGCTGGCCGTGCTCGACGAGACGGACAGCGGACTCGACATCGACGCCCTGCGCATCGTGGCCGAGGGCGTCAACACGCTGCGCGGCGACCGAACCGAGATGGGCGTGCTGATGATCACGCACTACAAGCGCATCCTCGAGTACCTCGAGCCCGATCACGTGCACGTCATGCTTGACGGGAAGATCGCCCAGAGCGGCGGGCCCGAGCTGGCCGACCGGCTCGAGGAGATGGGATACGACTGGCTCAGCGAGCCGGAGCCGCAGCCGGTCGCCTGAACGGCGCGGTCACAACAGCAGTAAACGAAGCAAGAGCCGAAGGAAGGCGAATCAGATGCCGAAGAACGAAACCGTCGCCCGGTTGGGGCTCGACGAATACAAGTACGACTTCAAGACCGAAGACAAACCGGTCTTCAAGGCGCAGAAGGGCCTGAGCGAAGAGGTCGTGCGCCAGATCTCGCGCCACAAGGACGAGCCCGAGTGGATGCTCGAGTTCCGCCTCAGGGCGCTCGAGATCTATTACTCGAAGCCGATGCCGGAATGGGGCGGCGACTTGTCGACGCTGAACCTCGACGAGATCTACTTCTACCTGCGCCCGCAGGACCGGATGGAGCGCTCGTGGGACGACGTCCCCGACGACATCAAGAACACCTTCGAGCGGCTGGGGATTCCCGAGGCCGAGCGGAGCATCCTGGCGGGTGTCGGCGCGCAGTTCGAGTCGGAGATGGTCTATCACTCGCTGAAGGAGGAGTGGACGGAGCAGGGCATCATCTTCGAGTCGATCGAGGACGGCCTGAAGCTCTACCCCGAGATCTTCCGCGAGTATTTCGCGACGATCGTCCCGCCGGGCGATAACAAGTTCGCCGCACTGAATTCGGCCGTGTGGTCGGGGGGATCGTTCGTCTACATCCCGAAGGGCGTGAAGGTCGACATCCCGCTCCAGGCCTATTTCCGGGTGAACGCGGAGCAGATGGGCCAGTTCGAGCGCACGCTGATTATTTGTGATGAGGGCGCGCAGGCCCACTACATCGAGGGCTGCACGGCGCCGGTCTACACCACGGAATCGTTCCACTCCGGGGTGATCGAGATCGTGGTGAAGCCGAACGCCCGGTTCCGCTACACGACCATCCAGAACTGGTCGAGCAACATGTACAACCTCGTCACCCAGCGGGCGATGGTGCACGAGAACGCGAATATGGAGTGGCTCGACGGCAACCTCGGCTCGAAGCTGACGATGAAGTATCCGTCGTGCTTCCTGGTGGGCGAGGGCGCCCACGGCGAGATCCTGTCGATCGCGTACGCGGGCGACGGCCAACACCAGGACACGGGCGGCAAGGTGATCCACGCGGCGCCGAACACGACCTCGATGATCGTCTCGAAGTCGATCAGCAAGGGCACCGGGCGCAGCTCGTACCGCGGCCTGTGCAAGGTGTACGAGGGCGCCGTCGGCTCGAAGTCGAACGTCGAGTGCGACGCGCTGCTGATGAACGAGACGTCGCGCACCGACACCTATCCGTACATCGAGATCGACGAGAACCAGTCGTCCATCGGCCACGAGGCCTCGGTCTCGAAGGTGGGCGAGGAGCAGTTGTTCTACCTGATGAGCCGCGGCCTGAGCGAGGCGGAGGCGATGACCATGGTGGTGCGCGGGTTCATCGAGCCGATCGCCAAGGAGCTGCCGCTCGAGTACGCGATCGAGCTGAACCGCCTGATCGAACTGGAAATGGAAGGGAGCGTCGGCTGAGGCCGCGCCCCCGATCGACATACATGGAGGAAGCTTGGCGGACGGAATCATGACCCGGCCCGAGGCGGCCGGAACGGCGACGGTGAGCGAAGAATCTCCCCTGGCCGAGATGATCGAGCGCCTGACGGACGACGCGCTGTCGGAGCGGCGACGGGCGGCCTGGGCGGAGTACGTCTCGCTGCCCATGCCGTCGAAGAAGACCGAAGAGTGGCGCTACACCGACCTTACGAAGCTCGAGCCCGAGTCGTACGAACCGCTCGCGCCGGCCGGACGCGAGGTCGAACCCGTTCCGGCCGACGACCTGCCGCCCGCCGTGCGCGAGATTCTCGAGGGCGCGGGCGTCCGCAGCGGCACGATGATCGAGCTCGACGCCCGCCTCGTGCGGCTCGATCTCGAGGCGGCGGCCGCCGAGGCCGGGGTCGTGTTCGCCCCCATAGGCCGGATCGCCGAGGACCGGCCCGAGCTCATCGAGCGCTTCCTGTTCGGGAGCGACATCGCGCCGATGGAGAAGAAGCTGTGGGCGCTCCACACGGCGGCGCTGTCGGGCGGCTACGTGCTGTTCGTGCCCAAGAACGTGAGGGTCGAGAACCCGGTGCACGTGATGCGCTGGCTCTCGAAGGCGGGCGCGCTGCTCTCGACCCACTCGCTGATCGTGGTCGAGCGGGGGGCCGAGGTAACGGTGATCGACGAGTACATGTCGGACGACCTGGACGAGGGCTCGCTCAGCCTGAACGGCGTCGAGGTGTTCGGCGGCGAGGGCGCCCTGGTCAATTATCTCGGCCTTCAGCGCTACGGTTCCGGGGTGAAGCACTTCAGCATGCAGCACGCGAACACCCCGAAGGACTGCACGCTGAACAGCTTCAACGTGACGATCGGGGGCGACCTGTCGCGTTGCGACATCACCAGCCATCTGCTCGGCGCGGGCTCCGACAGCGAGATGCTGGCCGTATGGTTTGGCGACGGTGACCAGCATTTCGACTACCACACGCTCCAGCACCACGCAGCCCCGAGCGCCCGCAGCGACCTGCTGTTCAAGGGTGCCCTGGCGGGCTCGGCCGAGAGCATCTTCCGCGGGCTGATCCGGGTGGACGTGGGCGCGCAGCTCACCGATGCCTACCAGACGAACCGCAACCTGCTGCTGAGCGAGGAAAGCCAGGCGACGACGCTCCCCAGTCTCGAGATCGCGGCCGACGACGTGAAGTGCTCGCACGGCGCCTCCGTGGGCCAGGTGGACGAGAACCAGCTGTTCTACCTGACCAGCCGCGGCCTGACGCGCGCCCAGGCCGAGCGCCTGCTCGTGTTCGGGTTCTTCGGCGAGGTGCTGGCCCGCATGCCGGTCGAGAGCGTGCGCGACCGGATGACCGACGCGATCGAGCGGAAGATCGACATCTGATGGGCGAGGGCGAGTTCCGCACCGTCGCCCGGGTCGAGGACGTGCCCGTGGGCGGGCTGCGCGGCATCGAGGTCGACGGGACGAAGCTCGTGCTGGCGGAGTCGGGCGGCGAAATCTTCGCCCTGTACGACGAGTGCTCGCACGAAGAATTCCCGCTGTCTGAGGGCGAAGTGGTCGACGGCCAGGTGGAGTGCATCCTGCACGGCGCCCGGTTCGACCTGCGGACCGGAAAACCGAAGGCGCTGCCGGCCGTGCGGCCGGTGAGGGCCTACGAATGCCGGGTCGAGAACGGCGAGATCCAGGTCCGGCTCTGAGCGGACCCGCCGGACGGTACCGCTCGCGACCGGGACGCGCATCGCAGAGATTGGACGGACGATGAAGACGCTGGCGGCGCTCGACGTCGCGAACATCCGCGCCGACTTCCCCATCCTCGGGCGCGAGGTGCACGGGCGCCCGCTCGTGTATCTCGACAGCGCCGCGAGCTCGCAGAAGCCGCGGGCCGTGATCGAGGCGATGAGCGACTACTTCTCGGCGCACCACGCCAACGTCCACCGGGGCGCCCATCAGCTCAGCGTCGAGGCGACGGACGCCTACGAGGAGGCGCGCGCGAAGGTGGCCCGGTTCGCCGGCGCCTCGAACCCCGACGAGATCGTATTCACCCGCGGCACCACCGAGGGGATCAACCTGGTCGCCTACGCCTGGGGCCGGTCGGTCGGCCCGGGCGACGAGATCGTGCTCACCGTGATGGAGCACCATTCGAACATCGTGCCGTGGCAGCTCCTGGCCGAGCGTTCGGGGGCGAAGCTCCGGTTCGCCACCCTGACGCCCGAGGGGCGGCTCGATCTCGACCACATGGCGTCGCTCGTCGGCCCGGCGACCCGGCTGATCGGCGTGACCCACGTGTCGAACACGCTCGGCGTGATGAACCCGGTGGCCGAGATCGCGGCGCTCGCCCACGAGGCCGGGGCGCTCTGCCTGGTCGACGGCGCGCAGGCCGCGCCGCACGGCGCCGTCGACGTACGGGCGGCGGGCTGCGACTTCTACGCGTTCAGCGCGCACAAGATGTGCGGACCGACCGGCATCGGCGCCCTGTGGGCCCGCCCCGAGCTGCTCGAGGCGATGCCGCCGTTCCAGGGCGGCGGCGAGATGATCTCCGAGGTCCGGCTCGAGGGCTCCACCTGGGCCCCCGTGCCTCACAAGTTCGAGGCCGGCACGCCGGCAATCGCCGAGGCGGTCGGGTTCGGCGCCGCCGTCGATTACCTCGAACAGGCCGGGATCGAGGCGATCCAGGCCCACGAGGCGGAGATCACCCGCTACGCGCTCGACCGGTTGAGCGAGCTCGACGGACTGCGCATCGTCGGGCCGACGGAGGACCGGCTCGGCCTCGTCTCGTTCACTTACGGCGACATCCACCCGCACGATCTCGCGACGATTCTCGATCGACGCGGCGTCGCGATCCGGGCCGGTCATCACTGCAACCAGCCGCTGATGGACTACCTCGGCGTCGACGCCACCGCGCGTGCCAGCTTCTACCTGTATACTGCGCGAGCCGATATCGACGCCCTCGTCGAGGCGCTTCTCGTCGCGCGGGACCTGTTCGGGGGATTCGCCTGAGCGATGCGCCTCCGCCCGCGCCATCACCACGCCCCCGGGAACCGATGAACGACTTCGACGCCCCCTACGGCGGACTCGACGACGCCTTGCTGAGCCAGCTCTACCAGGAAGTCATCCTCGATCACTACCGGAAGCCGAGGAACAAGGGCGACCTCGACGACGTCACCCACACCGTCACGATGAACAACCCCCTGTGCGGCGACGTGATCGACCTGCTGATCCGGGTCCAGGGCGGGCGGATCGCCGACATCGGATTCAAGGGGAAGGGCTGCTCGATCAGCCAGGCGTCGGCCTCGATGATGACCGAGCGGCTGAAGGGGAAGACGATCGACGAGGCCCTCGCACTCACCGGCACCTTCAAACAGATGCTGCACGGCGACGAGGCGGCGGCCGACGACCCCGGGCTCGGCGACCTCCGGGCCCTCCAGGGCGTGTCGCGGTTCCCCGTGCGCGTGAAGTGCGCCCTGCTCGCCTGGAACTGCCTCGAACAACTCGTCGGGCCGGACGTATGATCGGGCGCGTCCTCCAGGCGGCCGGGGGCACGTACAGTGTCCGGGCCGGGGGACGCGAGTTCGACTGCTCGCTGCGCGGGCGGATCAAGCTGGACGACGGCGGTCCCGTCGCCGTCGGCGACCGGGTCGAGGTCGAGCGGTTCGAGGACGGGAGCTGCCGGATCACGGCGGTCCTGCCGCGACGCAGCGCCCTGATCCGCCGGGCCGTCGCCCGGCGGCGGAACCAGGTGATGGCGGCCAACGTCGACCAGGTGGCCGCCGTCGTGGCCGCCGGGCGCCCCGACCCCGACCTGCCGATGCTCGACCGGCTGCTGGCTATGGCCGAATTCGACGAGCTGAGCGCGTTCGTCGTGGTGAATAAGCTCGACCTGGCCGATGAGCTCCCCGCCGAGCTCGCGGCCTACGAGGCGCTCGGCTACGACGTGCTGCCGACCAGCGTCGCCGACGGGACGGGCGTCGCGGCGCTACACGAACGCCTGTCGGGCCGCACGACCGTCCTCGCGGGCGCCTCGGGCGTCGGCAAGTCGAGCCTGCTCAACGCGCTCCACCCGGGACTCGACCTGCGGGTAGGCGACGTGGGCGATCGCTCGGGACGCGGCCGGCACACGACGACGCGCGCCAGGCTCATCCCACTCGACGACGACACCTACATCGCCGACACGCCGGGCATCCAGCACTTCGTGCCGGCCGAGCTCGAGGCCGCGACTCTCGGCCACGCGTTCCGCGAGTTCCGGCCGTGGCTCGACACCTGCAAATTCGCCGACTGCCGGCACCGCGAGGAACCCGGCTGCGCGGTGCGCGACGCCGTCGAGGCGGGCGACATCGTGCGCCGCCGCTACGAGAGCTACCTCGCCATGCTCGAGGCGGTCGAGGCCGCTGAACTCGAGGCGCGGACCGGCGGATCACGGTCCCGTGGCTGATCTGCTCGCCTTCGATCCGGCGGCCCTGCCCGACCTGCTCGCCACCCCCGAACCCGTCGTGCTGCCGCCCCACGCCGCCGACCGGCGCGCCGCCGTCACGCTGCTGTTGACCCCCGAGCCCGAACTCCCCGCCCAGGTCGAGGCGCTGTTCGCCCTGCGGGCCGAGGTGGCCGGCGACCCGTGGTCCGGCCACGTGGCGCTGCCCGGCGGTCGCGAGGATCCGGGCGACGCCGACCTCGTCGAGACGGCGCGGCGCGAGCTGCGTGAGGAGACCGCCATCGACCTGCCGCGCCCGGCGTTCGTCGGCCGGCTCGACGATCTGCACCCCCGGGCCGTCCACCTGCCGTCGATCGTGGTCTCGCCGTTCGTCGCCTGGCTGCCCGAGCGGCCGGTCGTGAACGAGAACTACGAGCTAGCCGGCCACGTGTGGATCCCGCTCACCGACCTCGCCGCGCCGGAGCGCCGGTCGCGATTCGTGCGCGAGAAGCCCGAGCCGCGCGAGTTCGAAACCATCGAGTACGCCGGCGCCATGGTGTGGGGCCTGACGCTGGCGATCGTCGACGATTTCCTGCGCCGGATCGGCGGAAGGCCGTGAAGCTGCGCGTCGGAGTCGCCGCCGGACTCGGACTGATCGTCGCCCTGCTCGCCGTGCGCGGCATGGTGCCGGCGGGAGCCGGGGTCTACTACGATGACGGCGTCTATCTCGCGCTCGCACAGTCGCTGGCCGACGGCGACGGCTATACCTACGCGAACTTGCCGGGCGACGTGCCGGGCGTGAAGTACCCGCCCCTCTACCCGGCCGTCCTGGCGGGGGCGCTCGAGCTGCTTCCCGCCTACCCCGGCAACCTCGCCGCGCTCAAGGCGCTGAACGCCGCGCTCATCGGACTCGCGGCCGCGCTCTCGCTGCTCGTGTTCGTCGCCGCCTGGCGCGGGCCGACGAGTGCTGGCGGCTCGGAGTTCGTGCGACCCGACGTCGTGATGCCCGACCACGACGCGCGCGTCCGAATCGGCCCCGTCGCGGCCCTTGCTGTGTTCGGGCTCGCCGCCCTGCTCGCCTGGAGCTCGGCCCAGACGATGGTGCTCGCGACGGCCCTGCTGTCGGAGCCCCTGTTCCTCGTCGCGGCATTCGCGGCGCTCGGCCTCGCCGGGCGCCGGGACGCGCACCCCGCCCTGGTCGGCCTGCTCGCCGCGGCGGCGTTCCTCACCCGCAGCATCGGGGTGGCCGTGGTGGCGGCGGTGGTGGCGGCGGAGCTGCTGCGGCGCGGCCCGCGGCTGGGGCGGCGGCTGAAGCGCCTGGCGTACCTCGCCGCCGGGACGCTGCCGCCGATGGCCGCCTGGCTGACGTGGAGCGCCGCTCGGGCCGACCAGATCCCTGAACCGCTGGTCGGGCAGTATGGCAGCTACGCGGGCTGGTACGCCGGCGGCGTCGGGGGCCTGCCCGGACGCCTGGGCGAGATCGCCACCGCCCACTCGCCGACGTTCCTCTCGAACCTAGAGATGCTGTGGATCCCGGACGCCGCCTCGACCACGGCGAACTTCGTGCTCGCCGTCCTGGGCGTAGTGACGCTGGTCGGAGCCGCGCGAATCGCGCGGGGCAACCTCGCGCTCGCCCTGTTCCCGTTCGCCTACCTGCTCGTCGTGCTCACGTGGCCATACGAGCCCGACCGGTTCTTCTACGCGATCATCCCGGCGCTCACGCTGCTGCTGGCGGCGGGCGCGCTCGCCCTGACCGAGCGAATTCGCGAGGACATGCCACGCTGGGGGGGGCCGGCCGTGGCGGTGGTGGCGGGGGTGCTGTGGCTGAACTCGGCGGCCTACGAGGCCGAGGCACACACGAACCGGGCGTGGACGATGTTCCAGGCCGCCCCGGCCGCCGCCTACGGACCGCTCACCACCTGGATCCGCGACAACACGCCGCCAGAGGCCGTCGTCGCCTCGGGTCTCGATCCGTACGTCTACTGGGAGACCGGCCGCGCCGCCGTGCCGAACTTCAGGTTCCTCGCCGCCGACTACGGACGGTACGACGTCTCCGCCGAGACGCTTGCCCGTGATTTCGAACAGATCGTCGCCGCGACCGGTGCCCGGTGGGCCGCCGTGATCCGCGGCCAGGGCAAGGCGGGCGCGACGATGGCCGCCTTCGCGGCCCTCAACCCCGAGCGCGCCCGCATCGTGTTCGAGCGCGAAGTCGGCGCCTATACGGCCCAAATCTACGAGGTGCTGCCGCCCGGCGAGGCGTTCGCGGCCGAGGCCAGGGACGGGGGCTAGCTCAGGGCGACACCCTGATCTTCGTCACGGAACGCGGACAAACACGGTGGCGTCGCTCGCATTCGTCCAGAGCTCCTCCTCGTCGGCGTGCGCCGCGAAGACTTCGGCCAGGTCGCTTGCCGTCGCGAGGAACAGGATGTCGGGATCGCCCCGTTCGAGACTCAGTGCCGCGGACGTATCGTCCTCCGATCCGAGCAGCTCCCGAAGCCGCTCGGGTTCGAGGGCGTCGACGAACAGTGTGTCACCGGCGGACGGACGCAGTCGGTAGAACTGATAAAGCGGAAGAACCGTCCCCTTCAGTTCGTTCTCCCCCGGGAGCGCTGCCACCACAAGTGTGCCGCCGAACTCGGCCACGCGAACCTCCAGTTCGCCAAAGACTTCGGTGGTGTCGCGCATGGTCACGTCATACTCGTAGTCGCCGTAGGGCCACGGAACGATATCGATGAACAGGGGGGAGGAGTCGTCGAGCGGCTGCTCCGTCGTCCAGGTTCCAACGACGTCCGGCAGGTCGACGGCACTGTCATCCGTGATCGGAGAATAGATCGCCCCATACGTCGTGCAGCCTCCGAGGAACAACAGCGCGGCGGTCCACAGCATCGATCGCATGAGTCCACCTCCATCCAGCACAGAGTCAGACCACGCCGCTCAGTCCACCCAGTCAGCGAGGAAAAGGTTCGTCTCGCGCGGGAGCTCGTTGCCGCGGTTCGAGGCGAACACGAGCTGGGAGCCGTCCGAGTTGAACATCGGGAAGCCGTCGAAGTCGCCGGCGTAAGTGAGGCGCTCGAGGTTCTCGCCGTCGACGTCGATCGCGTAAAGGTCGAACTCGCGCCCGGCCGGGTCGTCCATGTTCGACGAAAAGATCACGCGCTCGCCGTCGGGGAAGAAGTAGGGGCCGAAGTTCGCCGCCCCGTTGTCGGTCAGCTTCCGCTTGTTCGATCCGTCGGCGTCCATGATCCAGATGTCGAGTGCGCTCGGCCGGATGAGGTCGTCGGCCAGCAGCCGCCGGTAGTCGGCGATCTCCTGTTCGGTCTGCGGATGATGCGCACGGTAGACGATCTTCGTGCCGTCATACGAGAAGAACGACCCGCCGTCGTAGCCGACTCCGTGGGTCAGGCGAGTCACCTCGCTGCCGTCAGCGCGCATCTTGTAGATGTCGAGGTCGCCGTCGCGCGTCGAGGTGAACACGATCCACTCACCGTCGCGCGACAGCGTCGCCTCGGCGTCGTATGCGTCCTCCGCTGTCAGCCGCGTGAGGTCGCTGCCGTCGGGGTTCGCCGAGAACACGTCGTAGGACGGATAGATCGCCCACACGTAGCCCTGCGAAAAATCGGGCTCTGCCGGGCACGCGTCGTCGGACAGGTGGGTGGAGGAATACACGATCCGGTCGGCGCCGGGAACGAAGTAGCCGCAGGTGGTGCGCCCGAACCCCGTGCTTACGAGACGCAGGTCGGACCCGTCGACGTTCATCACGTACTGCTGGTCGCAGGTGCCGTCGCGTGGTGTGGCCTGGAAGATCAGCCGCTCGTCGTCGGGCGAGAAGTACGCCTCGGCATTCTGCCCGCCGAACGTGAGCTGGCGCAGGTTGGCCAGCCGCACTTCGCGCTCGTCGAGCAGCGAGTCGACGGCGACCGCGCCCGTCTCGAACCCGGGATCGGCGACCGTCCGCTCCGCGTCGTTGTCTCCCGCCGCGCCCTTGGCGCAGCCCGCCGCGAGGGCGGCCACCAGCAGTACTCGTCGAATCACGCTCCCAGCTCCTGTGCTATGACTTCGCGGATCGGCTCGACCAGGTCGTCCCAGGACGCGCCCTCCGTTTTCGTCACCGTGATGAAGTTGTCGACCAGGAACAGGGCCCTCACGCCCTCGACCCCGAACAGCCGCTCGGCCAGCGGGTTTCCCTCGGCCGCCTGCGCGTTGAAGTACGTCCGGCCCTCGTCCCCCAAAAGGCTCCGCCCGAGAACGAACTTCGCCGCGTTGGGGTTCGGGGTGCCCTGCACCTGTATGGCCGGCAGCGCCATGATGGCCCTCCTGTGCGTAGTTCAGTTTCCGCTCGAATGTACCGGGGAGCGGATGGTCAGGCGAGCAATTCCGTCAGCAGCTCGTCCAGCATCGCGGTGGCGCGATCGAGCAGGCTCGGCTCGATGGTGAGTGGCGGGGTGAGGGCGAGGATGTTCGCGTCGGCGCCGTCGGCGAGCACGATCCAGCCGCGGCGCAGCGCTCCGCGAACGACGCGACCCGCGAGCCCGGTGGTGGGCCGCCCCGTGTCCGGGTCGACCAGCTCGACCCCGAGCATCAGCCCGCGACCGCGCACGCCGCGGACGACGGGGTGGGAGGCGGCGAGGCCCGACAGGCGGGTCTTCCACGCCGCCCCGAGCTCCGCCGCCCGCGCGGGCAGCTCGCGGCGCCGGATCTCGAGCAGCGACGCCGCCGCGCCGGTGCACGCCATCGGGTTGCCGAGGAAGGTCGAGGTGTGAATCGCCTCGCCGTCCGACTCCGGCCAGGCGTCCATCACGGCGCGCGGTCCGAGGCAGGCGCCGATCGGCAGCGCACCCGACATGCCCTTTCCGAGGCACAAAACGTCGGGCACCACGCCCTCGTGCTCCAGCGCGAACCAGGCGCCCGTCCGCCCGCAGCCCGTGTAGATCTCGTCGAAGATCAGCAGGATGCCGCGCGCCCGGCAGCGCTCCGCCAGACCGGGCAGGAAGCCGCCCGGCGGCTCAACGATCCCACCCCGGCCGAGAATCGGCTCGACGATCGCGGCGCCGAGCCGGTCGGCGCCCGGGCCGTCGAGCGCGGCGTCCACCGCGGCGAGCGCCGCGGCGACGTCGGCCTGCGGCCCGTCCGGGAACGGCGCGCGCACGACGTGCGGGTTGAGCTGGTCGGCGAACGGCGCGCGGAAGTGAGCCCGGTCGGTCAGCGCGAGCGCCCCGGCGGTCAGCCCGTGGTAGGCGCCGGTGAACGCGAGCACGCCCGGCTTTCCGGTCGCGAGCCGAGCCGTCTTGATCGCCGCCTCGACCGCCTCGCTGCCCGAGCTCCCGAGGATGGTTCGCGTGTCGTCCCACGGGCTCAGCTCGGCCAGCAGCTCGAGCAGCTTCAGCTTTGCGACCGGCGGGTGGACGTCGCCGAGGCCGTGGAGCTGCCGGCCGAGCTGGCGGCGGAGCGCCGTCACCACGCGCCGGTTGCCGTGCCCGGCTGCCGCGACCCCGAACCCCGCCGTGAGGTCGACGTAGCGGTTGCCGTCGGGATCCCAGACGTTGCTCCCGCGGGCCTTGTTCCAGAAGATGGGAAACTCGGCCGACCGATACGTCACGTTGCGCGACTCGACGCCCGCCAGCCGGTCCGCGAGCGAGCGCGAGGCGCGCCCCGGCGGCGCCGCAACGATGCGCGGCGGCAGGCTGCCGGGACCGGATGGCGGGCCAGGTCGATTCATCGGCTCAGGCTAACCCGCGGCCGCCGCGAGCGTCAACGTCCCCCAGACCTGGTGTGCAACCGATGAAACTCGAAGGGAAAATCGCCATGATCTCCGGCGGCTCGAAGGGGCTCGGCGCCGCCCTCGCCCGCCGGTTCGCCGAACAGGGCGCCGCCGTCTCGCTGTGCGCCCGTGGCGCCGAGGAGCTCGACGAGATCGCCGCCGAGCTCGAGGAGAGGGGTGCCTCCGTGCTCACCGTCACGGCCGACGTCGCGTCCGAGGCCGACGTGAAGGCGTGGGTCGCGGCGACCCTCGAACGGTTCGGCCGCGTCGACGTCCTCGTCAACAACGCCTCGCTGCTCGGGCCGCGGGTCGGCATCGAAGGGTACCCGCTCGACGACTGGCGAACCGTGGTCGACGTGAACCTGACCGGCGCCTTCCTGTGCGCCCGCGAGACGATCGCCGCCCTGCGCGCCACGCAGGGGGCGATGATCCACGTCTCGTCCGGCGTCGGCGACCACGGCCGGCCGTACTGGGGCGCCTACAGCGCCTCGAAGAACGGGCTCGAAGCGCTGTCGGAGATGCTGGCCGGCGAGCTGAAGGACGACGGCATCCGCTCGAATGCCGTCGATCCCGGCAGCATGCGCACGGAGATGCGGGCGGCGGCCTACCCGGACGAAGATCCCGAAACGCTTCCCCGGCCGCGCGAGGTCACCGACGTGTTCGTCCACCTCGCCTCGGACGCGGCGCGCGACGTGACGGGGCAGAGATTCCGGGCGAAGGAGTTCGGGGGGTGACGGGCGGCTACCAGTCGTAGACCGTCCAGGCCCCGCAGTCCTCGGCGCGGCACACCAGGCGCACCCGGAACGGCGAGGCGCCGCCACGCGGGGCCGGGTGCTTTTCGACGTGACGGACCATGTCGGCGCCGCACAGGGGGCAGGCGGGCTCGCCGCCCGGCGTCGGCCTCGCCCGATCGTCGGCCTCGACGGCCTCGGCCTTCCACGGATCGAGCAGGCGACCCGTCTCCGGCGCCGGTTCGCCCGCCGTTTCGTTGTTGCTCATCCGCGAACAGTACTGCTATGCTGTCGCGCATGCAGGTACAGATACGCCGGATCAGCACGTCGTCCGCATTCCTCGTCGGGATGGCGCTGTACGGCCTGATCGGGTTCCTGGTCGGAATCGGACTCGTCGTGGTGGCCGGCCTCGAGGTGCCCGCCGGCACGGAACCCAGCTTCGTCGAGCGCATGGGCGTCTGGGCGATCGTGATCGTCCCGCTCGGGTTCGGCCTCGGCGCCGGGTTCGCCACGGCGATCGCGGCGGCGCTCTATAACACCGTGACTTCGGTGACCGGCGGCCTCCGGGTGGAGCTCCGTTCGGCGCGCGCACCGCGCCGCAAGGCGAAGTCCGACGACGATTCCTCAGCTTCCAGCCGGGAGGAATGATCAGCAAACAGATCGCGCGCCGGTTCGACCGTGAGGGAGCGGAAGCGACGCTCCCGCTCGTGCGGCGGATCGTGGCGGACATCGAACGCGACAACGACCACCTTCAGGCGATCCTGCCCGAGCTGCGGACCCTGCGGATGCAGGCGCGGCGGCGGGGCGAGGGGCCCGGTGAGCTCGAGGCGCTGCGCGAGCAGGTGGCCGACATCACCACCCGGTTCGAGGGCTACCTGGCCGAGCTCGCGCGGATCGGCTGCGTGTACCGCGGCGTCACCGGCCACGTCGACTTCCGCGGCGAGCACGAGGGCCGCCCTGTGTTCTTCTGCTGGGCGCCGGGCGAGGACGAGGTGTCCCACCTGCACCTGCTCGGCTCCGACTGCCGGCTACGCGAGCCGATCGGGCTCGACGCCGCGCTCCCGTTCGGCCGGCCTTGAGCGGCCCGGCGGCGGGGGAGCGCGAGATCCGGAAGGTCGCGCTCGCGTTCTCGGGCGGGCTCGACACGTCCGTCGCGGTTCCGTGGATCAGGGAGACGTACGGGGCCGAGGTCGTGTGCGTCGCCGTCGACGTCGGACAGGGGAACATCGACCTCGAGGCGATCGAGGAGCGGGCCCGCGCGGCGGGCGCCGTGTCGTGCCACGTGGTCGACGTGCGGGCCGATTTCGTCGAGAACTTCGTGTGGCCGACGCTGCGGGCCGGCGCGATCTACGGGCGCAAGTATCTGCTCGGGACGGCAATGGCCCGGCCGCTCATCGCGCGCGAGGTCGTGCGCGTGGCGCGCCGCGAGAACTGCGACGCCCTCGCCCACGGCTGCACCGGCAAGGGGAACGACCAGGTCCGGTTCGAGCTCACGTTCGGGCGCCTGGCCCCCGACCTCGCGGTCATCGCGCCGTGGCGCGAGTGGGACATCCGGGGCCGGGCCGACGCCGAGGCATACGGAAAGCGGATGGGCGTGCCGCTGCCGCCGCCCAAGACGAGCGTCTACTCGCGCGACCGCAACGTGTGGCACGTGTCGCACGAGGGCGGGCCGCTCGAGAATCCGGCCAACAGTCCCGAGGAGGAGATGTTCCTGATCACGGCCGACCCGTTCGAGGCGCCGGCCGACGGCGAGCGGGTCGAGATCGAGTTCGAGTCGGGCACACCCGTCGGCGTGAACGGCCGGCGCCTGCCGGCGCTCGAGCTGCTCGAGACGCTGAACGCGATCGGCGGCCGGCACGGCGTCGGGCGCATCGACCTGATCGAGGACCGCATCGTCGGGCTCAAGTCGCGCGGCGTGTACGAGACGCCGGGCGGCACGCTGCTCTACATGGCGCACAGCGAGCTCGAGCAGTTCGTTCTCGATCGCCGCACCCTCGACCTCAAGGACGACGCGGCGCGTCGTTACGCGACCCTGGTGTACGAGGGCCGCTGGTGGGGCACCGAGAAGAAGGCGCTCGACGCGCTGATCGGCGTCACCCAGCAGCAAGTGACCGGGACGATCGCGCTCGACGTGTGCCGCGGCACCGTGGCCATCGCCTCCCGCGAGAGCTCGCACGGCCTGTACGCCGAGGAGTACGCCACCTTCGAGGCGAGCGACCTGTACGACCACTCCGACGCGACCGGGTTCATCCGCCTGTTCGGCCTGTCGTACCGCATCGAGGGCCACGGCGACCTCATCCCGGTCGAGGACCCGAGCGAGAGAGCCGCGGCCGGCGAGCTGCCCGAAGGCGACTGGCTCGACTGATGGCGGACGAGCCGGGTGCCGGGGCCGGGGCCCCCGGCGGCCTGTGGGGAGGCCGGTTCTCCGAGCCGCCGGCCCGTGCCCTCGAACGCATCAACCGCTCGCTGCCGTTCGACTGGCACCTGTGGCCATACGAGCTGCGGGTCGACCGCGCCTGGGTCAACGAGCTCGAGCGGATCGGGACACACGATGCCGAGACCGCCGCCACGTTGCGCGCCGGTCTCGACGCCGTGGAGGCGCGGCTGGCCGAGGGCGCGAACGACCTCGCCTCGGAGCCCGACGAGGACATCCATTCTCTGATCGAGCGCTGGCTCGAGGTCGAGATCGGTCCGGTCGCCAGCAACCTGCGCCTCGGCCGCTCGCGCAACGACGTCGTCGCCACCGACACGCGGCTGTGGGCCGCCGACGCCGTGGGCCGCATCGACGGCGCCATGGCCGGCCTCCAGGAGGCGATGATCGGCACCGCCGAGCGGCTGATCGACGTGATCATCCCCGCCTATTCGCACCTCCAGCAGGCGCAGCCGACGCGCGCCGCCCACTGGCTGCTGTCGCACTTCTGGCCGCTCGCCCGGAGCCGTGAGCGCATGGCGCAGGCCGCCGAGCGCATGCGGAAGATGCCCCTCGGCTCGGCCGCCGGAATGGGCACCACGCTGCCCGTCGATCGCGACCGCCTGGCCGCCGCGCTCGGCTTCGCGGCGCCAACCGAGAACTCGCTCGACGGGGTCGGCGCGCGCGACTGGACGGCGGAGCTGCTGTACGCGTGGACGCAGACCGCCATCGACCTCACCCGCCTGGCCGAAGACCTCGTGATCTACACGTCGAAGGAATTCTCGCTGCTGCGGATCTCCGACGCGTTCTCGACCGGCTCGAGCCTGATGCCGCAGAAGCGGAACCCCGACGGCGCCGAGCTGGCGCGGGCGGGCGGCGGCGTGCTTCTCGGCACGCTGACCGGCTTCCTCGCGACACTCAAGGGCCTGCCGACCGGCTACAACAAGGATCTCCAGGAGGACAAGGTGGCCCTCCTGTCGGCCGAGCGCCGGCTGACCGACACCCTCGCCGTGCTCTCCGGGACCGTGGCGACCCTCGAACCAGGCGACGGGGTCGGCGGCGCGACCGGCGGCGGCGACCCGGCGGCGCTGGCAACCGACGTGGCCGACTGGCTGGTCGAGCAGGCGGGAGTCTCGTTCAAGGAGGCGCACGCGGCGGCCGGCCGGCTCGTGCGGCGAGCCGAGGAGCTGGGACGCCCGGTGTCGGAGCTGACATATGCCGAGCGCGCAGCCGTCGACGAGGGCCTGGCGGACCTGCCGGCAGATGTCTGGTACGCGGGCCCGGCGTTGGAGCGGCGAGCCGTGACCGGGGGTCCGGCGCGCGCAGCCGTCGAGGAGCAGATACGTCGGGCGAGAGCCCAGGTTTGACCCGAGGGCGTTTCATCTGAAACGTCTCCGGCCACCCCTTCGGAAGGACTACGTGCTCGGGTTCCCAGTTTCCCGGCGAGCGGCGGCATTCGTCGCCCTGCTTTGCACCGCGGGCGTCGCATCGTGCGGAACGAGCGATGCCACGCCGCCGGCCGGCGGCGCGAGCGGTATCCCCAGTCCATACCTGTTCGTGTGGGCGGGCGCGGACGATGAGGGCGACAGCGACTTTCTCGCCGTGATCGACGCCGACCCTGCGTCACCGACCTACGCCGAAATCGTCGCGAGCGTCCCGGTGGGCATCCGCGGGATGGCCCATCACTCGGAGCACGTGATGCCGCAGGGCGACACGCTGTTCGTCAACTCGTTCCATGCCGGCGCGTCGTTCCTGATCGACCTGTCGAATCCGCTCGAACCGAAACTGGCGGGCGGGTTCCGTGAGCTGGGCGAATACGCCTATCCGCACTCGTTCGAGCGCCTGCCGAACGGCAACGTCCTGGCCACGTTCCAGATGAAGGGTGAGGGCAACGAGGTCCCCGGCGGCCTCGTCGAGATCGATCCGGCCGGCCGCGCCGTGCGCTTCGCCGATGCGGCGGATCCGGTCGACCCCGAGCTGCGCCCGTACAGCGTGACGCCGATCCCGGCCATCGACCGGGCCGTGAGCACCACGACGGACATGCACATCGAGCACGACGCCACGTCGTTCCAGGTATGGCGGTTGTCGGATCTCGCGCTTCTCAAGACCGTACGCCTGTCGCCGGGACCGGAGGGCCGTGAGCATCGCGACCCGGCGGAAATCCGGCTTCTGGCCGACAGCGTGACCGCGATCATGACCACGTTCAGCTGCGCGATGTACCTGCTTCACGCCCTCGAGACGGACGCCCCGCGGGCGGAGCTGATCCATACGTTTCCGTGGGAATCCTACGAGACCGACCTGTGCGCGGTCCCGGCGACCCGCGGGAACTACTGGCTCCAGACGCACAAGCAGTCGGGCGGCTCGCGGCTCGTGTCGCTCGACGTGTCGAACCCTTCCCGACCCGAGGTCGTCGACGAGATCTCGGTAGCCGACGACTGGGGGCCGCACTGGATCTCGCTCGAACCAGGCGGAGATCGGGTCGTTCTCACCTCGACCTCCGGCGAGACGCTGTACCGGGTGCTCGTCCTGCGGCTCGACCCGGAGACCGGCCACCTCGCGCTCGACTCCACGTTTCGCGACCCGGGCGCCGCGCAGCCCGGAGTGAGCTTCGACCGACGCTCGTGGCCGCACGGCGAGGC
>Ga0268386_10001123_pt1 | contig 18119 bp, 15 predicted proteins | sample RVTome_15_FD_200260 | JGI IMG/M metagenome (GOLD analysis project Ga0268386, IMG submission 200260) | Soil microbial communities from uranium-contaminated site in the Upper Colorado River Basin, Wyoming, United States - RVT150D86... ...
CTCGTTGGCCGTCGCTAGGCAATCGTTGGAGCAGACCAGCCCGTGCTGGCCGTTGGAGTGCACGACGCTGTCGCGGACGATGGCGCCTTCGCCGAGCTCGATGCCATTGAGATTGTTGTTTGTCGTGATGGCCGAGTAAACAGCGCCGCGGAAATCGACTTTCACACCGAAGCCATTATTGCCATTGGCGGTCACGGCACGAGCCGCGCTTCCCGGACCGAGCCGGATTCCCCCCAATCCGCTGTTCAGGACCCGCACGTTTTCGGTGACGCCGTCGAATCCCAGGTCGAGGCCGTAGCCGCCCATCCCGATCACCGTGCCATTGCGCACCGATGTATTGTTGCTTCCGGAGATGCCGTTACCGGTTCCGACTGGCGCACAGACGGCATAGGGAATGAAGCCGCAGGTTGTGATGCCTCGAATCGAGAATCCGTTCAGGTCCACGGAGATTCCGTCGATGGTGATCTGGATGGCCGAAGTGTTCTCGTTCGGGACCGAGAGGCTGCCGGTGAGCACATAGCTCGCGCCGGCGCTTCCGTCGATCGTCACGGGAAAGGATGGGGTGATGAGACCTTCTGGGGCGACGACCGCTTTGAGGATGCCGTCGAGTGGGCCAAAGCAGAATTGGGGTCAGAACAAAAATAGCCCCAATCATCGCAAGTCCATTAGCCTTTGACAGCCAGTTCCATGCGCTCCAGAAATGCCGCCCAGCCCCACTTCATATGCCAAAAGAACCCGGAGCGGTCCGATCGATGTCACGTCCCGAAGTCGAACCGCTGGTATAGCCTGCTATACTGAAATCAGTGGCAAAGACCTCTGTGCCGAGTCCGGGTGCAGGAGGAGTTGGTGATGTTAAGGTTCGCAATTGCCAAGGGGTTCGTGCTTGGGTTGTTTCTGTTCGCCTCTGTGGATGCATTCGCCTGCGGGGAGAGCTTGTTCCGGGTAGGCAAGGGCGTCAACTACCGGAACTATTTTGCGCCCGTTCCCGGCAGAATCATCGCCGTTGCGAAGTCCGAAGGGGAACTCGCCATGGTCGAACGGCTATCCGCGGCCGGGCACGATGTCCACGTGGTCTCCAACCCCGGCGAGATTTCAGAGACCCTTGCCGCTGAACACGATTTCGACCTGGTCCTGGCGCTTTTCAGCCAACGCGATACCGTGGAAAAGGAACTCTCCGGATTCTCAGCGACGTACCTTCCCGTCGCTCGCGGGGGTACCGAAGAAGTGGCGCAGGCGCGCACCTCGTACGCGTACTCTTTGGAAACTGACGACAGCGTCAAGCAGTTCCTGAAGACCATCCATCGCACACTCAAGCAACGTCAGGTTTGAAAAGGTTCCTCGCAGGAGCGAGGGGTTCAATTCATGCCGGGCTGGCGGCTTGTCAACTGTTTTTCTGGCTGCCGTTGTCCGCGGGTGCCGCGGAAAATGAAAAAGGTCACGGCTACTTTTCCGCAAGCTATCAGTTCATACACACCGACGGCTTCGAAGCCACGACTGGCAAGCTGCCCGTCGGAACCACGGATACGCACGGCCTGAACCTGGACTTCGGTTATCACTTCACTGACAAGTGGGCCGCCTCGATCGGGATTCCCTTCATCCGCAAGCGTTACCAGGGGAGCGTTCCTCACGATCCGCGCCTGCTCGTCCCACCGCGCGACTCCGAGTTCATCGATGATGGGAGTTATCACAGCAATTTCCAGGACTGGTACCTGAAGGTGTCTTACCTGGCGAAGGAGGGAAGCTTAAGAATCGAACCCTTCGCCGCGCTTGGCGTGCCGAGCAATGACTACCCGTTTTTCGCTGCTTCCGCAGTCGGACAGCGCTTGAACAAGTTCGATATCGGTTCGGAGTTCGCCTACACGCCGCCGATCTCCGACGCTTGGTATCGCCTCGAGGTCAGCTACGTTTTCGTTGAGGAAACGCTGGGCGTGAACATCGATCATTGGCGCATTAACGTCGAAGCCGGCTATTTCTTCTCACCGCGATGGTCGGGTCGGGTATTCATGTTGCTGAAGGAAGGCGACGGACTGGAATTCCCCGAAGATTTTCCGCCGCCCCGGACCGATGAACGATGGTATCAGCACGACCGCATGATCAAGCACAATTACATCAATGTGGGCCTGGGCGCGAACTGGTTCATCAACGAACGCTACTCACTTACGCTTTCGGCACTCACCACGGTCGATGCCGAGCAGGTTTTCCCGGTGGAGTATGCATTCACGATCGGAATAGCCTGGTCATTCTGAGGCGCCAAGCTCGTCCAGGCTCAGCCCTACCTTGCCCAACCTCATGGGTATCTTATGACGCAGGTCCGCCTTACGCTCATCAAGGATGCCCAGAACGCGGCGGTATCTACTATTTTCCGCGAATCGTTCAAAGCAGTGCGCATCGGCCACCAGCGGATACCAGGCCAGGCCCTGGGCACTCGCCACCTGGTCGAGCGTATCCAGAGCTTCCTCATCCCGCCCCAGGATCGCAAGGGCGCATGCCAGGTAAATGTCCGGCCACCAGGCGCCTTCTGGGATTTCTTCCTTCATCTTGCTCAAATGCTCCACGTACCAGTGGGCCAGCGAATGTGCCTCTTGCTTGTTGTCTGTCGCATCATAGGCATCAGCAAGGGTCATCGCGGCTTCGACGTCGATCGAGCGGCGCGATTCATTCAGTGCGTATTCCGGTAAACCCGACATTTCCAAAAGCCGAATCGTCTGCCGAAAGCGCCCGGTCGCGTTATAGGCCCACGCCAGCGCATACCAGATTTCGGTTTCGTTGGGGTACTCCAAGATCAGCGCTTCCCCAAGTTCGATCAGGTCTTGCCAGCGGCGTTGCCAGTACAATTGTCCAACGCCGGGTTCTGTCTCATATCGTTCGGCTTGCTTAACCATGTCCAGCCGAGCGAATAGTTCAGCAATCATCCAGACTGCTTCACGGTCGTCGGGGCTTGCCTGCCTGGAACGCAACGCCCATTCCAGTGCTATATCCAATTCACCGGCCAACTCATGGATCCTGGCGATGATCAGCCAGGCCTGGCTGTCGTTTTCGTTGAATCGTTGTTCGATCTCCCGGGCCAGCAGTTTCGCCTCATCTATCCAGCCGCCGATTCCCAGGTGATTGCCAAGTTCGAGATAACGGGCATGGGACATGCGATCGAGCAGCAAGGCGCGTTTAAAATAGTCTGATGCTTTCACGAACTCGAAGTTTTGCGACAGCCACATGGCGTAGGCACTGAGGGCTTCAACGAAATTCTGGTTGAGTGAGATCGCGCGCTCGAAGGCCGCGCCCGCGCCTGCCTCGCGCCGGCTCCAGTGATACAAACCCAGCGTGTACTGGACGTGAGCCAGGTTCGGATCGAGCCTGAGCGCTTCAAAAATCGGCGCTTCAGCCGAGTTGAGATCGCCAAGATAAAGTAGTGCGGCACCCAATCGGCTATGCGCGAGCGCCGAACTCGGGTCGACCTCGGTCGCTTCCCGGTAAAGTTCGATTGCCTTGAGCAAAAGCCCCTGGTCGACAATCGGCTGGTCGCGCACCTGCTTGTCGTAATGGCCGGCCAGCAACATCAATTCATTAGCGGACACGCTTCGTGTCGCGGGCATCGGATCGACGGCGTCTTCGTCCGCCATCGGCAGGAGCTGCTGGATTACTTCCTGGGCGATCTGCTGCTGGACCGAAAGCAAGTCCTGCATCCGCAGGTTGTAGGATTGGGACCAGGTCTGAAAACCTGTCAAACCGTCGATAATCTGAAGCGAGACCTTGAGCTGATTCGCCTCCCGACGCAGGGTGCCCTCGATCAAATTTGCCGCGCCGAGTCGTGCGGCGATCTGGGTCGCCTCCAGGGCCTGGTCGCGGAACGCCATGGATGAGGATCTTGCCGCGACGCTCAAGCCCAGATGCCGTCCCAACTGATCCCTCAATTCGTCACCGAGACCCTCGCTCAGATACAAATCATCCGGCGATTCGCTCGCATTCACAAAGGGCAGAACGGCGACGGAATTCGGGGCAGGTCCGGCCGCGCCCGGGCCCGCTGGGGTACGGAGATACTCGCGCGAGACGATCCAGCCCAACGTCGCCAGCGCCACGATCAATAGGGCGATACCGATGTTCCGGCGCTGCGAGGGTTGTACTGTTTCTGCAGCAATCGCGGCGGATGATGGATCCGTTACGGTCACCTTCGGCAGCATTCGGTAACCCTCACCGCGTACCAGGCCAATGTAGCGTGGCGCGTGTGCGTCGTCTCCGAGCGCTTTTCGCAGCAGTTTGACGCGCTGCGTGACCGTTTCCTGACTGACGATACGGCCCGGCCAGACTCGGTCGATGAGATTGTCGTAGGTCAGTACATTGGGCGCCGATTCGGCCAGCTCCAGGAGGAGATGAAACGACAGGCGGGGCAGTTCGATGACCTTTTCGCCTCGATGGACCGATCTTGCGCCCGGATTGATGACCAGATCATCGACCCGCAAGCAGTAACTTTCAGGTGCCTGCTCGTCCAACGCCCAATTGCCCAGTCTGGAGTGTGCTCACCTCGGATTCTAAAGGAAACTGAGCAAACTTCATGGAAACTTCACTGCGCCTTCACTCCTGCCAGCGGACGAGCTGATATGAATAAGCCTCCGAGTCGATCCACAACCGAAGTAGAGGAGGTCATATCATGAAAAGCCCAATATCCAGACGAATCGCTACGGTCGCGCTCGCGGCCGTCGTGTTCACGCAGACGCCCGCGCAAGCCCAAAACCCGATCACCGTCGAACTGCTCGGCGGGCCGGCCGAGTTTACCGATCGTGTCGCCATCCAGGTCCGCAACAAGTTCTACGGTCGCGGAAACGATGTCATCAACCTGCAGGACGCATCCAATATCATCACGGCCAGGGTGACGTTTCAGCCGGGCGCCGTGTTTCCGTGGCATACGCACCCCGGCCCCGTGCTCATCACGGTCGTTGAAGGCGAATTCATCTACACCCTGGCCGAGGATTGTTTGGATCGATGGTATCCGGCCGGAACGGCATTGATCGACGCGGGCTTCAGCAACGTCCATTCCGCCCACAATCCGAGCGCCATCCAGGAAACCGTAGTGGTTGCCACCTTCCTCGGCATCCCCCCGGGAGAGGGGCCGACGACGTTCGTCGATGGGCCCGATCCGGAGGACTGTCCGCTGCCCATGCCGTAGCGCCCCGCTCGGCCTGGGCCGCTCGTTGATATTGTCCAGTGAGGTGGCAGCCGGCGGTGCGCAGGCACGTTCCGGGATGAGCGCCGTCATTCGTAATTCCGATCGTGCACTCGGCGTCATCGCCACGGTTGCCGCGAGCCCCCTGGAAGGCATGGCCGTTGCGGACATTATCAACGCGATACCCAACATCATCTTGTTGCGGCTCTTCTAAGCGAGCATCTTCAGGTGGCGGTAAGTGGCCCGGGCGAGTGAACGTTCTCCCCAACTATCAACTTCAATCGTTACGCAAAGGCCCTCAACGAGATGCAGGGCCGATTCTTCGAGCCGCGACCCGCCTGAGGCGAGCCGTGCTCGGCGCCTTCGATTCGCGCATCCTCGCGAGGCGTCAAACGGGCATTCTGGTGCATGTTCATCTGGTTTTTTCCTTAGCCAATGGATGCTGGGACCCATCAGCTTCGGGATTAAGGCCCGAATGAACAATCTACTGAGGAATCACAACCAGGGCCCTGCCCATGACGCAGCCCTGAGTCCGGGCTCAGTCCTCGACGCACCAAAAGGAGGCGGGTCGCAATTCCACGCGTGGAAAACGGGCGATGCGGGATCAAATCCTTCCGAGGGTCTATAATTTTCCACAGACAGGGGAGATATCGTCCCTGATCAGGCCGCGCGCGGCATTGGTCGCTTGCGCGCGTCGGTAAGCGGACGGGTATGCAGTGGGGGTGGGGAGCAGCCATGTCGTTCTACCAGGAACTGAAGCGGCGGAACGTCATTCGAGTCGTTATCGCCTATGTCGCGGGGTCCTGGCTGCTGATCCAGGTGGCCGATACGCTGTTCCCGGTGTTCGCTCTCGATGCCGCGATTCGCCTGCTGGTCATCCTGCTTGGCGTCGGCTTCGTGCCTGCCGTGGCGCTGGCTTGGGTTTTCCAGGTCACACCGGAGGGCATTCGCCGCGACCGGAATGCCGGCGTTCCGGCCGAAGGGGAGGAACGCGCGGCGCGAAACTTCGACCGGGCCATCGTCGCGTTGCTGGCGCTCGCGCTCGGCTACTTCGCCCTGGATAAATTCCTGCTGGACCCGGCTCGCGACGCAGAGCGTGAGCAGGCGGTGGCCACCGCCGCGCGCAGCGAGGCGCTGGTGGAGCGCTACGGCGACAAGTCGATCGCGGTGCTGCCGTTCAGCAACCTCAGCGCCGATCCGGATCAGGAATACTTCTCCGACGGCATCGCCGAGGAACTGCTGAACCTCCTGACAAATATCCCGGACCTGCGGGTGATCTCGCGCTCCTCGTCCTTCGCCTTCAAGGGCCAGGACATCGGCCTTGGGGAAGTTGCGGAGAAGCTGAATGTGGCGCACGTGCTGGAGGGCTCGGTCCGCCGCCAGGGCAAGCGGGCGCGCGTTTCCGTCCAGTTGACCGATGCCCGCACCTCCACACGGCTGTGGGCGCAAACCTACGACCGGACGCTGGAGGACATCTTCGCAACGCAGGACGAAATCGCCGCCAAGGTGGCGGAAGAGCTGCAGATCGAACTGCTCGGCCACGCGGCGCCGAAGGCGCAGGTGACCGACCCCGAAGCCTGGTCGCTGTTCCTGCAAGCCCGGCACGTTCGCCTGGAAGGCACGCCGGAAGCCTGGGAGCGGGCCGTGGATCTTTACCAGAGGGTGCTGTCCATCGACCCGGAGTATGTCGCCGCCTGGTTGGGCCTGGCGGAGACCTACGTCTACCAGGTCGGCTCGGGGCTGCGGCCGGTGGAGGAGGGTTTCAGGCTGGCGCGCAGCGCCGTCAACCGGGCTTTTGCGATCGACCCCGATTCCGCTCTTGCCATTTCCGGGCTCGCCTGGATCGCCTTGCTGCACGACCGCGATATGACCGCGGCGGCGCGTTACCTGGAGCGTGCGGTGGCCCTCGACCCGGTTGATCCGGATGTCATCCAGGCCGTCGGCTACTTTGCCGAATCGATCGGCCAGATGGACACGGCCATCGCCTACCACGAATTCGCGGTTGCCCGGGATCCGCTAGGAGAGGTCGGCCATTTCGAGTTGGGACGGACCTACCTCAAGGCTGGTCGTGCCGCCGATGCGGAGGCGGCGCTGCGCATCGCACTGAATCTGCGTCCGAACGCGATCGCCGCGTGGCGCCTGTTGGGGCTGGCGCTGGTCCGCCAGGGCAGGATCGCCGAGGCGCTCGAGGCCATGGAGCAGGAATCTTACGAAGAAGTCCGGCTGGCCGCCCTGTCGATCATTTACGATGCGGCCGGCGAGCGAGAGAAGTCGGAGCGCCATCTTGCCGAGCTGATCGAAAAGTTCGGCGACGCCGCCGCCTTCCAGATCGCCAATGTCCATGGCTGGCGCAGCGAGCCCGACGCCGCCTTCGAATGGCTGGAAAAGGCGCGGGCCCTCAAGGATCCCTACATCGCCTCGATTGTCTCCTACTACGGCTTCGAATCGCTGCATGACGATCCGCGCTGGCAGCCTTTCCTGGCGCAAAACGGCCTGTCCGATGAGCAGCTCGCGGCGATCAACTTCAAGGTGCCGCTGCCCGGTGAGTGAGCATTTGCAGTGTCTTCGCGGCCGGGCTTTGAGCCAATTCCCCGTTTTTTGAGCGCGTGAGCGCGCCGGCCCCCGCGCTGGAGAGCGTTCAGGCCGCCCGGGCCTGGCGGCGGTAGCTGGCGCGCGATGAAACCGCCTGCGAGATGCGACAGGTCTCGCCCTTTTCGGGCTTGCCTTCGCCAGCGGAGCGCGCCGAAGTTCTGCGCCAGTTTCCAAGGCCATTGCGGGCGAGCGAAGGATCGGGAATTCTGTGATGCGATGCTAAGGCACGAACTGGTTGACCCCGCTACCTTGAAGCGAAGGCTAAGCCAGGTCAGGAAGCTGGATCCGGATCACAGGAAACGCGTTCAGGGTTGGATACCAAGCTCCAAGAGGGATACTTAGCCGCTACTCTGGCCCTTGTCGGCCTTCGTCCTGCGTGAATTCCAGGGCAATGGAATCTTTTTTCTGCGGCGTCATTTCGGATAGTCAGGGAAACATGGCAACTCTTCTCCGGCGCAGGACCAACTGGTTCGCGATTCCTGAAAAATCCGGGCCTGCGGGCGGATGTTCGGCTCTTCGTTGAGCGTTCCCGCGGGCACGAACACGAAGCCGGCCTGCGGGACCGCCCGCGGCAATGGCCCGCCGCAGGTGTTGCAGAACGTGCGGGCGAAGCGTTCGGCTTCGGGCAGCTTGTGGCTCCGGATCAGCGAGGTGTCGCCTTCCCATTCCAGCGTGCCCTTTTCGACGAACAGGTTGGAAGCATGGCCGGTGCCCGAGGATCTCCGGCAGCGCGAGCAATGGCAGTGATAAAAGCGGGCCGGGATGCCACTGACGCGGTATTTGAGGGCGCCGCAGAGACAGGAGCCGGTCAAGATTTGTTCAGCCATTTGTAATCACTGTTGCGAGTATTGCCGATTCCGACGCCAATCCCAATTATAGCGGTATGATTTCTGCATACCTGTGGTGGAAAGAAGCTAGCTGGTCGCCGTCGTCAAGAAAACCATTTCTCTGCCCGCGGACCTCGCCCGCCAGGTCGAGGACCTGGCCCGCGCCGAGGGCAAGTCCGTGAGCGCGGTGGTGCAGGATGCGCTTCGGCTGTTCCTGGGAAGCCGCGTGAAGGAGCAGTACAGCGGCATCCAGCGCTATTGGAGCACCAAGGCACGGGAAAAGGGCGTTCTCAGCAAAGCAGATCTCAAGCGGTATCTCGAGGATTGAGGGTCGTATTCGACCCCAAATATTCTTACCAGCCCAACGTCAGGCTCACGAACAGGAATCGCCCGAGCGTGTCGTAGAAACCGGCCACCGTATTGGCGTTGCTAACGAGGGTGCCACCCACCAGCGGTGGTTCCTCGTCGAAGACGTTGTTGACGCCAAACACCAGCCGGTGGGCCCCCATGAATCGGAACGTCGCGTTCAGGTCGAAGTAATTGAAGTCTGTCAGTTCGTCGTCGGCCAGCGTATCGACGTCGCCCTCGTAGTCGACTGCGCTGTAGTAGCGCCACTGCCCGCTGACGGCCCAGAAGCGGTTTGACTCATACGTGGCCGAGGCCACGTGGCGCCAATGCGGGGCAGGAAAGCAGGTGTCGCTGACCAGGCCGGCGCAGTCGAACTGTGAGCTCGACTCGCCGGGGATCAGCGTGACTTCCTTTCTCAGGAAGTATGTGCCGATCAGATCGAAGCTCCAGTTGGAATCCAGGATCCAGTCCCAGGCGACGTCGACGCCGCTGGAATGCTGCTCACCCAGGTTGAGCAGGATATTGACGATGTAACCTTCATCACCCTGCCACAGGCTCCCGGCGGCATCGCGCTGGATCAGCGAGCATAGCTGCCCGAACAGGGCGCACTGATCGAATGTCTGGGGCGGCGGAATGGTGCCGATGACGCCATCGATCTGGATATCCCAGTAGTCGAGAGAGAGCCGCATGGTGTCGCCGATATCGAACACGAGGCCGGCGGTGACGGTGTCGGCGCCCTCGGGCTCGAGATCGGGATTGCCGCCTTCAATCGTATTGACGAAGTTCACAAACTCCGGCACCAGCGTGTTGCCGTACTGCGCGGCAGTCATGCCGGTGCGGGCGCATTGCGCGAAGCTATAGAGCGGCTCCAGGCCAAGACAGGGGTCGTCGAAGTTCCAGCCACCCAACTGTTGAGGGTCATTCAATTCGCCCACGTTGGGGGTGCGCACGGCATGGTTAAAGCCGGTTCGCAGGCGCAGCCAATCGAAGGACTGCCAATCGAGGCCCGCCCGGTAGGTGCTGCTCCGGCCGGAGGAACTGTAGTCGGACCAGCGGTAAGCGAGGTCCATGGTCAGGTTGCGGGCGAAGGCGGAGTCCGTCAACAGCGGCACATTGGCCTCGACGAACAGCTCATCGACGGAATAGGCGCCAACAATGTCCGGAACCGCGAATCCCTGCCCCAGCAGCAGGCCCTGCCGGTAGGTCGCATCCGATCGCCGCTCGAATTCGACCCGCCGATATTCGTAGCCCGCCACCGCCAGGATGTCGCCGGCCGGCAAGCCCCAACCCAAGCCCCCGGTCGCGTAGGCCTGGAAGACGTCCGTCGCCGTGTTCGCACCGGTGAGCGCGGTTTCCGTCACGCTTGCAGCCGCCTCGGGGGTGACGCCTTCGTACGTGAATACCTGGTAGGGGATGCAGTCCGGATCCGCCTCGCAGAGCCGGGAATCGACCGCGATGGCGAGACTCGGGGAGTAGAAATCGTTGATGTAGGTGTCGGAGGCGGTCGTCTGCGCGTGAAGAAAGGATGCGTCGTATTTCCAGTCGCCGGCAATTGCGCCCTTGAGGCCTGCAAGGATGCGAATGCCGTCATGCTCCAGCATATCGCGGCGTGGGCCACCTTCGACGTTGCGCTTGCCGATGAAGATCACAAAATCGTCCTCGCCGGGAAAAAGATTTCTGAGGGAGTCTCGGAAGTTCTCCGGAAAGTACCCATTGTCGATCGAAAGCGGGAAGTCGGCGAAGAATGTCCCGGACTCGGCGCTCTGCGCATCGGTGCGATCCGAAGCGGCCATGGCTTCCAGGTAAGCCACGGCGTGCCCATTGATCTCGTAATCGACAAAAGCGCCCATCGACCAGCGCTCGTCGGGGCGCATGAAATGGCTGACTGGCGCGAAGTTGTACTGGTTGCTTCCATCAAACGGCAGCAAGCTGCTGTCCGGCTGCAGGGTCGCAAGGACAGGGGGTCCCAAACCCTCGTCTGTCAGGGGCGCGATGACGAAATTCGGGACATCGGCAATCGGCGAGGCGGTGCATCCAGTGCCTTCGAAATTCAGGGCGCAACTCGAATAGTCACGGGCCGCCTGCAGCAGCGAATCATTTTCGCGCCAATTGAGGTACGCCGTCGCACTGCCCCGGCCGTCCGCGAACTCGCCGCCGGCCACGAAGTTGACGAAATAGGATTTACCATCGATGCCGCTGCTGCCGGTGGGGTAGTCATAGCCTGACGCGTCCATCAGGCCCTGGATATAGTCGTTACTGTTGTCGTGTTGGTAGCCGCTAAAACCAGCACTCAGCTCGACCCCGTCGACGCGGCGCATGATGAAATTGACCACGCCGGCGACCGCATCGGCGCCATAGGTCGCCGAAGCTCCGCCGGTCAGCACTTCGACGCGCTCGATCATGGAGACCGGAATCTGATCGATGTCCGGGGCGTTGGTGTACACGCCACCAGGCTGCATGCGGCGGCCGTTGATCAGGACCAGGGTCCTGTCGGAACCGAGGCCGCGCAGGTCGACTGATGCCGTCCCCGTTGCGCCGCCCACGATGAACGCGTTTTGATCGGCCTGGACCTGGGGCAGGGTATTGAGGATGTCCTCGACGCGGGTGAATCCGAGCTCCTCGATTTCTTCCTTCCCGATCACGGCGACCGGGCTGGTGCGACCGAATCCGTCCTCGGTGACGATGCGCGTGCCCGTCACGATCACTTCTTCCAAAGCCAGAACGTAATCGGTATTGGAGGGGGCATCCTGCGCCAGTGCCGGCGTGGAGAGCGCGCCGGCGAACCCGATGCCGGCGGCGAAGACAACCTTCAATCGCCCGCGAACCAACTCCATGTTGCCCTCGTTGTCAGTCGCCAGACGGTTTCGGTCGGCGCACTTTACAGAGTTTCCCTGTTACGCCCCTTGTGTCTCGTGATACCGATCCCTGTCAACGAAGTCTAGCTCAAGAGCGCCGGCCTTGCTGGAGGTACAAAGCACAAAGATTCATACGCGAGGGGCTATAATCGGTGTCCTCAACACGCCACGGACGCGGGGATGTCGTTTCTCAGAGAATTGCAACGCCGCAACGTGATCCGGGTGGCCGTGGCCTACCTCGCCGGCGCGTGGCTCCTCATCCAGGTCCTCGAAACCCTGTTGCCGATCTTCGGCTTGCCCGAGTCGGCGGCGCGCATCGTCGTCTTAGTCCTCGCCGTCCTGTTCGTTCCGGTACTCGTGCTGTCCTGGGCCTTCGAATGGACGCCCGAGGGCCTGAAACGCGATTCCCGGCTAGACCCTGCCGAATCCATGGCGCCCCAGACCGCCAAGCGGCTCGACCGGCTCATCATGGTCGTGCTTGCGCTGGGACTGGGCTATTTCGCCTTCGACAAGTTCGTGCTGGACCCGAAGCGCGACGTGGAAATCGCCGAAGAAGCCGCGTCGCGGGCCCGAACCGAAGCCCTGGTGGGGTCTTACGACAAGTCCATCGCGGTCCTGCCGTTCGCGAATATGACGGCGGACCCGGAGCAAGCGTACCTGTCGGACGGCATTGCCGAGGAACTGTTGAATCTGCTGGCAAGGATTCCGGACCTTCGCGTGATCTCGCGTTCCTCCGCGTTCACCTTCCGCGGCGACGTCGACCTGCAGGAGGTCGTCGAAAAGCTGAAGGTATCGCACGTGCTGGAAGGATCGGTGCGCAAGTCCGGCGACCGGGTTCGCATTACGGCGCAGCTGATCGAGGCGCGCTCGGACACGCACATCTGGTCGAAGACCTTCGAGCGCGAGATGGGTGACATCTTCGCGATACAGGACGAGATCGCCGGGCTGGTGGTCGCGGAGCTGGAACCGGCATTGCTGGGCGAAGTTCCGCATGCGCCGGCGACCAACGAGGAAGCCTACGCGCTCTACCTGCAGGCGCGCTATCTCCGTAACCTGGGCTCGCCCGAGGAAGAGGAACGGGCCGAAGCGCTCCTCAAACGCGTGTTGGAGATTGATGACGATTTCGTGCCGGCATGGACCCTGCTCGCATACATGTACGTAACGCAGGGCCGCCCCGACCTCGCAGGCGAAGCCGTGGAAAGGGCCCTGTCCATCGACCCCGAAGACGCGCTCACCAACGCGATGGTCGGTGCCGGACAAATCTTCTTTGAGAACGAGTTGGAGACCGGGGTGCGAACGATGGAACGAGCGCTCGCCAAAGCGCCGAACAATCCCGAAGTCCTGAAGTGGTGCGCGCAGATCGCACGGGCGATCGGCCAGTTCGACGCATCCATCGAGCTCTTGAAGCGGGCGGTGCGCAACGATCCCTTGTGCAACCACTGTTGGCACAGCCTGGCGAGCTCCCAGTATTTGGCGGGCGAGCTGGACGAGGCGGAAGCCAGCATCCGCCGTTACCAGGCCCTCGGCCTGCCGGAGCTGGGCGGCTGGTTTACCCTGGGCGGCACTCTCCTCCTGAAAGGCGATGCACAGGAGGCGCTAGAGGTGTTCGAGACGGCCCGGACCGATTTCGGCTCCGAATGGGAGGGTCTCTATCTGGCGCACCGCGCGCTGGCCCTGTACGCGCTCGGCCGGCGCGAGGAATACGAAACGACGCTGGCGGAACTCGTGGCAACGTGGGGCGAGGAGAATTCGAGGGCCATAGCCGCCGTGTACGCCTGGGCGGGCGATGCCGACGCCGCGTTCGAATGGCTGGACCGAAGTGTGCAGGGCCTGGATGACGTACAAGTCAGAGCAGAATTCCCTGTCGGGGACCCGTTCCTCAAATCCCTGCACGCTGATCCGCGCTGGGACGCCCTGTGGTCGAGGTTTGGCTTTGGTGCTAAACGCCTGGCCGCCATCGAGTTCAGGCTACCGCCTGACCCGTTCGAAGCCGCCGGGACGCCGTAACTGCCGGAGTCGGGATAGAGCACCGTGTCCGTCTTCGGTTCGTTCCGACCGCCAGCCTGTTCGCCCATTTTTGCGCTGACCCGTATTATTCGTGGGCTGATTTATTCATACCACCGACTGGAACCATCTGCTTGGGGCACTGCTGTCAAAAAGTCCATTTCCCTTCCCGCGGACCTCGCCCGCCAGGTCGAGGAATTGGCCCGCGCCCCCACTCGTCATCCTGGAAGCGGCGAAGCCCCCCAACACCGTCATTCCGGAAGCGGCGAAGCCCCCTAACACCGTCATCCCGGAAGCGCGAATAGCGCTATCCGGGACCCACGTCGTGGCACTCACGCATCGGACTCCGGTCGCGGCGAGGGCACGCGCGACGGCTCTTCGGCGGCGCTTCTTTCGCCTGACGGCGAAAACCGCCCCGCCTCAGAAGCCTGCGCTGCTCCTACAAGGTCACCGGGCGCCACGCCAGAATCTGTAGGAGCGGCGCCTCGCCGCGACCGTCGTGGCGACCAATTTTGCGCAAACATGATCTCGGCGCTGGAGGACGAAGTCTTCACTGAATCCGAACTCAAGCTCAAGCGCCGCGAATCAGTGTGCATCACCATCATCAACAGCATGGACTGGCACGATCCGGAGAGCGCCCCCGAGACGACGCGCCAGGACGTACTGTTTTCGGGATTCGAGGTCGACGGATACAAGTCGTCCCAATTCGGGCCGTTCGGAGAGGTTGAACTTGACCTATATCACTACGGCTTAACCCCGGGAACAGGATAATTGAAAGTTCAAGGCGCCTGAGAATTCAGGCAGCCGACCTTCGTCACCAACACCGAGGTTAGTCAAAGATGAATACCAGCAAACTCGCCGCGCTGATCGTGTTTTCAGCGCTGTTCCTTCAACCCTTGATCGCACTTGCACAAACAGCCGACCTCAGCCTTAGCGAGATTGGCGTCAACAACAACATCAACTATGCGGCCGGGGACCCCATCGCCATCGACACCGAGGTCAGAAACGTGGGAAGCGCCGCTTCCCCGGCGTTCACCGTCAACTATTACGTTTCAACGGATTCCCAGATCACCACGGGTGACACGCTGCTGGGCAGCAGCAACCGGCCCGCGCTAGGTCAGGGCAATGACGACAACTTCACCGCCAACGTGAATCTGCCGGGCAACCTTGCGGCCGGCAATTACTTCATCGGCGGGATCATCAACATCAATGACGGCAACAACGCCAATAACACCAATTTCGAGGACGAGCCGATTTCTGTCCAGGGGGGTGGTGGTGGCGGCGGCGGATCCGCGCTCAACCCCGGGCACAACGGCAACTGGTGGGGCGGCGCCTCGCGCAACGGCGAAGGCGTTCAGATCGAGGTCTCGAACAGCAACATCGGTGGGCGGGTCCTGGTTGCGACCATGTACAGCTACAACTCGATGGGCCAGCCGATCTTCCTGCTGGCAGTGGGGCAGCTCGCCAATGGCGAGGCGGTCGTGACCGTGTACATCTACGAGGGGCCGAGCTGGGGTGCGGGATTCGACCCCGCCGACCTGGTTGAAACCCAGTGGGGAACCGGCCTGTTCACGGCGAGCAGTTGCAGTTCGATCAGCATGACCCTGACGCCCAACGCGACTTACGTGGCGCAGGGCTACACGCAGCTCAGCTATGACCTGATCAGGCTGACCAACTCGGCGATTCCCTGTCCGCTGTAGCGCACGCCCAAAGGCAGGCCCCATGGGTAAGCACTGGGCCCGCGGTTTTGAATGTCAGCCGCGGGCCCCAGGCCGCACTCTGGTCGCTGAGGTCCTGCGCCAATCTATGCAAAGCCCTTTTTGGAACCACGTTTTGACTGTGGGGTCGATTAAGGTGCCCATGAACACGCGCACCTGCAGTTTTCTCCGCAACGCCCTGGCGACCGTGGCACTCGCCATGCCGATATTGTTGTGGGCGGCAGGGCCCGTGGCATCCAATCCACAGGCCGGCGACGTTGAACCACGAATTCAACTGGTGGTTCATGCCCAGGGCGCGGGCTCCAACGCGGTCAACGCGGATGCTGCCATCCCCACCGGGGTGGCTAATGTCGATTATTACAACTACATTTTTGCCACCGGCAGTGGCCAGCGCCAATTTGGCACCAACGAAGATGTGCGCGAGGAGAACATCAGTGCACCTCTCGGCCTCGACAGCCAACTGGTCCTGTCCAGCCAGGCCGCCGACGGCGGTGCACAAGCGCGTTCCGAGGTGACTTCCGTCATCCGCAAGTCCGATCGTGCGCTGAGCGTCATCGGCACAGCGTTTGCCCAGAGCAACGGCCCCGGTGCCACGGCATTCGCCAAAATGATGCTTGGCGTCGTGGTCACAGGCCCGTCAACCGTGCGCATCGATAACTGTGCCCTTTTTGAGCAAGATGTGTTGTCCGGCCAGACCGGGTTATCGCGTGAGCGGGGCAGCTGCAGCTTCCAAGCCTCGGGCGATGCCGCCCAGAGCGTGGATCCCCAGGGTATCCCGATCCCGGCGAGTGCCCGTGACGGGCAATTCATCATGTTCGAGATCGACATCGAGCAGGGCGGGCTGTCAGGCAAAGACGGCAAGGTAAACGGCGGCTTCGCGATCGAAATTCTGCCCGGCGCCGGTAAATGCGCCCTGGTGGTTGAGGGGCCGGGCACCAGTCCTGTCGAAGGCATGGCCGTCGCGGACATACTGAATGCGATCCCGAACATCATCATGTACACCAGAACGGATCGGGACCTTGAGCTCATTCAGGGAGAAATCGATATCGGGCTGAGCTCGTATGCCGATGAAGAAGCCCACGCCGTGGCGCGGGCGGCCGCCGACAATCTGGGACGGCCGGTGGATGCGGACTTGAGACTCGAATTCAACGGACCCGCCGCAGCCGAGGGTCTGCATACGGTTTCCATCACGCCACGAAACGGGAATCCCAGGACCCTGGATTTCTATTTCGCACAGCCAGCACGTTTCCAGGATCTGGAGGCTTTCATCCACCAGGTGGTGGAAGCAGTTCGCGGGCTGGTGGAGGGATGTTAGGAAGGCGGCAAGCCAGGTATAGACGGCATCCCTGTGGTATGATTTCTTCATACTGCCGATATTGAACAAGCGAATTGACCACCGCCGTCAAAAAAACCATTTCCCTGCCAGCGGATCTCGCCCGCCAGGTCGAGGACCTGGCCCGCGCCGAAGGCAAGTCGGTGAGCGCGGTGGTGCAGGATGCGCTGCGCCTGGCGCAGCGAACCCACCTGAAGGAGCAGTACCGCGGAATTCAGGGCTACTGGAGCACGAAAGCGAGGGAAAAGGGGATCCTCACCAAAGCCGACCTTAATCGGTATCTCGAGGATTGAGGGTCGTATTCGACACCAATATATACGTGTCGGCCTTTGTCCTGCCCGGCAGTCAAGCCGATTCCGCAGTCCTGAAAGTCATCGAGGGAGCCGATGAACTGCTCATTTCGAAGCCGATCCTCGATGAACTCCTGGGCGTGCTGGCGCGCAAATTCTCTAAGAACATGGATCAGCTCTCTCGGATTGCGGTGTTCCTGTCAGAAGTAGCGGAACTCGTGCGGCCTCGTCGCACGCTCGAGGTCTTGAAAGACGAGGCGGACAACCGGATTCTGGAATGCGCCATCGCCGGCAAGGCGGACGCGATTGTGACCGGCGACAAGGCCATGCTTGAACTGCAGGCGTACAAAGACGTTCGAATCCTGACCCTGAAAGATTACCTTGGATAATTGGGGTCAGATCAATAACAGGCAATCAAATCCTGAGCCCCAGCATCCAGCTTTTTTGCTCTGACCCCAAGTATCCAATTGGCCACTTGCGCATACCTTATCTGGTATATATACTATATTCAGTATGTGGCAGATCCTGGAGCACAGACGGCTCGAGAAGCAGCTCAGGACGCTGCCGGTTGAAATCCTGAAACGGTACGAAAAGTGGAAAGATATCGTTCGCATCTCAGGGCCGGTCGGACTCAGGGCCATCCGCGGATTCAATGATGAACAACTTGGAGGGGCATGGAAGGGACATCGATCCTCTCGACTGGGCCAGACGTATCGCGTGTTTTACAGGATTGAGACTCACAAAGTACTTGTCAAGGTGGTCGACTTGACACCTCACGACTATCGGAAAAAGTGAGATGAGCGATTTCAAAGAAGCAAGCAAGCAGATTGACGTTTCGGTGGGTGAGTCGGTTCGGATCATCCGCGAACTTCAGGGCATGAGCCAGAATGAAGTGGCCAAGTTGTCCGGCATTCCTCAGTCAACCATTTCAGCCATTGAAAACGATCGAATTAACCTGGGGGTGGAACGGGCGAAAACCCTGGCACGGGTTCTGAGG
>Ga0268386_10001124_pt1 | contig 18118 bp, 18 predicted proteins | sample RVTome_15_FD_200260 | JGI IMG/M metagenome (GOLD analysis project Ga0268386, IMG submission 200260) | Soil microbial communities from uranium-contaminated site in the Upper Colorado River Basin, Wyoming, United States - RVT150D86... ...
ATTTTCCGGCATGAGCATAGAATCTGATTCTGATCCGATCTCACCCAATCCATTGTTACTATGAAGATTGTCCAGATTCCGTTGCTGCGCGATAACTACGCTTATCTGCTGGTGTGCGAAAAAACCAGGAACGCCGCGATCCTCGATCCCTCCGAAGCCGATCCGGTGCTCAACCGCGTCGATCAGGAGCAGGTCACTCTCGCGGCGATCCTCAACACGCACCATCACCGCGACCATACCGGCGGCAACGAGGAAATTTTGGCACGCCATAAAGTCGAAGTCTACGGCCACAGCAGCGACAGCGCCCGGATCCCCGGCTTTACCCGCGGCGTCGACCAGGGCGACGACGTTCAGATCGGCGAGCTCAAGGGCAAAGTTCTGTTCATCCCCGGCCATACCACCGGCCACGTCGCCTATCTTTTCGACAATAGTTTATTTTGCGGCGACACACTGTTCACCGGCGGCTGCGGCCGTCTCTTCGAAGGCACTCCGGAACAGATGCACGCGTCGCTCAAGCAACTGATGGCGCTGCCGGACAATACCAAAGTGTACTGCGGCCACGAATACACGGAAAGCAACCTGCGCTTCGCCATGTCCGTGGAACCGAAGAATCCCAAGCTGGCCTCGCGCTTCGAGCGCGTGCAAGGGCTGCGCTCGCGCGGAGCGCCGACCGTGCCGTCGACCCTCGAGGAAGAAAAACAAACCAACCCTTTCCTGCGCTGGGATAGCAGGGAAATACAAGCCACTCTTAAATCCGCCAATCCCGATGCACGCGCCGATCCGGTTTCCGTCTTCACCGCGGTCAGAAAGATGAAAGACGCGTTTTAGGCCGGTCTTGTCTCCCGCCATTTTCGGCTCCATCGCCTTCCAAACTATCGATTGATCCGCTGTTTCGCAATTGTCATCCTGAGGCAATAGCCGAAGGATCTCTCTTCGTACGCGACCTGAAAATAAGAGATGCTTCGCTGCGCTCATCAGGACACTATAGGGGATTTTTTCCCATTGCGGCGCAGTCTCCGAGCAGGAGCGGCACATCGCCGGCGCCGATAACCGAGCCCACCATCACAGGCCGACATTTTTTTCTTGATCGCCTTGCGCATCAGGGCTATTTTGATAAACGGAATTTTTGGCGAGCATCGACCCGCCCGGTATTTAAATCGTCGACACAGCGAAAAATCCGTGCCGCGCACGCGGGCAAACGATGAATCTTAGAGAACGAACCTACCTGTGGTATCTTGCCGCGCTGCGCATCTACGCGGGCTATTACCTGTTGTGGCAGGGTGTCCGAAAATATCAGCGTAACTTTCCCAAGGGCGATTGGATCGGCCGGCAGATCGGCGACATCGCATCGCTCGATCTCGTCCACTGGTACAAGAGATTCTTGCTCGACTACGTCGTGCCGCATCAGGAGCTGTTCGGCTATCTCGTCATGATCGGTGAAATCGCGGTCGGCGCATGCTTGCTGCTCGGCCTCTTCACGCGCTTCAGCGCGGCCATCGGCCTGTTCATGTTGATCAACTATTATCTCGGCCCGGGCATGGCGCGAGGCGGCGCATCCCTGGCGCAGCAACAAACGTTTATTATCCTGCTGGCAATTTTTATTTTGGCGAACCCAGGCCGCACCCTGGGACTCGACGGCCTGGTCTTCAGCGGCGGAAAAGGAAAGGGGGCGCGATGAAACTGTCTGGAGCGGCAACGCCGGAAGGGACCGACCGCTATCGAAAACGGTTCGCCGGTAAAATTCCGCTGGAACATTTTCGCCAGACTCAGGGCCTTTGGATATCATCGATCGGCATCGGCACATACCTGGGCAATCATGACGACGCCACCGACCGGCAATATCAAGAGGCCATCGTGCGGGCCGTCGAGTCTGGCTGCAACGTCATCGACAGCGCGATCAACTACCGGTGCCAGCGCAGCGAGCGCGCCATCGGCGCGGCGTTAAAGGAACTGGCAAGCCGCGGCTATGGCCGTGACGAGGTGGCCATTGCCACCAAGGGAGGTTTTCTCCCGTTCGACGGGGCGCCGCCGAAGGACCCGAGAAGATATTTTGAAGAGACCTTTGTCGGCACGGGGCTCGCCACCGCCTCGGAGATCGTCGGCGGCTATCACTGCATGACGCCGCGCTACCTCATCAACCAGCTCGATTGCAGTTTGCGCAATCTTGACGTCGAGTGCGTCGACCTTTATTACGTGCACAATCCCGAAAGCCAATTGGGAAGAGTAACCCGGCAGGAGTTCAACAGCCGTCTGGGCCAGGCGTTCGAGGCCCTGGAACAAGCCGTCGCGGCCGGCAAGATTCGTATGTACGGCACTGCAACCTGGAACGGCTTTCGCAACTCCGCCACGGCGAACGACTACCTGTCGCTGGCTCAAACTGTTGCTCTGGCGGAAAAGGCCGGCGGTAAGGACCACCACTTTAAGGTTATCCAGCTGCCGCTTAATCTGGGCATGAGCGAGGCGCTGTCGAACGTCAATCAGCCGGTTGCCGGCAAAGAATCGACCTTGCTCGAAGCCGCTCAGGAACTTAATGTCGCCGTCATGTGCAGCGCCTCGGTGCTCCAGGGACAGCTGACGCGCAACTTGCCGGACATCATTCGCGCCACCTTTCACGGCTTGGACACGGACGGGCAGCGCGCCCTTCAGTTCGTCCGCTCCACGCCGGGCGTAACGACCGCGCTGGTCGGCATGAAACAGGCAAGTCACGTGGAAGAAAATCTCAAAACCGCGCGCGTGCCGCCGGCGCCGTGGGAGCAGTATTCCAAGCTGTTCGCAGGATCGCCGGGCAACGCGGACGGATGATCGAGGATGGAAGATCGAAGGTCGCCATCTTCCATTCTCAATCCTCAACCATGATGTCGCAGATTTGCGGAGAAGGGTTAGTTTCCCGTCAGATGGTCCAGAGCGCCGAATAACTCTTCCAATTTCCTGAGCGCCGGCTTTGGCAAGGGAGGTTTTAAGATCGCCGCGATGTTTTCCCTTAAGTGCTCGGGATTGCCGGTTCCGGAGAGAACGACATCGACGCCTTGCTCATGCCGGCAAAATCGATAGGCCGCTTCCGGCAACGTCAGCGCGTCGGACTGTTGGAAAAGAAAGCCGAGCGGATCTCTCGCGTCGAGCGCATCTTTGGCGACGGCGCCCTTGGCGATCAACTCGGCACATAGCTCTTTCAATCTCTCTGGCCGGCTCAGCGCGCGCCGTACCGCGAACATATTCAGCACGCCGACCCCTTGGCTCCGGGACCGTGGGAAAACCGATTTGCGCGCCGAGGGATTTAGCAGGTTGAAGCCGACCATCACCACGTCCCACAAACCTTCCTTGAGACCTTGCTGCAGCACGCTGTGCGACGGGTCCTGGACGAACCCCTCGGTAACGCCGATGAAGCGGATCTTGCCGCGCTCTTTGAGCCGGCGCATGGCGGGCATGAGCCGGTTCTTGGCGAATTCGTAATCCTGCGGCTCAACGCCGTGCAGATGGTACACGTCGATGTAATCCGTGCCGATCAGCTTCAGGCTCTGTTCCAAACCCTTGACGACTTCCGCCGCCGGATCGCTATGATCATTCGCCGGCAGAGTTTTTTTCGTGGAAATGACCAGCCGGTCCCGTGGAATTCCGATGATCGCTTTGCCGACGATCGGCTCGGTGCCGTAGGATTGCGCTGTATCGAGAAAATTGACTCCCAGATCGAACGCCTGCTTGACGAGCGCGACGGCATGGTTCGCCGACTGCGGATCGTTGCGCATGCCGAGCCGGCTCGGCCCGCCGCAACCCAGCCCCGCCACGCTGACTCTCAATCCGGTTCTTCCGAGAGTCGTGTATTCCATGGTTCAGATAGTTTCAGTCGTTCCAGTCGTTCCAGAGGTTTCCATCGTTCTTTAATTTCCGAAAACGGCTGGAACTTTTTGAACGCTTGGAACGGGCTTCCGATATTTTATTCCCAGTTGACTCTTATCCCCAGCACTTCTCCCGTGGCGCGCACCTCGCCGCCCGCGCTCAGGGTGCAATTCACCCAGGCCTTTCGGCCGTCCAGTTTGATCACGCGCGCGCGCAGCTCGATCGGCCGGTCGATCGGCGTCGGTTTCAAGTACGATACGTTCATGTTCGCCGTGACGTAGCCGATGCGCGGCGCGCTGCCGATGGGACGTTGCTCCGCCCGATAGGCGCGCGCGATGGCGAGATTAAGACTATGGCAATCGATCAGCGAAGCGATAATGCCGCCGTTGAGAGTTTGTCGCGTGCCGCCGCAATGGTGCGGCTCGGGCCGCCAATTCGCAACCGCCTCGTCTCCGTCCCAAAAGCTCTTGATGCGCAATCCCTTGTCGTTGTCCGCGCCGCAGCCGTAGCAATGATGGACGGTCCCCTGGTCCTGGAAAGCGATCTCGCTCATGGACCGGGTTGCTTGTCCTTATCGAACTTGAGCGACGCCGAGTTGATGCAGTAACGCAGGTTCGTCGGTGCGGGACCGTCTTCGAACACATGGCCGAGATGGGCGTCGCATTTGCTGCACAGGACTTCGGTCCGCCGCATGAAGAAACTGTTGTCTTCTTCGGCGGCGACGTTGTCCTCGGACACCGGCGCCCAAAAGCTCGGCCAGCCGGTGCCGGAGTCGAACTTGGTGTCGGAGCTGAAAAGCTCGTTGCCGCAGCAGGCGCAGCGATACATGCCTTTTTCGTGATGGTCCCAGTATTGGCCCGTAAAAGCGGGCTCCGTGCCCTTTTTCCGGCACACTTGATACTGCTCCTCGCTGAGCTCTTGGCGCCACTCAGCTTCGGATTTCTTGATCTTTTCCATCTGTGCTCCTCGGTAATTTTGTTCCATGCGGGCGGATCAGCGTTGCATGTTCACGAACTGCAGCGGTATCGGCATCTGGCTGCCGCGCAAGAGCTGAATCACTTCCTGCAAATCGTCGATTTTCTTCCCGGTCACGCGCACCTGGTTCTCCTGTATCGCCGCCTGAACCTTGAGCTTGCGATCCTTGATCATCTTGACGATGTTGCGCGCCGTGTCCGAGTCGATCCCTTCCTTGATCGCGAGTTCGCGCCGAATCATGCCGTGCGCCGCGGGTTCGCTCGCCTTCGGCTCCAAACATTTCCGCTCCACCTTGCGCTTCACCAAATTCTCGATCAGCGCGTCCTGCACCGCGCGGAGCTTCATGTCATCTTCCGTAGTCACGTGAATTTTCTTTTCTTTTTTGTCCAGGCTGATGTCCGTTTTTGAATTGCGAAAATCGTAGCGCGACAAAATCGCTTTCTTGGTGATATTGACGGCGTTGTCGACTTCCTGCAAATCGACCCGATTTACGATATCGAACGACGGCATGGCCGCACCCTCGGTTTGATGTTCGTTTGAGTCATTTAGCGTCGTCGCGTCTTTTTCTTGCCGCCATGGCCGCGGCGGGCAAAAGCGTCGACCGCTCCGCGCATGCGCTTCTTGGAGCCGTCCAGCACGAAGTCGAGAATATCGCTGCGCGTGATGATGCCGACGAGGGCCTTGTTCTTCACCACCGGCAAGGAACCGATTCGATGGCGCCGCAGCAGACCGACCGCGGTGATCAAAGGGGTGTCGGGCCGGACGACGAAAACATCGTGGGTCATGACCTCTTCAACCGTGATCTTGTCGGCAAACCGGTCGATTTCTTGAGTGCGATTGATCATCAGGCTCGTCGGATAAGCGTCGCGAATGTCTCGGTCGGTGACGATCCCGACTAAACTCTCGTTGTCCATGACGGGCAATTGGTTGACGCGATGCTTCGCCATGAGCTGCCTCGCGATCGCAATGCTGTCGAAGGTCTCCACCGCCAGCACGCCCTCGCTCATCCAATCCGCCACCCGGATGGTCTTCTTGTTGTTTTTGTCCGCCATCATCTTTGCTCCACCTTAAAACCCCGCGCCTTCAACAGCTCGACGACGCCGTCCTTGCCGACGAGATGCGCCGCCCCGACTACGACCATGACATCGCTTTCCTCTCGCACCAGTTTTGCGATCTCTTCCAGCCAGCGTTGATTCCGTTCAACGATTATTTTTTGGTAAAGCTCGGGATACTGCCGCATTCCGGCCAGCAACAAGCTCGCCAGCCGATCGCCGTCGCCGTCGAGCCACGACTGCACGATGCCGTTGATGTTCTTGTCGATCCGCTCCACCTCGCCGGCGCTTTCGCGCAGCATCGACTCCTGCTCTCGTTTAGACAAGCGATCGAAAATACCCAGTTGAAATTCGAGGGTTTCCAGCCCGGCGGTCGGTTTGCCGTCGCGCTTTGCGCGTTCGGCCAGATGGTGATCGACACCGAGCTTCGGATTCAAGCCCAGGCGCTGCAGCTTGACCGCGAGCATCGTCAACGCCACGAACCAGGGCTTCATGGGCTGGACAATTTGCATGTCGATGCCGAGCTCGGCCGCGCGCTTCGAAGTTAGTTGATAAGTTTCCTGGCTGACATTCTGCGCCAAAGTCGAGCCGTCGCGATAAATTGCCTTATCCAAGGTGACGCGTTGCGCGGCGCCCGCCGGCGTGTTGTTAAGGTCGATCTCCAGGACCAATCTCTTGCTCGCGTCAAAAGCGTCGAGAATCGCTCGATTGAGCGGATAGTTCTCCTGGCGCAGATAATGAATCGAGCCCAGGAGAAAGATGCTCTTGTCATCCCGGCTGACTTTCCAGAGCAGACTCTTTTCTTGCGCCCCCAGTGAGCACCAGCTCGCGCTCGCGGACAGGAACACGAGCAGCGCCACAATCAGCCTGACGCCACGGCTGACCCGGCTCACCAATCTGTGATGGAATGTCGTTCTGAGGCGCAGCCGAAGAATCTGCTTCTCGTAAGCTGTTGGAAATGCGGGATCCTGCGCGGCGTTTATCCTGAGTTCGACCGCAGGACTCAGCATGACATCCAGGTGATTTCGCATATGCTACACAGTCTCCACAACGAGGGAGGAAGCAAGTAATTTGCAAACGCTTCGCATCTTTTTAAGGCGCTGGGATAGCGGCGCGCTCAGGACGCCAGGGAAAATTTACCCTTTCCTGAGCAAGTTGGCTAGACTTCCGCGCCAAATCTTTTCGCCGGCAAGAGCGTGCCCGATGCGAACGCGGCGCAACGCCGCATGGGCTTCTCGCACACTTAGGATTTGCAGATGGAATTTTGAATTACCACTCGAGGCGAATACAGACTTCTTCGCCGCGCTCCTCGGCGGGCAACACGGTTAGGGGCGCCGCGCCTTTGGGGAGGGTGCACTGACCGGTGGATAAATCGTAACAGTAACTGTGATTGTTGCAGCGAAGCTGGCCGCCCGCGAGCAACTGCCCCGCCTCTTTAAGGTCGGCTTCCTCGTGCGGGCAGTTTCTCGAGAACGCGAAATATCTGCCCTCGGCGAACGCCAGGAGCACCTGGCGTCCGCCGAGGTCGACTTCTTTCATGGCGCCGGCGGCAATCTCGCCGATTCGGGCCACGGGAATATAACTGACGCCCATCCAATTACGCCGCCGCTTTCTGTTGGCGATAGAGCGCACCGCGCAGCACTTGGCCCGGCAGATCGCCGGTCATCCGCCCCTGATCGTTGATCACCCTGCCGTTGACGATCGTGTAGTGCATGCCGACCGATTGCTGCACCATTCGCTTCGTATTGGCGGGAAAATCATTGGCCCATTCCGGCTCCTCGGCGCGCACCGTCCGGGGATCGAAGATCGTGACATCGGCGGCGTAGCCGGGGCGCAACAGACCGCGGCCGTGCAGGCCGAAGATCGACGCCGGGTGAAAAGTCAATTTATAGATGGCCTGCTCGAGAGTCATGACCTGGCGTTCGCGCACCCACAGTCCGAGCAGGATGGTTCCGTAACCGAAGTCGGCGCCGAACAGCACGTGGGCGCCGGCGTCCGACGTGCCGATGAGAACGTACGGGCTGCGTAAGATCTCGCCCATGGCGTTCCAATCGCCGCCGTTGTTGGCGTTCCAGAAGATTGTGCCCAAGTCTTCTTCCAAGGCCAGATCCAGAAATGCATCCAAGGGATCTTGGTTGCGCATCTTGCCCAACTCTTCAATGCTCTTGCCGGCGTACTTCTGGTTTTCCGGCTTGACCACCCTTTCTACTTTGGGAATATCCCAGCGCTTGTGAAAATTGGTCGGCGCCGGACTGGCCAAATCGGCTCGAAGCTTGTTGCGCGTCTCGACATCGGCGAAGGCCTGCTTGCGCACTTCCACCGGCAGGAACATCAAATTTTTCCAGGTCGGGAACTCGTCGAAGATCTGGCAATCCTTCAAAGTAAAATGGCGCACCAGCGGCACCGTGTGCGACAAACCGTAGGCTTGATAGCCGGCCTTGAAGATCGGCTCGACCGCGTCGAGCTGCTCGCGCCAGAGATTGGGCTCGGCCCAGCGGTGTTGCAAACTCTGCCAGAGAATCGGCCGCTGGGTGCGTTTGGCGAGATCGTGGTACCACTTGAAGTGCTCGATCTTGTTGCGGCCCAGAATGGTCTCGATCACGCCGGCATTGCGCTCGGCCAGGACGTCGCACAGAGCGAAAAATTCATCGTCGTCGGCCAAGCGGCTGGCGACCGGCTTGCCGTCCTCGCGCATATGGCGCTCGTTGCGGTTCGTCGACATTCCGAGCGCGCCGCCTTCCATGGCCTCCAGCACGAGGCCGCGCATTTTTTGCACTTCCGCGCCGGTCGCGCTGCGCTCCACCGCTTCCTCGCCCATGGCGTGGTGGCGCACCGCAATGTGGCCGACCAGACCGCCGACGTTGATGCCGACTTTGCCCTCGAAGTTATCGAGATACTCGCCGTAGCTCTGCCAGTTCCATTTGACGCCTTGCTCCAAGGCGATCCGCGGCATCGCTTCGACTCTCACGAAGCTTTTGACGATCGCATCTTCGATGCCTGTTCTGCGCGGTGCCAATGACAGACCGCAGTTGCCCATCACCACGGAAGTAATGCCGTGCTGCGGCTCGCAGGTGCCGTAGGGGTCCCAAAGCATCTGCGCGTCAAGGTGAGTGTGGTGATCGATAAAACCCGGTGACACGGCCAGGCCGGCTGCGTCGATGGTCCGCGCCGCGCCGTCTTTGAGCCGGCCAATTTCGGCGACTTTCCCATCCTTCACACCGACGTCGGCAACGTAGGAAGGCAGCCCGGACCCATCCACCACCCGCCCGCCGCGAATAATCAGATCATAAGCCATAATCCCGTTCCTCCGTGGAAACTGTTGGGGCCCCAAGGGCTCGTTGCTGTTGAAGCGATCGATTTAAATTATTATCCGGAACATACGAAATGACAACCAGCCCGTCAACCGACCGGGATGCCGGACGCTCACGGGCCTGCAAACCCACATCGCCCTTCTATATCCGATGTCACGAGACGATACAGCGGAGATACTAAAAGTACTCACACCGACAACCGTGTTCGTCCATCATTTCGACCAATGGCGTGCCCCGTTTTCAAAGGGAATCCCGGAATCCAATTTGCGGCGAGCCAAACGCTTTGCCCGGGACGTGAACGCGATAGACAAGCAAATCAGGGTCATCATTGCCAAATTTCTCGAGCTTCATCGTCTCAAGTAGTAGTACCAAACTGTCACATTCTCGCATCAAGACGCGAAACCACTTACTTTTCGGTATACCTATTCAGGGAGGCGCCTCAATTGCTCGCGCAGCGCCTCGAGGGTCGGCGCGATCGGCGCCAATTCTTTCTCCGAGAGCCGAATCGCCTCAGGCTGCTTCAAACCATGGCCGGTGAGATTGCAGACGACAACCTCATCGGCGCTAATTACGCCGGCATCCCGTAGCTTCTTCGCAACCGCGACAGAAGTTGCCGCGGCGGGTTCGACAAACATGCCCGCAAGGCTGCCGGTTAGCGCTTGCGCTTGGAGGATTTCTCTATCCGACACCGCCACTGCCGTCCCTCCCGATTCACGCAGTGCAGCGAGGGCCCGCCAGCCGAGAGAAACCGGGTTGCCGACCTGAATGCTTTCGGCAACGGTTTCGCGGGCGACCACTGGTTCGACATCTATTGATCCTTTTTCAAAGGCGGCAACAATCGGCGCGGCAGCTTCGCTTTGCGCAGCGACGAGTTTTGGCGCGCGATCAATCCAGCCGAGAGACAGAAATTCTTGATAGCCCTTCCACATCGCGTAGATCCCTGTGCCGCCTGCCGTCGGATGAATGAACCAGTCCGGAATTTGTCCGTCGAATTGATCGACCATTTCATAAGCGTAGGATTTCTTTCCCTCATCCCGGTAGGGATTCGACGAAAGGCAATCGTACCAGCCGAATTCTTGGAGCGCGGACTTGTAGAGCTCGGCGACTTCGTAATCGAAGTCGCCGTCAACGACGACCACCCTCGCGCCGTAGGCGCGGGCTTGAATGATTTTCGCCGGTGCAGTGCCGGCGGGCACCATGACGACACTTTTGATGCCAGCGGCAGCAGAGTAAGCGGCGACGGAAGCCGCGGCATTGCCCGTCGACATGACCGCCGCCGTAGCGAAGCCGAGTTCCTTCGCTACTGACAGGCCGACGCTGTTGCTGCGATCTTTCAATGAACCCGTCGGCAACACGGTATCATTTTTGAGGTAAACATTGGGAATCCCTAATTTTGCGCCGAGATGAGCAGCGTGAATCAAGGGCGTGCTCCCCTCGCCCAATGAGATGACGTTGGAGCGATTCGCAACCGGAAAGAACTCGAACCAACGCCAGATCGAGAGGTCGCGAGTTTGACGCATGCGATTAAAATCTACCCGCATGAGGTGAGCAACTTTGACCTCAACATCGAGAATACTCCGGCACTGTGGGCACTGAAAAACGGTCTTCGATGTGGACTCGTAGCCGCATTTCGGACAGCGGAGTTTGTTCACCGCGCCCATGGTATGTGCTCCAGTCTCGTGGAACTACAAATCGTCGAGTAATTCATCGACCGTTGTTATGCCGTCATGCCGGTGAAAACTGGGCCTCCAGAAAATCCTGGATTCCGGGTCGCGCCGCCCCGGACTGGATCCGGGGTTGCCCGGGATGACGATGCAGTTCTGATGCGAACTTCAGTGACAGGACAGTGATAGTGTCTGGGCCAATCCCAACACTCCATTACTCCAGTACTCCAATGTTCTCTCACCCCGTCCGTCGCTCGACTTCGTTGAGCGCCTTCTCCAACTCACCTTCTAGATCGCCGACATCAAAACCCACCGCGCGGGCGCCGTCCAGAATGGAGATGCAGGTCATGATCAGATCGAGACACTCGCGCGGCGGAGGCTCGTCGGGATGGTCGTACAAATGATGATCGACGCGCCGCTTGAGCGTTAAAAAATCGCGCAGGCACACCGCCGGCGGCAGGTTTTCCACGGGTCCCGAATTCACCGTGGACGGCGCAAACGCCACACCCCCCGGGTCGACCAACGCAATCTGTGTACCGTCCTCAAACAGCAGAACCAAATAAGCATCTCCGGTCTCGGGGTGCGTCTTCTCTTCAAACGCGGTCACGTCACCCCACTCAAGCCTGATAGCTTTGCCTGATACAACGTCGAGCAGGGTCGAACTCTCGTTATCGTATAGCACAGCACGGGGGTGGCCATCGGCCCAGACGCGGAGCCGTTCGCTTGCCGAATTTATCACTGAATTCACCAATAAACCTTACCACAAAGTGCCGTGACAAAAATCCCAAGGAACCTTCACATGCGTTAGCCTTCACACGAATATGTCGCTCGGCCAAGATAGAACGTCGACACTGCCCCAAACGTCCTTGACATCCCTTAGCGGTCTCAGCTATTACCCCGTCTCGGTCAGGTATGCGGTCGGATGACTCCATGGTGGCGTGAAGAGACTTTGTAAATTGTCGTCTAAGGGAGCAATTAGCGGGAGATCTGAAAAAAACTAAGGAGGCTTATATGAAAAATCTTTTGCTGGCATTAGCGATATGCTTCGCGCTCTCGGGCGTGGCGCTGGCCGTGGTCAATATCAACACGGCGACCAAGGAGGAACTGACTTCGCTCAAGGGCGTCGGCGCTAAGCGAGCCCAAGACATCATTGAATACCGAAAGAAAAACGGCGACTTCAAATCGGTCGACGACCTTCAGAAAGTCCCCGGCGTCGGTCCCAGCCTGATGAAACAAATTCGCTCCGAAGTCACCGTCACGGGCAAGACCAGCATTGAAAAACCGGCGCAGAAAGCGAGCAAGGCCAAAACTGCCAAGCCGGCGACCAAGGCAGAACAAAAGAAATAATCGCCAGCGAAGTCATCCTGACCATCCTCTCCGACCGCTGCGCCGCGGTCGGGGAGGTTCCCCTTTGCAAATTAATTGCGGCGCAACAGTCATCAACTCAAGGCTAGAGGCGATGTAGCCCGTCCCCGAGTTCGTGGAGCTTGGTTTGATCGCAATATTCATCGACAATGCTTATGTCTCTCTGCTGCGATTCGATCGGCAGTCAGTTTTTTTCACCCAGCGCTTCCAGCAACAACTCCGCCGGATGCTTGGCTTGCCGCTGAGCCAGATGATCGATTTGCTGGCGGCATGAGATTCCCGAGGCGACGATCTCGACCTCGGCGCTGGCTGCTTTCACGGCGGGAGCGAGGCGACGGTTGCCGATCTTCATCGAGAGCTCGTAATGCTCTTTCTCAAAACCGAAGGAGCCGGCCATGCCGCAACACCCCGAATCGACTTCGCTCACTTCGTAGCCGGCGGCCTTCAATATCGCTACTGTCGGCGCGCTACCAACCAGAGCTTTTTGGTGGCAGTGACCGTGCAGAAGCGCTTTCTTGCCGCGGCCGTTCGACTGCAGCGCCAGTCTCCCCGCCATTTGTTCGCGCACGACGAATTCTTCGAGCAGGAAACTGTTTTCGGCGACGTTTTTTGCCGCGCTCGTGCGGATGAACTCCGGATATTCATCGCGCAGCGTGAGCAAACAAGAGGGTTCCAGACCGATGATCGGTATGCCTTTCTCGGCGTAGGGTGCAAGCTTGTCCACGTTCCACGCCGCATTTTCCTTCGCCTGACTGAGCATGCCTTTCGAGATCATCGGCCGGCCGCAGCATTTCTTCTCTGCGAGCAAAACGCGATAACCGGACTTTTCCAAAAAGCGCGTCGCCGCGATCGCGACGTTAGGCGTGTTAAAGTTATTGAATGTGTCATGAAACAGGACGACTTCCCCTCTAGAGCCGTCCCCCTTTGCCGCGCGTTTTCGGTACCAATCTTCGAACGTTTCGCCGGCAAATTGCGGCAACGGGCGCCGGCGATCGACGCCGGCGAGGAGTTCCAGGAGCCAACGGTTTAATCCGGAACCGGCAAGCCAATTCGAGATCGGCGCCAGGTTGGAGCCGACCCGATTAAGCGCCTCAATGTGACCGAAGATTCGATTGCGCAGGGGAAAGCCGTTCGCGCGATAATAGTGATCGAGGAACTCGTACTTGAGCTTCGCCATGTCGACATTCGAGGGGCACTCGGCTTTGCAAGCTTTGCATTCGAGACAAAGGTCCATCACCTGGTAGAGCCGCTTGCTAGTGAATTCCTCCTGCGGCGCTCTCCCCGCAATCGCATTTCGAAGCGCATTGGCACGCCCGCGGGTGGAATGCTCCTCGTCCAGCGTCGCCATGTACGATGGGCACATGGTCCCGTCGAGCTTCTTGCGGCACTCGCCCATGCCGCTGCACATCTCGACCGCGCGCGCAAAGCCGCCTTGCCCGGTGAAATCCAACGTCGTACGCGGCTCCCAGAATTTGTATCGCGGACTGATCTTGAGCGACTCGGTCATGGCCGGGGCGTCGACGATCTTGCCCGGATTCATGAGATTTTTGGGATCGAAGGCGCGCTTGATTTGGCGGAACGCTTCGTAAAGCGCCGGACCGAACAGCTTGGCGTTGAAATGGCTCCGCGCCAGGCCGTCGCCGTGCTCGCCCGACATGGCGCCGTTGAATTCGAGCACAAGATCCGAGACCGCGTTAGCGATCGAGACCATTTTGTGCATCTCGCTCTCTTCTTTCAAATTGATCAGCGGGCGGATGTGCATGCAGCCGACCGAACAATGACCGTAGTAGCCTGCAATCGTGTCGTGGCGCGAAACTATTTCACGAAAACGCCGGATGAACTCCGGCAGCCTGGCCGGCGCCACCGCGGTATCCTCCACGAAAGCGATCGGCTTCTTATCGCCTTTGATACCAAGCAGTAAACCGAGACCGGCCTTGCGTACGCCCCATATCGCCTTCACCTCTTCAGGCTTGAACGCCAGGCTCGAGGCGTAGCCGATTTTTTCGCGTTTGCGCACTTCTTCGAGTTTGTAGACTTGCTCCTTGACCTCGTCTTCGCTATCGCCGGCGTACTCGACCATCAAAAGCGAATCCGGCGTGCCCTGCACGAAGCCCAGCTTGCGCGATTGCTCGATATTTCCTCGGGCGAGATTCAAAACCATTTTGTCGGTGGATTCCATGGCATAGGGCCGGGTTTGCAGGATGACCTGTGCGCACTCCAGTGCTTCGATATCGTCGTTAAAGTGAATCACGTCCATGGCCGTCCATTTGGGTTTCGGCACCAGGCGCATCTTGGCCTCGACGATGGTCGCGAGCGTGCCCTCGGAACCGACCAACATACGCGACAGGTTGAAAGGTTGCGGCTTGACGAACTCATCCAGATTATAGCCGGACACGCGCCTCATGATTTTCGGATAGCGATCGAGAATCTCGTTCCTGTGCTGCTGCCCCAGCCGGAAAACTTCGCGGTAGGCCCGGCCTTCGATCGTGTCGGCCTTGCTTTTCGCTTGCACCGCCTCGGGTGAAAGATCCTTGAGCACGGCCTCGCTGCCGTCGCCAAGTAGGATCGTCAATTCGAGGACATGGTCCAGCGTCTTGCCATAAGTCAGCGAATGCGCTCCGGAAGAATTGTTGCCGATCATGCCGCCGATGGTGGCGCGATTTGAAGTCGAAGTGTCGGGGCCGAATTGCAGTCCCATCGCACGCACGTAAGCGTTGAGCTCGTCCTGGACCAACCCCGGTTGGACGCGGCACCAAAGCTCCTCCTGGTTCACTTCAAAAACATTCCGCATGTACTTCGAGAAATCGAGCACGATCGAATGCCCCACCGCCTGGCCGGCGAGTGACGTTCCGCCGCCGCGTGGAAGAATCGTCACGCCAAGCTTATTGGCGATCTCGAGCACCGCCTGCACGTCGCCTTTATGACGCGGCACGACTACGCCGATCGGCTCGATTTGATAAATCGACGCGTCGGTGGAATAAAGCAGCCGCGAGTATCGGTCGAAGCGGATATCGCCTTCGATGTGTTTTGTTAGCTCAGCCTCGATCTCGAAATAATCCCTGCCCGGATTTACGCTCATAACTCCCCCGGCGATTCTGGCAAATATCTGCGCCTGATTGGTTACGGGCGGTCACATAGGACCGCCCGTACATTGAACTCCTGAACCTTGAGCTTTGAACAAATGATTCATCCCCACCGTGACACCAAAACGCCGGCGACGACCGGCGCGGCGGCGGCGTCTTTAAAACTTTTCGATCCCCTTGAGCGTCGTCTTAAAAAGGGAGTCCTCCAGATCGAAGGCAATCGGTCTGTCCCTGCCACATCGCTTCGTTCGGCAGTTCGGAACCGAGATCTCACTCGTCATTTGAGATTTGCGATTTGGCATGCCGCCGGATTGCCTAGTTCTCCATCATCACCTCTCGCCGAACAAGGGCATCGTTTCTCCCTGATTATTTACAGTGCGGCTTACTCGGCCAGCACCGCCTTCGCTTGCGCGAAAATATTTTGGAACATCGGCTTGGTGAGTTTTCCGGTGAACGTATTCTGCTGGCTCGGATGATACGAGCAGATCAAATGCGGACCCTCGGGTAAATGCGCCGACAAACCGTGACCGAACTTGGGACGCGGCTTGGGCACTTGGCCGCCGTTTTCCTGGTAAGCCGCGAGAAAAGCGTCCAGGGCAATTTTCCCGAGGGCGATCACCACTTTCACGTGCCGAAAAAGTTTCAATTCTTCAACCAGGTACGGCCGGCAACGTTTGAATTCCATTAAACTGGGCTTGTTATCGGGCGGCGCACAGTGCACCGCCGCCGTGATATAGCAATCGCTGAGCTTCAGTCCATCGTCGCGATGATCGGAATGGGGCTGGTTGGCGAACCCAGCTGCATGGAGCGCGCCATAGAGCCAGTCGCCGCTGCGGTCACCGGTAAACATTCTTCCGGTGCGATTGCCGCCATGCGCCGCCGGCGCCAGGCCGACAATCAACAGGCGCGCCTCCGGGTCGCCGAAACCGGGGAGCGGCCTCGCCCAATATTTCATGCCGAAGTAGCGCCTCGGCGGTTTTTGCGCGGAGGCCTCGCGCCACCGGACCAAGCGCGGGCAGCGCCGGCAATGGATTACGACGCTGTGCAGCTCATCGAGAGCCTTCATACGAGTGTTTTGTTAGCATACCGGGAGATACAAAAGAAAACCGAAGCTTGAACTCAGCAGGACGCGACAAGCACGATCTGCCAGCATCTGAAAGCGTTTGCGCTGCGCCCCGCGCGCCACGGTTGGCCTGTCAACGCGCGCGTGCAAACCATTATTTTTTTTGCTATAAAATCACTAGACTCGATCATCTTGAAGGGAGATCTTATGATTGAGCGACCACAGCCCTATATCAGGCAATTCATGTGTGCATCGACAACCGCAACGCGAAAGCCCGTCATGCGGCTACAGCGGCTCCGAGGAGGTCGTCGAAGAGCTGCGCAAAGTTAGCAAAGAACGAAACCTCAAAGGCAAGATTCGCGTGGTCAGGTCCGGCTGTCTCGATGTCTGCGCTTTCGCTCCCAACATGATGATTCGGCCCGAGGGACTGTGGTACATGAAAGTAAGTAAGGACGGCGTTCCTCAGATCGTCGATACCTACATAAAATTAGAAGAAGCAGACCAGACGAAAGAAGCCGGCGCCGCACCGGCAAACTAACATCAATCTTTACTGGTTCGTTGACGGAGTATCGTGCGGCCGGGAGAGGCGATCCTCTCTTGGCCGTACAAATGGGGAATCGTTCTCTGATCGTGTGATCGCCTTGACACCTAGCGAGTCAGCATATAATACAACTCGAAATGTTTACTCATGACATCGTAATCGTTGGCGGCGGAGGTGCCGGCCTGCGTGCCGCCATAGCCGCAGCAGAGATATCGAACAAGCTATCGATCGCACTAGTCTCCAAGGTGTATCCGATGAGAAGTCACACGGTTTCCGCCGAAGGAGGAACCGCCGCAGTTATGCGCGATTTCGATAGCCTCGATCTCCATGCGAAGGACACGATTTTTGGTGCCGACTTCCTGGCGGACCAAGATGCGGTCGAGGCTTTTGTCCAAGAGGCTCCTGGAGAACTTATCCAACTGGAGCACTGGGGTTGCCCGTGGAGCCGCGATGCTGACGGTCGTGTGAGCGTCAGGTCCTTCGGTGGCATGAGCGCCGATCGCACGCTTTTTGCCGCGGACAAAACCGGCTTTCACTTGCTCCACACTCTGTTCCAGACTTCTCTGAAGTATGACAGCATCGTTCGCTACGATGAGTGTTTCCTCACCTCATTGTTGGTCGACGATGGCAAAGTGCGCGGGGTCACATCGATCAATCTTTATACCGGCAAGGTGGAAATCATTGCCGGCAAAAGCGTTATCCTATGTACGGGAGGCGGAGGCCGCATCTTCCCTTTCACTACCAACGCCGCCATCAACACCGGGGATGGCATGGCAGCTGCCTATCGAGCGGGAGTCGCGCTGAAAGATATGGAGTTCGTGCAGTATCATCCCACCGGCTTGCCAGGAACCGGCATTTTGATTACCGAAGCATCGCGCGGTGAAGGCGGGTGGCTAAAGAATAAAGACGGCTACCGTTATCTCCAAGACTACGGACTCGGGCCGCCGACCGATAAGCCCACGCACCGCAAAATGGAGCTCGGCCCGCGTGACATTCTCTCGCGTTGTCACATGCAGGAATACGCCAAAGGCCGAACCTTCGACGGCCCTTACGGGCACTACGTACATCTCGACCTACGTCACCTCGGCGAAGAAATGATCAATACGAAACTACCCTTTGTGCGAGAGCTAGCAAGCAAGTATGTCGGGATAGACCCCGTGTACGAGCCGATTCCGGTGCGCCCAGTCGTGCACTACATGATGGGCGGCATCTCGACGGACATCAACGCCA
>Ga0268386_10001125_pt1 | contig 18117 bp, 8 predicted proteins | sample RVTome_15_FD_200260 | JGI IMG/M metagenome (GOLD analysis project Ga0268386, IMG submission 200260) | Soil microbial communities from uranium-contaminated site in the Upper Colorado River Basin, Wyoming, United States - RVT150D86... ...
GTCTCAGTCGTCCCGGCGTTGCCGACAATCGCAAGAATGCACAACTTGCGTGAGCGACAGGTTTCGATCGCTTCGTGCAAGGCCGGCAAGTCGATCTGTCCACGAGTGTTGACTGGAACTTTGATCAGACCTTTAACGCCCAGGCCAAGGGCGTCTGCCGCTTTCTCGAATGAATAGTGAATGAGCGTCGATCCGATAATCGCAGCACCTCCGAAGCCGTACGCACTGAGCGCCGCGGCAAAGCCATCTTGATCGATCCCGCCAAACCCGTCGAACCGGCGGAACCTGCTGTTGCGTGCGCACCAGAGTGCGCTAATGTTTGCCAGTGTCCCGCCTGACACGTGAATGCCGAGTGTGCTCTTGTGCTGCTGGATGTGTTCGGTGTAGAAGGCGTCCGGTTGCTGGTAGACCAGGCGATGGACCATCGCGAGCACCTGCCGCTCGTAGGGACTTAGGGCCTTCGCAGTCTCTACTTTGACCAGGTTCTGGTTCATCCCGATCAGTAGCTTTCCAAGCGTCCTTACAAAGTACGGCAGCGCGGAAGTCATATGACCGATAAAACGCGGCGAGGAGATATGCGTCGAATGTGTTACGACGCTTTCCGCAAGCTGACTCAAGTAAACATCAACCGAACAGGGGTTGTCGGGAATGTCGCTGTCTTTGAATTCTTCAGCCAGGGAACCGCCATCAATATCAGTATTGATGTTGGTAGTCAGTAAGAACTCTCGCACGAGCGCGCCGATATGTTCCTCGCTTTGTCTCTCCTCAGCGAATTGCTCGGGCGAAACGGTGAAGAGCAGCTGAAGCATCTCGAGCAGCGATTCTCGAGACGGCCCGCGCTGACTCTCGTTCTTCACAACCCTGATAGCCCTGTTTGCCGTGCTCATTGTTACCAGCCTATCGGTTACGACTTCGGGTCGAAGGTACCAGTCGCGTTAGCGGTCATCACACTTTCGGCGAATTGAGGTCCCTGTAAAACTTCCCCACGCAGCGGAGTGGCCCTGGGCCGATGCCAGCGAGAGGAGACGTCGCCGAAATGTTCCCAAACCCACGTGTCCGAATAGATCGTTTCCAGGTAGCGCTCACCTCGGTCGGCAAAGATGGTTACGCAGTTAGCGCCCGCAGGGATGTGAGGTCGAAGTTTTTCCACAGCGGAAAGGACCGCGCCGGAAGAACCGCCTGACAGAATCGCTTCGCTTTGAACCAGGCGGCGGCAATTAACAATGCAGTCCAGGTCAGAAATGTGAACGCACTCCGTGGCGAGACCGAACTGAAAAAGTGCGGGTCGAACAGCCGCTCCGTGGCCCGGGATTAATCGCTTGCTTTTCTGTCCTCCGAAAATGATGCTGCCAATTGCGTCAACGGCCACGATTTTCGTCTTCAGACCGTGGGTGCGCACGTATTCGGCGCAACCGCGCAACGTGCCGCACGTACTCGTGGCGCAAAAGAGATAGTCGACACGACCATCAAGGGCCGTCACTATCTCGCGCATCGTTTCGTGGTGGGCATTGGAGTTGAAACGATTGGAATACTGATCGCACCAGTAACTATTCGGGATCAGTTTCAGCAGTGCCTGCACGCGGTCGAGGCGCGCCTGAAGGTATTCACCTGTCGTCGGATCCGGCTTCGTTACGAGATCAACCTCCGCGCCGTACGCTTCGAGAATGTTTATGTTTTGTTTAGTGGTCTTAGGATCAACGACACAAACGAAGCGCATGCCAAAGTAAGCACACGCCTGAGCGAGACCAATCCCCATGTTGCCTGAACTGGACTCGATTACGGTGGTGCCTGGTTTGAGACGCCCTTCGTCGAGCGCATTTTTGATGATGAGGAACGCCGCCCTGTCCTTAACACTGCCGCCGGGGTTGAGACCCTCCAATTTCGCGTAGAGTTGAAAATGGAGAATGCCAAGCACACGTTGCAATAAGACGAGTGGTGTCTGACCGATAGTAGACAAGATCCCTTGTCCCATGATTGTTTTCCTTAGTTTGCTCGGAGCGCCAAAGAGACACACAAGACCGCAGGCCGGCGCGATCGCCTTTTGGCTTTCTTGTGACTTGAAGAGAGTGGACTAGAACCTGAACAGATAAGAAAACTTGACGTACATCTGCCGCGCATCGTTGCGCAATTCGCTCGTCCTGCGCAGCACGCGACGACCATCCGGAGTTGTTATCAACTCAAGATTCTGTAAGTTGCTGTTATACCCAACATATAGAGCGGTCCATGGATTGATTTGATAGGCAGCCAGGAAATCGCCGGTGAAGTTTCGGATCTCGGTGAGCGAGGTCTGCGCCGGATTTACGATTAACGAGTTGTACTGCGGGATGGCCCGCAGCGAGAGCTTGCGATTGAGCTGCCAGTTCACTCGTATGCGAAAGATTCTATCAGTGAAGATGTGGGCGTCGAGCTCGTTCTTAGTGAGCCGGGTCTCCAGGTAAGTGTTATCTATCTGGAGATTCTTGATCGGTCGCAGCGTCACTTTGATGTTGCGGAACCTCGAATCGGCGATAAATGGTTCTTTGCCGATCGGTGGTACAAAGTTAATAGTCGTGCCACGGCTTAAGGTTGCCTGGAAAATCGCCTTGCTGAAGTAGGCACTGGAAAAAGTGATCCCCAGGTCGCGTGGGGAGAAATCGCGGTTCTCTGTGAGGCCGAAGAAGTCCTGCGGCCGTAGCAGTTCGCGTCCCGGCGAATAGAAGACGTTGACGTTTGTTTGATGGGCGAGTTCCCATGACACTGAAGGAGTAAACGTCCATTCCAGCCGCGTTCCCTTGTGGTCCCATATTGAGGTCAGGCCGACATTTGGTCCCCAGGCGATGAGAGTCTTCCCTTCGGGACGCCAGCGATAGGTATAAGACGTATTGAGTCGTCGAATGTCGAACCGCGGCTCGAACCCGACTAAGGTTCGAAATCCGGGGGCGCGATCGTTGAAGGCCGTAACAAAAGTGAACTGGCGGCCTTCGCCTCGTAGCGCTACGTGATAAGCAGGTCCACTAAGTTCCAGGCCGTTCAGAAGTCTCGTTTTGCTCGCCACTGCCTGAGCGTTGATTAACCAGTTCCGGTTCAACTTTAATCGTGTGTCGACTCCACCGACCTGGTTATAGCTGTCGAGGAAACCGCGGTAGGTGTAGGTCGCTCCGATACTTGACTGTTTGAATATGTCGCGCGCGACGCGCACGATCGCGAACTTAGCTTTCTTGTTGAAGAGGGGGCTGCTCTCGGGCACAACTTCACCGGGCCCTTCGTCGTTCACGAAGAGCGTACCCAGCGCCCACGGTCCCTTCTTTCCAGTCAGCCTGACGCCAAACTCAGGGCTGATGATGCGTCGCGTGAAGACGAGATTGATCGGAGTATTAAAGTAGTTTGCATTCTCCAGAAAGAAGGGACGCTTTTCCGGAAAGAAAACTTCAAAGCGCTCATTGACTGTCACCTGCGGCTCATCCGATTCCACCTGACTGAAGTCCGGATTACCGGTGATGTCGAGAACAAAACTGTCCTTCAGAACGATCTTTCCATCCGCTCCGAATTGAGTTGATGCCCGGCGATCGACAAACTGTGGCGCTGTTGGGTCGCGGAGGTCCAGTTCGCGGAACGAGCGAACAACGCCGTAAGGAATGATCTGAACATTATGGCCCGGCGAAATACTCTCCAGACCTTCAAGACGAGCAGTTTGACTAAGCAGGCTGGGGTTCTTCAAGGTGAGCCGCGGCCATCCATTTCCCTCGCTCAGACGCGGAACCAGCCGGCCGAAGTAAAACCCCCAACTCTGTTTCGAGTCAGAACTGAACCGCAAACTCTTGAAGGGAATCTTGACCCAGGCGACGTAACCACCCTCGGTTTTCTGGCCGGCAGAATACCAAAGCGTATCGAACGACGGATCGAAACCTCCTTCACCTTCGGGCCAGAGTGCGTCGTACTGTACGCCGAAAGGATTGATGGCGAAATAGTATGACCGGCGGCGATCGTCGAAAGTATCGAACCGTAGTTCGAGTATATCGTCCTCGAAGAAACCTGGTGGTTCGCGCTTTGTCATGCTCGCGCGCACCTTATCGGGTTCATTGTCGAAGGCAATGAAGATTACATACAAGTTGCTATCGTCGTAGCACATGTAAGCTTCTGTCGGAAAGGTCGCCGGCACGCCATCCTTCGGTTTTGCCTGAACGAATCCATCCATCTTCGTCAGGCTTTCGGCAATTTCGGGATTCGGCTTCATACCCAGAAAGTCTTCGAGTCTCGGTGCGCGCTCGACGCGGCGAATGGACACTACCGGACGCTCGCCATCCATGCGGACATTACCTGCACCGGCAGGCGCTGCCTTCGCCTCCGCAATCACCTTCTCCGGCGACGGCTTTTCCGGTTTGCCTGGTTCTTCAGATCGATTGACTTTTGCGGAGCTACTCTCAGGCGTAGCGGGTTGGGGAGTCTGTTTCGCCTGGGCCGGAACCTGCGGTTCGGTGGTTTGGTTGGGAAGACCAAAAGCCGTCATTGACGATGCCAGTAAGACATTGGCAGTCAGCACCAGCGCCAGCGGGAGCACTCGTGATGGAGCGAAACGGGAAAATCTAATTGACATCACTGTCACACCTTTCTGTCCATGATTAGAATTTCATGTGTTTAGCAGAAACAATTCCGTCCCTCATTCTTAAGCGCCTCGGGGACGATGCGGCTCCCGCGTGCGCCGCGGCAGCAACAGGTCTGGCGGCTTCGGCGTCGTCGACGGTCGTTGCACTTACGTATCCTCGCTCGTCCTGCGGCGGCACGACGGCGTCAGGCATTTCCTCTTCGAGGTTGCGTAAACGCGGATAGAGGTAACCGGCGAGGGCAATTGCCATCATCATCACTCCCAGCGTGATAAAGAAGAGTGCAATACCTCGCCCTGGTCCAACTCCGATTACCTGACCGACACTCCCGGCGAGCGGCCCGTTAACTGCCATCAGGGGTTCGAAGATCCGTTCCGCCAGCGGTCCGGCAAGTGGATAGGCCAGCGGATACGCCGCCCACGCGATCATCGTCAACAGCGCAAACACCCGTCCTTGAACGTCAACCGCAACCTTCGTCTGAACGATGGTGGGAGTTGTGCTGTTGATCAACGACAACGAGAAAAAGAGACCGAATCCGGCAATGGCGATCGGCGCTGCCGCCGGTCGTAATCCCGCAGCCGCAATGCAGAAACCCATCACCGCAATGAAACTTAATATCGTCAGCACCTTCCGCCGTGCACCGCCGACAACGCTCATAAGTAAAGCGCCAATAAGCATTCCTACTCCGCCTACGGACAGGACCGTACCCAGCATTACACTGGAACCTAAAGCAAGAACCATTGGCACGACGAGAACACTCACCAGGCCGATGATGAAATTGCAGACGCCATAAAGGATCATCAAACTCATCAGGCCCCAGCGATGAAAAAGGTAGCGGCCGGCATAGGACACATCACCGAGGAATGATCGCCTTTGTCCTTCGACACTCTGCCGGACGTTCGGTATGCGCACCGCGATCAGCGTGGATATCGCGAAGACGAACGTCGCAAGATCGATGAGCAAGACGCCGCCGAGGTTGAAGGTCACGAGCAGAATGCCGCCGAGAATCGGTGCGCCGACGCGTGCCGTTCCCATGCCCAGTTGAACCATTCCGTTTGCGCGTCCCAATTGCTTCTTCGGGACGAGCAGCGTGACTGACGAACTGTAGGCGGGAGATTGCAGGGCGCCGAAGGTCGCGACCGTGGCAGTGCCGGCATAGATGTGCCAAAGTTCGAGACGCCCCGAAAAGTAGAGGAACGAGAGCAACAGAACGCTGAGTGCGGCACCGACGTCACCGACGAGCATCGCCCACCGCCTGTTCCAACGGTCCACAAGCGCGCCCGCAAAGGGTGCAACCAACACTACAGGCAGCGCATAGCAGAGTGAAACGAGGGCGAACCTGGTGATCGAACCTACCTGCTGATAGACCCAAACACTAAGGGCGAAGGCCGTGAGCGCCGACCCAGCGCGGGAACAAATCTGGCCACTCCAGATGATGAAAAAGCTGCGCATTGAAGTCGGCTCCGCAAAACCGCGGTCGCTATCCATATGTACTCCTGTATTCATGGCTGTTGCTCCGCAAAAAGATCTGGGGTGGGCCGTGCACTTTGAAGTGGTCGGCCGACACTAGAAAATCCGCCGGCGCTCAATCCTCTGGGGCAAGATTCGGGAGGGTAGACTGGTTTCGGTTTTGTGGGAGGACGATAACTACTGGCTGGTCCTGCGGAACTCCTGTGAGTTCTTCAAACGGTCGCGGCCCCAGTCACAGGGCTGAAGTCAATTTCATCGGAACGTCTGAGCGAGGCGAAGCCGTTCCCGAGAACCTCGTTATGATGGGCAATAATATCCTGCGCTGTGAGTCTCTCGGTGTCGTAGGTGCTGTGGGCGTCGCTTACGAGCGTTACGCTGTAATCGCGAGTGAAGGCTTCCCGACACGTGGTATCGATGCAATATTCAGTCTGTAATCCGGTGATGACGAGTTTCCTGATTCCGCGACTGTCCAGTTCGTGCGCGAGAGAAGTGTTCTTGAAGGAGTCGGGAAATCGTTTCAGGATGACCGTGTCGTCATCGTTCGGCTCGATCTCCGGATGAATCTTCCAGCCTTCGGTTTCCGGTGCGAGACACTCTCCGTCATCAGCGCAGTGCTGTATATAAATGACCGGAGATCCGGAGGATCTCGCGGAGGCGATCAACGTTTTAATGGCAGAAAGCATCTGCTGTTCCTGGAAAAGTGGACCAAAGTCCGTGAACAGTCCTTTCTGCACATCGATCACCAACAAACCGATTTCGCTGCTCATGTGACTCCTACTGGCTGCTTACGGCGAATAATGTGGGCAACCTCGGCGGCCTGCTGTTTGACGAAATAATGTCCGCCGCCTTTCACAACTTCAAGCTCGACAGATTGACCGAAGCGGTGCCAGTTCTTATAACGCCGGTCAAAATTTTGTGTCAAGGGATCGGCGTCGCCGATTAAACAGACCACCGGGGCGCGCAATCGCTCATCTCTCCAAACACGGTGTGCGAGCCGGAAATACTCGTTCGCACACTCTCCGTCATGACGGAAAGCATTTGCCACGAAATCAGTTTCGCGCGAGCCGGGGTTTCCATCGATGCCGCCGAGTGACTTGATGTATTCGAAGATCTGTTGGTCGGTGCCAAACCTGCGGACTTGCATCCGCCGCAGGAGCAACTTGCGGATCCTGCCAACGTAAGCCGGGAAAGCGCCGCCAATGTACACACCACGCAGATCTGCGCCCATGTTTTCGAGACGGCGGGCTACCTCGATAGCGAGTGCCGAACCGGCGCAGTGACCGTACAAGAAAATCGGTCGATTGACACGTGTGGTGATCTCTTCAGTGCACGCGGCCGCAACTTCTGCAAGCGGCCGCAGGTCTTTCGCCGTGTTACCAATATCATGACCGGGTACAGCCACTGCATAGACGACGAACTCTTCGCCAAGTGCCCGGGCCAGTGGCTGGTAGACGACGATGTTGCCCCCGCCATACGGAAAACACACCAGTGCCGGCGCGTTCTCCTGGTGTTGTCTCGTGAGCCGGTGCAGGATTGAAGTGTCTTCAAACTCTTCCACCGAGAGCCGTTCAGCTAATGAGCGAATCGTCGGGTTCTTCATGAAATCAACCAGCGTAACCGGCCGCTCCAGCCGTTGGATTATGCTGATGATGCTGAACGAGTCGCCACCGAGATCAAAAAAGTTATCGTTGACTCCTATTTCGCTCCGTCCCAGGACCTCCATCCAGATGGTCCTGATCTCCGCTTCGAGAGCGTTTTCCGGTTCGGCGTAAGCTTGGGCGAGCGCCGGGCGCGCGATGTCCGGCATAGGTAACGCCGAGCGATCGATCTTCCCGTTCGGCGAGAGCGGCATTTCGCCAAGCAATACGAAATCAGAAGGGACCATGTACTCGGGCAAACGCTCTTTGAGATAGGCGCGCAACTCAGGCGTAAGATTGTCGTCAATCACGCTGACCGCAGGTCTGTTGGCGTAACGACCCCAATCTGGCGCCGTGTTGATTCTGTTCGGAGTGCCGTTCTTCGCAACGCAAACTGCCGCTGCTGTCGTGGGCGTAAAGATTGCGTCGAAGTTCCCATCGCCACGGCCTGCGCAACTGAGTTCAACTCGATATGAAAGTTTCTCCGCCAGCGCACGTATGTGCTCGGGATCGATTATTTCCGCGGCGTACAAAGTCGAATCTATCGCTTCACGCAACTCTCCGACCGTCTCGATCTCCGAACGAGTTTCCAACAACTCGACCGCCTTCTGCGCCCACGCTGTTCGCGAGTTCGGCATGCCGCTGACACAGAGCAATTCCTGATCATGCTCCTTGAGCATTCGTTCCAATTCCGATGACGTGAATTTCGACGACTGCCAGTCAAGCCATTCGGAGGTTTTCACTGTTCGAGCATCGCCATTCGTGTACAGCGTAACGTCGTAGCGGAAGCGGTTCAGTTCATTGAGCAGGCGGGCGCGGCGCAGTTGCACCTTGACGTGACTGATGCGGTTGTCTCGTCGCTGCAACTCCGCGAACAGTTCCGGATCGATAAGCAGTTCCTTTTCCCGAAGCATCTGTTCGCGAATGAGACTGCGCAGTTCTGTGAGTGGGAGCAAGGCCGGGGATTGATGCAACTGTATCGAAGTGTGAAACGACTCAAAAAGCGGCAGACTGCGAACTCCACCCACAAATATGCGGCCGCCTGGCTCGAGCAGATGAAGCGCCCCCTCCAGCACTTTCAACAAATAATCCACGTTCGGAAAATACTGGATCACCTCGTTGATAATGATTGTGTCGAACTTCGTCAGCGCCGGATCGCTGAAATCATCCGCCGCACAGTGGATGAGTTTGCCTGAGGGCATTTGAATCTCTTCGTTCTTGATACGCCACTCAACTGTGAGCAGTGCCGAGCGCGACAAATCGGTGCCGCAATAGAACTTACAATGTGGAGCGACGCGAAAGAGAATCAGCCCGGTTCCACAACCGATCTCGAGCACGCGCCGCGGCTTCAGTTCGAGAATTCTCTCTACAGTACTCTCGACGCATTCCAAAATTTCTTCTTCCGGCAGCGACTCGCCAGTGTAGCTACTCATCCACGCACGCCGGTTGATCGACGGATCGAGCTTCGAGTAAGCGTTCTCGTCGTACACCCCGTCGAAGATGCTGCGCCAACGCGCCACAGTCGGATCTTCATGGTTGCTGTCAGTTTCGTTCGTTGTGAGCCGGTGCCGCGAATGCGGCACGACATAAGCTACGAGCCGCTTGCCACGTTCATCATCACGCGGAAGCACCACGCTGTCGCGCACTGCGGGATGCAGACTTAGCACGGCTTCGACCTCTCCCACCTCGACGCGAAAGCCGCGTACTTTGACCATGTGGTCCACACGGCCGCGAATCTCTATGACGCCGTCGGGCAGGTGGCGTACCTGATCTTTTGACTTGTATAAGCGCGCACCCGGAACGGCTGAAAAAAGATCGGGAATGAAAGTCTCGGCAGTACGCGCCGGGTCTTTTAAGTAACCGCGGCCCAGACTGTAACCACTCGCGTACAGCTCGCCGACAACACCGATCGGCACGGGCTGCAAATTCCCGTCGAGAACATAGGTGCGCATGTTTGGAATAGGACGGCCGATTGGCATGACGGGAAGCGTGTCGTCCAGTTGAGCGCGTCCACTAATCGGGTGATGGCAATAATCATCGGAACACTCTGTAGCGCCGCAGTTATTGAGCATCGGGATAGTGGGATAGAGGTCAAACCAGCGGTGACATAAGCTCGTTGGAAGCGCCTCGCCAGTCGGCACGATCCATCTCACCGAAGTGAGTTGCGGACGTGAGTCCCCTCGCAACTCCGCCTCCTGGACCATCGTCTTCAATAACGCCGGCACAAGCTGGAGTATCGTGACGTTTTGCCGGTCGATCTCTTCGAGCAAACGGATCGGGTTGTAGGCTACTTCATTATTGAAGATCGCCACGCGCCCGCCAACAGTAAGCACCGCAAGGAATTGCCAGATCATCACGTCGAAGCTCTGCGGACTGTTTTGCGAGACCAGATCGCTATCTTTCAAACCGAGGTCGGCAATCTTGGCGCTCATGTGATTGAGCATTCCTCGATGGTCAATCATCGCCCCTTTGGGCGTGCCGGTCGAACCTGATGTGAAGATTACGTAAGCCAGGTTTTCAAGATTGGCGGTCGGTGTTGGGTTATCGTCATTTGTGGCGGACGCAATCGCATCCTGAAGCGCGACGACTTCCGGAACTCTGCCATCCGGATCGAGAGAACCGACTGCCTGTTCAACCAACGGCAGGTAATCACCAGCGGCGAGCACGATCGGCGCTTCACAGAACGCGAGCACCTGAGCGAGACGAGCGGCGGGATTGCGCGGATCGAGAGGAATAAATGCCCCGCCGGCCTTGTGGATCCCCAGCAATGCCGTCAGGTAGTCGAGATCCCGTTCCGCCAGGATACCGACAAGAACCTCCGGGCCAACACCTGTGTTGCGAAGATAATGCGCGAGCCGGTTCGCGCGGTAGTTCAACTCCCGATAAGTTAAGCGCACATCCTCGAACTCAGCGGCGATCGCAAGGGGCGTACGGGCGACCTGTTCCTCGATTAACTGCGCGACGCAAAGCTCGCGTTGAAAGGGCCGCGTTGTTTCGTTCCACTCGTGAATTACCAGGCGGCGCTCTTCGTCCCTAAGTACGTTGAGATGGCTGATTGGGCGCGTCGGATGGGCCACGGCGTCTTCGAGCAGCGCCGTCAGGTTTCCCAGCAAGCGCTGGGCAGTCGCGACCTCGAAGAGATCGGTGTTGTATTCGAGTATCCCGTGCAGCCCCACGTTTGGTTCGGTAGGACGATCGTAAATGTGAAGCAGCAGATCGTACTGGGCCACCTGTTTCTCAGGCGTGCCGAGGGGTTTGAGCGTCAGGCCGCTGAACTCAGAGACCGGTCGGGCGGAATTGTGCAACACGAGCATCACCTGCGTGAGCGGGTTGAAGCTAAGGTCGCGCGTTGGATGCAGCGCGGCGACTATCTTCTCAAAGGGCACATCCTGGTGAGCATAAACATCGAGCGTGACTTGCTGTACTCTCCGCAGCAGTTCCAGGAAAGTCGGATCGCCCGAGAGATCCGTGCGGAACAGCAGGATGTTAATAAAGCATCCGATCAGGTTCTCCAGTTCGCTGCGATTACGATGCGCAACGCCGCCGCTCACGATAATGTCTGACTGATTACTGTAGCGAAACAGGAGCGTCTTAAAGGCGGCGAGAAAGAGCATGTAAAGCGTTATGCCTTCACGACGGCTCATCTCTCTGAGCGCGCGCGTCAGTTCAACCGAAAACCTGATGTTTTCGATTCGGCCACGGAAAGTTTGCACCGCCGGACGAGGACGGTCGGTGGACATTTGCAGCACGGGCGGCGCAGTTTTCAACTTTTGCATCCAGAAGTCGAGTTGCTCTTCGAGCACCTTGCCCTGTAGCGACTGACGCTGCCAGACCGCGAAGTCGGCGTACTGTATCTCCAGCTCCGGCAGTGATGGCTGCGCTCCTTCCATGAGCGCGCTGTACACCAGCGCCAGTTCCTGACTGAAGATACCTACTGACCAACTGTCGAAGACTACGTGATGCGTTAACAACAGCAGCCAATGTTCCTCTTCGTCCAAACGCAGCAGGACGACGCGCGCCAGTGGGCCAGTTGCCAGGTCAAAGGGGACCGAAGCCTCGTCGTCTCTGATTTTGATCGCCTGCTGACGACGTTCCGAAGCGGGCCAGTGTGTCAGATCGTTCACCGATAACTTGATATCAAGCGACGGCAGAATCCGCTGTACTGGCTGGCCGTTCACAACCGGCAGAATCGTGCGCAACGCCTCGTGTCGTTTGACGATCTCGTTGATCGTCTGCTCGAGCAAAGCTACGTTCAGTGGACCACTGATAGCCGCGCCAACGGGGGTGTTGTACTGCGGATTGCCCGGCTCGAGTTGATCCAGGAACCAGAGGCGCCGTTGCGCGAACGAGAGGGGCACGTAATCCACCTCACCACGCCGCGGTATTTTCTGCCTGCGAGACAGCCCTGCCTCGGCAAAAAGCAAAGACATCAGTTTCTGCTTATCTGTAGATAAGCGCGGAGCAAGTTTGGTGCTCATTCCGGGATCCTTGTGTTGTGTGAGACGCCAGCTCAGGCGCCGAAGAGAATCTGTCCGAGCTTGTAAGCGAGCAGCTCGTCGCCGGCTACGCGTAGCCTGGCCTGAAGGAAACACTCACCGGCGTTGAGTTCGCGGTTGGCAATTTTCAGAAGATCACTCGAGGCAACGGTGATCGTGCAGTCGGCACCGCCGTCCTCCGCGGACACCCGCGCCGGTTTTTGATTAAAGTCCAACTTCCACACGCCGCTATCTTCACCTTTGACGACGATCTTCAGAGTGCCGTTCAAACGGCTTAACGTTTCTTCGTGCTTGCCGAGACGGCGCGGAAAATAGTCGGTGAAGACCTCGTTGATGTGTGAAAGCTGTCCGCCACTGCCGGCAGAAACTCCGGCGGGCAGGTAGGGCGAGGGCTCGTTATTCCAGTTTGGTCCAATTTCGGGATAATCCAGTTCGCGCAGGAGCGCGTTTATCTTGCTCAGCAAAGGCCGCGGAACGGTCTCGAGTTTTATGGCCGATCCTTTTCCGATCGAGTGCTGGTAAATCCGGCTTGAAAACGCGACCTTCGGATCGCCTGCGCCGACGTCGTGCGGTACTGAGAAGACCTGATTGATCAGTTTTTCGTCCCACTCGAACCCGAGAAAACCAAATAGGCCGGACAATACACGGGGGGCGTCAAGCACCATCTCTTCATACTTGACACGGAAACATCTGCCGGGATTCTCGCCCTCAAACTTGAGAATCGAGCTGGTCTCTTCGATCCATATCTCGAAAATGCGATTGTAGTCCCACAGTTCCCCCATCTTGCCAAAGCGGTTGCCCTCGACAACCGAGTGGACCATGTCCATGCAGTTGCGGTAAAGACAAATGAAATGCGCATCCGGGAACACTTCGTTCAGCAACTTGAGGTGAGCTAGATTCCGTGGCGTCTTCTCGCACCAGAACTCCTTCTGCTTGAGTTGCGCATAACTACACATCAAGTCATCCAACACTCGTCTGACTTCAGAGACAGCGATGCGATGACGTTCATCCTCGTGCGGGCTGCGCACCTGGGCTACGGAGTAGAGCGTGGACCAGTACAAAGTATCGGCAGTGGGTCCCAGCCTCAACTCGGGCGGACAACAGATTCGCGGATGCGTGTCGATGATGTATCTCAACAGTGTCGAACCCGAGCGGGTTGTACACAAAACGAAGACTTTCGCCGCGGGTGCTTTCTGGTTTTCGAGACTCACGTGTTACCTCCGCTTCGATCTAATTGGACTTCGCCTGGCAATCGCTAATTGGCAAATTATCTGGCGGCCGCCGCGGCGCGTGTGTTACGCCGGCTCTTGAGGAAATCGTGAATGGCTTTCGCGATCGCTTTCGGCTGCTCGATCACCAAAGCGTGGCCCACATCGGGCAGTTCGATCAGCGTTACGCGATCAGCATACTCGTCGCGCAGTGCGCGACCGTTTTCGGGCGGAGCGATCTTGTCCTCCAGTCCCTGGATCACCAGCATCGGCGCCTTGCCTCCCGACCACCACGAGTCTCTCGGCGTGGCTCGCAATGCTTCGCCCTGCGCTTTAGATGCTGCCGTATATGCTTTCAGGTCCACCCACGGCATTGGATCTGATTTGGGCCCGAAGTAGACCACTCGAGTCGCCTCAATCTTCTCGGTCCTTGTTGCGCCAGGGCTTTCAAGTTTCTCGGCTGCTTTCACTGCTTCAGGACGTGGGCCGACACGCCCACCTGCGGCCAGCAGGATTACGGTCTGCACAAGATCGGGATGATCGACTGCGAGAGCGCGCGCTACGCGATTGCCATAAGCATGACCCAACACGTGCACGCGAGGCGCGCCAAGCGCTTTGATAACAGCGGCGACGTCACCCGCGTAATCTTTCAGCGTGAGTTTTTCGAGTGGGCCAGTGCTGCCCTCGATACCGCGCGGATTTATCGCCACTGCTCGATAACCCGACTTGTCCAGCAGCCGGGCCAACTCCGCAAACGAATCGGCGCTTAACCCGCGACCCGGGAGCAACACGATCGTCTCACCGGATCCGCGTATGACCGTTTCGACAACGACATCGCCGAAGACAAACTTCTTAGTGACCGGCCCGTTCGAAGGAATAGCCTGCGTCTGCGGCAGCGTTGGCAGGAAAAGCAGCGCGCTCAACAACAGGAACGTGATCGCGCTATAAACTGTGAAACGTACTTTATAGATTGGCTTCATGTTTCAACTCCTTCCGGCTTGTGTGTTGGCGCCATGACTCAAGCTGGCTTAGAAGCGGCTTCGCCGCCTGATGTGGGGCGGGGCTATGCCCCGCCGTGGCATGAACCGAGGGGAATGGGCTTCGCCCTTGGTTCCGGCTTCGCCCTAAGGCTTTAGGCCAGAGGCCGAACGAGGGGCGTAGCCCCAATGTCTATGAGTCGCCTCCGGCGAGGCGTAGCCTCGCCTCACATCGGGCGGCGGAGCCGCTGCGAGAGGTGGGCTTCGCCTGGTTCTGAGCTTCGCCCCGCGTCGCGACTGCCGCTCTCGCGACTCGTCGCCGATACCGTAGATGTGATTCCGAGTACGAATGATGATCATGCCGTCGGAGATAGCGGGAGTCGCCATGCAACCATCGTCCATCACGTTGGTGGCCAGCAATTCATATTTCGGTCCAGCCTTGATGACGTACACTTCTCCATCCTCGCTGGCGAGATACAGCCTGCCTCCAGCCGCAACCGGCGACGCGCTGAAGCCGGCACTCTTGTCGGCAATGCGCACCTGATAGAGTCGCTCACCGCTCCGGGCGTCGTAACAGGACAGAATCCCCTTGTCGTTACAGACGTACAGATAATCGCCATAGATGATCGGCGTAGTGGTAAGTGGTCCACCACTGCCCACGCGCCAGGAAACGTGGGCGTTGGATTCCTGGTCCTTCGCAAGTGAGATGTCGCCGCGGGCAGTGGCCCGAATCGCATAAATTGGACGGCCCAGAGGCCAGCCGCCTGTGAAGTAGATCAAACCGTGACCCGCGACGGGTGTAGGAATTTTCGCGTAGGTATTTGCGTCAGAGAATCTCCACAACTCACGACCGGTCAACGGATCATAGCTAAGGATATGCTTGCCTGAGTTAGTCACGAGTTGAGGTCGTCCGGATCCCTCGTAAATGGTTGGCGTACTCCACGTCGGCAATTCACTCCGTTCGATCATCCAAACGCGCCGCCCATCCTTCAGGCTATAAGCGGCGATGAACGACTGTGCGTGACCATCGCATTGAACGAACACCAGGCCGCGATAAATAACGGGAGAACTGGAAAAACCCCAGGAATAGTCGGCATTACCACCAGCACCGGGATTGAAGACGCCCAGATCCTGTTTCCAACGCAGATTGCCTGACATGTCGTAGACGTAAATACCTTCCGAGCCAAAGAGAGCAACTACATAGCGACCATCCGTGACTGGCGTCGGGTTAGCCTGACTCGCCTTTGGGTGTCGCTTTGTTCGCGGCACCCCCTGGTGAGCTGTTCGCGTCCAGAGAACACGTCCGGTGCGTTTGTCGAGACAGTAAATCTGCCACGAGTGCGACACTTGATCGTCGGCAGGCTTGATGCCCTCGAATTTCGGATCGAAGCGTACTTTCGGATCGGAGCTGATGGCGGTGGTAACAAAAACCTTCTCACCCCAGACAATGGGACTCGAATGTCCGAGACCGGGGATCGAAGTTTTCCAGAGCACGTTCTTCGCTTCGCCGGCGTTCCACTCCGTGGGGGGCAGCGGCCGCCGATCGGCAACACCTGAGGCAGCAGGCCCTCTAAACGAAGGCCAGTGTTGCGCCTGTACGGAGGCTGCCGGCAAACAGATGAGTGCGAGTAATCCTGAAATAATTCTTCGTTTCATTTGTTGGTCCTCGAATGATTAGGTGAGCGTTAAAGGCAGTGAGGTGATTCAGCCGGCTTTAGCTGCCAGCATTAGTTTCACTTCGTCATCCGACAATTGGTCCAGTTGCAGAATGAGTTGAGCGGCCTTTTGAAGATCGACTCCCTCCTGTTCCCCAATCGCCTCGATGGTGCGACTCATTCCCGCTACGGTGGGTGTCTCGAAAAGTGAACGCAGAGAGATTTCGATCTGGAAAGCATCCCGCAAAGCTGACACGACCTGCGTAGCAAGGAGTGACTGTCCGCCAAGATCGAAGAAATTGTCGTGAAGTCCTACCTGCTCGATCCCAAGACGGCCTGCGAGGATGCCCGCGACCACACGTTCGAGGTCAGTTGACGGAGGTACGTATGCGTTACGCAGGTTTGGTCTCGAATGTGACGCAACGTTCCGGCCACTCTCTTCGGGATCGCCCTCTTTTGAGTGGAGCTTGAGCCACTGATCGATTCGCGCCTGGAGATCTCCAGTCGAAATCACAATCTGCGGGCTCCGACGGCTGCTGACGACACGATGAATGGCTTCACAACCCTCCGAGGAAGTCATTGGCAGTTGCGACCACGTTTGCGTGCTTGCATTGCCGGCGCCTATTTCCCAAAGGTCCGAATCAACGCTTAGCCACGGCGAACGTCTGCCCCGGCTAAAACTTCGCGCGAACGCGTCCATGAAGGCACTCGCGCTGGAGTAGGTCGCATACCCGAGCCCGCCCAACAGAGCCGCCAGCGATGACGTCAAGACACAGAAATCGAGTTCGATTCCTTCCAGCGCTTGAGCAAGTGAATACAGTGCCGCCACTTTTGGCCGAAACTGCTTCTCACACTCATCAGTAGTCAGTTCCGGAATCGTCTTGACCGCCTTCGCGCCGACTACACCCGCCGCGTGAATGACACCGTTAAGCGAACCGAAACGCGCAAAGCATTGCCGCACGACGTCACGCGTTTGTTGCACTTCAGCTACGTCCGCTGACAGCGTCAACACCTCCGCGCCCGCTGCTTCCATGTCCATGATGCGGCGAATGCTTTCCGAGTGTTCATCACTCGTCTCGATCAATTGAGGCCATTGTTCTCTCGGCGGAAGGCCCGTGCGAGTGACAAGCACCATTCGCGCGTGGACTGTACGCGCCAGATACTCAGCCAGGGTTAGACCAACCGAACCGAGGCCACCCGTTATGAGATAGACTCCACGTTCACGAAAGACCGGCGCTGCCTCGTGGCTCGTCCGCAAGGTTACAGGGCTGAACGAGGGCAACCAGCGACGATGCCCGCGATAGGCAACGGTGTGGTCGTTCACTTTCGCCGACAGCTCCGCAAGAAGAGCTGCCGCCATTTCCTTATCAGCGTCTATGCCCTTCCCTTGTTCGACATCGATCAGGCAAGAGCTTATGTTGGGATACTCCTGCGGAATTGTTCTGCATGGTCCAACCAACCCTGCCTTCGCCGGACACAGCGTTTCTGCTCCAGTCACTTCATGCAATTCGCTCGCAACGACGAGGAGCTTAAGTGGTTCGAAGAAACCATTCCTCGAAAGCGCCTGCGCGAGATAAACGAGACTGTAAAAGCCACGGTTGAAGTGCGGGCGAATGTTTTCTACATCGTCAGTTTCTCCAGCCGCCGTATTCCACAAGTGAACGCATGCCGCCGGCGGCTGTCCGGCTGCAAGCAATTGCGCGACGAGTTCGTTGTAATCATCCGGCCGCGCCGGATTGAGCGTGTAAGCACTATCGTATGTTTTGGAAAAAGAGTCGCCGTTTTGCACTGTGACCACTTCGCAGCCCGCCTCCACAAGCAACTCATGCAAGCGCGCGCTAAACCCATCCTCTCGGATGAACAGAAGAATTCGCGGGTACGTCTCAGAAAGTTGCGGCGATTCGTCCAGCGCCAGCGGCGCGGTTTCCATCCACGTCGGCAGATAGAACCAGTCTTTGATATCCGGCTTTTTCACCAGCGCGGCGGTCTTACGCGACGATACTCCGGCCGCAGCACTTCCGTCCGCCTCGACCCAGTAACGCTTCCGTTCGAATGGATATGCCGGAAGCTCTACGCGTTTGCGCCGCTCACCTC
>Ga0268386_10001126_pt1 | contig 18114 bp, 14 predicted proteins | sample RVTome_15_FD_200260 | JGI IMG/M metagenome (GOLD analysis project Ga0268386, IMG submission 200260) | Soil microbial communities from uranium-contaminated site in the Upper Colorado River Basin, Wyoming, United States - RVT150D86... ...
CTTCGATGAAGATATCGGCATCGGCGAGATCGTTGTAGTCAATCGTGCCGCGGATCAGGGACATGCGGTTCGCTTTGTCGTCTGCGCTCATCCGGCCGCGCTTGACCCTGGACTCCAGAGTATTACCCACCACGCAAAGCCCACGTTCCAATGCGTCCTCGTGGATATCCAGCACAGTGACAGGAATACCGGCGTTGGCGAAACAGATCGCAATGCCGCCGCCCATCGTGCCGGCGCCGATGATCCCTGCGCGCTCGATGGATCGCGACGCTGCATCCTCCGGCAGACCCGGCACGCGCCGGCATTCGCGCTCGGCGAAGAACACGTGGACAGCGGCACGGGATTCCGCTGTCTTTTTCGCCTCGTTGACCAATTTGTCTTCCAGCAGCAGACCCTCCGACAATGGCAACTCGGCCGCGGCGCTGACGGCCTCAATGGCCGTAAACGGCGCCTGGCGATTCGGAAACCGTTTCCTCGCTAGCGACCTGAAGTGTTCGATTCTCTCAGGCACGGCCGCGGCTGAATCCAGAGTTATGGACCCGCTTCGCCTCGGCACGCCTCCTGTTTCTGCCAGCCGGCGCGCATAGTCGAGCGCGGCCTCTCCAAATTCGCCCTCCAGGATCGCATCGACAAACCCAAGCTCCACGCACTGTTCTACATCCACGGGTCGTGCCCCGAGGATCAAGTCGAGCGTTTGTGCCACGCCGATAAGCCGGGGCATACGTTGAGTGCCGCCGGCCCCCGGGATGATCCCGAGTGTCACTTCCGGAAAGCCGCAACGGGTACCCGGCGCCGCCACCCGGTAGTGACAGACGAGGGCGAGTTCCAGACCGCCACCGAGTACGGTCCCGTGCATTGCACAGACCGCCGGGATCGGAAGGTCTTCGATCCGGTTGAACAACTCCCTATACTCGGATTCTTTCGGCGGCCCATGAAATTCGGCAATGTCAGCCCCGGAACAAAACGTCTTGCCGTTACAGCGCAGCAACAAGGCGCGTACGTCGTCCAGGGATTCCAACTCTTCCAAACGGTCCTTGAGTCCCGAACGTACTTTACCGTCGATCGTGTTGACCGGCGGGTTGTCGATCGTAATGATCGCGACACCGTCGTCCGTGTGCAGGCGGACAGCCGCATTCTCGTTCATTGAAATCCTGTCTCGACTGAATTCAGTACATTGCCCGGGTCCGTCACTAACACCCAGACACCTTGTTCCGGACTTCGGGACGTCCCAACGGAAGCGCACGCGGTATGGGTCAATTCCTAGAACTGGTATCCCACGGTCAGGCCGTAGGTTCTCGGCGGTGCCAGAAAGCCAGCGTTGGTACGAGAACTGTTGAGTATGAACGTCCCCATGTAAATGGTCTCGTCCGTAAGGTTCTTTCCCCAGGCGTTCACCGTCCAGCGCTCGTCGGGCGATGTGAACAGGATGTTGGCGTTCAACGTTGTGACACTGTCCTGACTCAGCGCATCGTGGTTGAACTGGGAGAAGTAGATTTCGTCCTTGTACGATGCAGCTACCGTAGTCGAAGTCGACCATCCACTGTCGGACAACATGAAGTCCAAAGTCGTAGCCAGCGTCCAGGACCACTCCGGCGCCTGAACCATGCGATTTCCCGCAAGTTGTTGCGACAAGTCCACGTCAGGCGGAATCAGGCCCAGTTGCTGGAATACCGTGTCGAACGGATCGGTAGTTACATAGTCGTCAAAGGCAGCATCCAGGTAGGTTGCCGACCCGCCGATTCGCAGATGGTCAGAAGCCAACCAGGAGAATTCTGCCTCAATGCCCTCGATTTCAGCCGACGCGGCATTCTCATAAACCAGCGTGAATCCGGAGGTACCCGCAGGAACACTGCGTCCCTGCTGCAGGTCCGTATAGTCGTACAAGAATGCGGCGGCGTTGAGCTGTAGACGGCGCTCCAGGAATGTTCCTTTCATCCCGAGTTCGTAGGCATCAACGATCTCCGGTTCCAGCACGGGAGACGTTTGCCCGGAAAGGAAAATGCCGCTCTTGAAACCCTCCGAATAGCTCCCGTAGAACAGCAGGTCTTCTGCCGGAAACCACTCCATCCGCACACTGGGAGAGACCTCACTGAAGCTTCGTTCATCTGCAAATGTGAGAATCGGCGCTCCGGGCGCGGTCCAGCGATCCGTATCGCCTTGTCGCTTTTCATCGCTGTAGCGAACACCGAAATTCAGCTTCAATGAGGGCGTGAGAACATAAACAACGTTGGCAAAGAGTGCATACGCTTCCGCCTCGGCTGTTCCACGGAAATGGAAGCACAGGACTTCCGGAGGTGCGCCAACAATCTGATTCGATACATTGTCATCGATGCCGCAGCCATTCAACACTGGCACACTGTCGGCAACGGCCTGAGGAAACAGAGGCAGATCGAGTCGATTGTCGGACTCAATGTCTTCGGTGTAGTAGAAAAGACCGATGAGACCGTGCAGCTTCTCCCCTTCGAAGTTGAATCGAAGTTCCTCACTGAATTGCTCGGTCTCGAAGCTTTCAGACCAGATATAGAAGTCGACGGACGTCATGTCGAAATCCGCCTGAGGAACCTTTTCAAAGGTCTGATGATTGGTTAAAGAGATCAACGACAACGAATTGCTGATGGCCCAGTTGTATTCCAGTGTGTACGAATTCTGGTCCCGTGCGTTTTGCAGATTGACGTTGGAATTCAGGTTCCTGGGATCGGCCGCACGAACGCCCGTTGTGGGCTGGGGCTCGAGCGCCGGTAACGGCGCAGGCTCGTAGGACGGGGCCCGGAACTTGGGCATGTAGTTCGCATCGTCTTCTTCGTGATACTCAACCGCCAGTCTCAGATCCATGTAGTCCGACATCGACCACAGGAGTTGACCGCGAAGCGATGTCTGGTCCGCGTCGTCGATATCGGAGCCGTCAGCAATGTTCTCTCCGTAGCCACCGCGGTCGACTTTTCGAACCGCGAGGCGCCCCTGAAGTTTGTCGGCCAATGATCCGCCGACCGCTCCCTCGAATCCGATCAGGTCATAGTTGCCCAGAGTCAGACGCGCGTATCCCGACGTTGCTTCCGTCGGTCTATTGGTGATGACGTTCACTGATCCCCCGGTGGTATTGCGCCCATACAGCGTACCCTGCGGCCCTCGCAGGACTTCGATGCGTGCAATATCGAACAGCGAACCGAACTGGGCCGAGGACTGCCCCGTTATAACACCGTCAATATGCATCCCCACAGACGGATCGCCGCCGGCAAAAGGGTTATCGGTGCCGATTCCGCGGATCATGACCTGCGCGAAGCCGAAGCTTTCGCCAACCTGCAGGCTCGGCGCTAGATTCTGCAGGTCCTGTATGTTGTCGATATTGGCATTGATCAGCTGATCGCTGCCCAGCACGGTAACGGCAACGCCGATATCCTGGCTGCTTTCCTCCCGCTTCTGAGAGGTAACGACGATTTCTTCCAGTACGGCGCCCGTAGCAGCAAGGGGCACTGAAACGCCCCCGCAAATGGCGATCAGCACAGGCAGTAGTGCAGTATTCCTGCTTGTGTGATCCGCCCTCCGGTGACAATGCTCATGACATCCCATAACGTCCCCTCTCTACTCGCAAGCATCTTGTATGAAGAATTGTTCACGGCACCCGCTCCGGCAAGGGCAAGGTGATTCCGGTCTTGAGTCAATGACCAGGCCTCTTCCTGTCGTGACCGGCCATTACGGGAAATGGTCGTGGCGACGCTTCGAGGCACTGCCCAGCTCGCTATCGGCAGCCAGATCCTCGGGCTCGGATCCGTTGATCGCACAGTGGTAGCTGTTGTGATCCATGGGATCACCGGAACCATCGTAGACGGCCTCATCCGGGTACTTGCATATCTTTGCACTACGACTACCCGCCAGGTTGGTGGCAACGACGAAATCCGGCGGATTGTCGTTTTCCACCCAGTCGACCAACGTATCAAACAGATTCGCTTGATTGATTAGCGGCGTACCGGGGGCGCCACCACCGCAGTGCCCGTTTCCCGGATAGAAGAAAGACCGCATGAAGTCCTGCGTGCCGGCGACTCCGTATCGGTCGAAGAGTCTGCTCACGTAGTTGTAGGAGCCGAACGGAAGTATCAGGGGATCGGCGATGCCATGGTAATGAATGATCTTGCCGCCTCGATTGCGAATCGCGTTCAGCCTGATGCTATCCGTCGCGGCAATCCCGGAGAACTTTCGCTCGGAAAGAGCGAACTCCGCGCTGTAGGTGGCCAGATTGATCTGCCGCCAATCATAGTCGGGATCCTCGTGCATCCAGTTGACTACCCAGGCAGTCAGCACACCGATCAAGTCCGCGACCGGAGACGTCGGATCAGGGTTGAGCAACAGGAAGAACGTTGTACCCTTTGGAACTCCGCCCCATAGCCTTTCGCCATGCCAAGTGCGGGGCCCGTCCCAAATCATGTTGATGGCTCGCGCTTCCGCCTCTGTGAGGCAGTCCGGCGGATCATCCGTACCACCGGAACATATCAGTTCCGACGCATCGAACTCGCAGCGGCGCGGTTCGTTTATCACGCCGTCGACGACACCATCATCTGCATCACAAGCTGCAACGGCAGCCGCACCAGCCGCTTCGTACTTCGGCGGCGCGAGACCGGCAGGGCCCACAACTTCCTTGGCGACGATCGCTGCCCAGAATTCTCCGATCTGAAATCTGTTCCAGTTTATTGCAGGCGCTCCCACAAGAATGCCGTCAAAGAGATGGCCAAATCTCTGTGCCATCTCCAGTCCTTGTCTCCCACCGGTCGAACACCCGTTCCAGTAATTCCGTCGCGCAGGAATGCCGTAGTAGAGCCTGGCCAGTCCAAGCGCCCACGTTGTCTGGGCGTGAATACTGTCAGTGATGAAATCCCGGACCTGCCAGCGCAGAAGTCGGTTGCTCGGATCGAGCACGAAGCCTCCCCCGGCGAGACCGCAATTCGGCTGACTGTTCGGAAGTCCGGTTCTCGGGTTGATGGCGTTGCACCATGCTGCGCTGTGGCCCGTATCCGTTACCGAGGCCACGTAGCCCGCTGCTGTCGGCTCGCCGACCGGACCCAAGGACCCGCCGAAACCGCCACCGCCCAGGTTTTGCACCCGACCGTTCCAATCCCCCTGGACGCCACCGGCACCGCCATCAATGATGCTAAGGGGCAAACCGATTCGAATACTGATCGCCGGGCGCTGCGTAATCACTACCTCACAATAGGCAGGCAAGGCTCCTGTCGCGGGAACGATCTCCGCGATTGCGGAGAGAACCCACGGGTGATGCGCGATTCGATTCGATATTTCAGAACAGCCCGGCAGCGCTCCACGTGAACCAGCACCTGTAGCCAACGCCCCTGGTGCTGCGATAGCGGTGAGAATCAATGCGGACGCTGTAAGCAGTATGCGGGCGCACGGTGCAACGGCAATTGGCGCACGTGTCGATCGCGCCGGACGCACGGCGGCTTCATGATTCCAGCATGCCGACATCGTACCCCCCCCCAAAGACATCGATTGCCTTTAGTTCGTATTACAGACAGTATCGTATACGAACTATTCTTGTCAATCGCCGCAGGTGGCAATCGAAGAGGATGGCACCGCCGTATACTTGGTGTAACAATTCTTGCAAGTCTGGCCAATAGACGACCCGATCCATGACCGGCACAACGAAAGCACTGAAGGAAGCCGAGGCCGAAGAGCGGTTCGACCTCGACATTCTCGCTGACCTTGTCGGCTATCAGCTCCATCGCGCTGAAATCGACTCCTACCGACGGTTCATCAAGTTGTCCGGCGAGCTTAGGATTACTCCGAAGCAGTTCTCGGCGTTGGTGCTGGTGGGCGCCAACCCTGATTTGTCGCAGACCGATTTGAGAAAGTTGCTCGGCATGGACCGGGCGACTACGGCAGTCTTGATCGCTACGTTGGAGGAGCGTGATTTGCTGGCACGGGAACGGTCGAAGCTCGATCGGCGCAGGCATCAATTGCGGTTGACCCAGCACGGGAAGGGAGTTTTGAAGTCAATGAAGCTTTTTGTGCGCAAACATGACGAGCAACTGACATCGAGACTCACATCGCAGGAGCGAAGGACGCTCGCGTCCCTGCTGAGGAGAATTCGTTCAACGAACGAGACCTTTTGACAAGCGCGTACCTGTCACCGGGCCGATCTACGAAGTCATTGCCGAACACGGCATGCCGGCCGTTTTCCATACCGGCCATTCGGGGATGGGCACATGCGAGGCGATGGCGGAGTCCACCTCAAGTACGGCCAGCCGATCCTTTGATCGACGATGTCGCGGTCGATTTTCCCGACATGCAGATCATCCTGGCCCATCCTTCGTGGCCGTGGACGGACGAAGCCCTATCCATGGCGCTGCACAAGCCGATTCTCAAAGGCAACGCATTACGGCTGCTGTTCGGAAAGTGAGTCGTCTGGTGACAGGCACGGGGGGAGAACGTCCGACGTGCAGGAATCGTTGTGAGCACTGATCCACGAATCACGCTGGCCCGGGAACCGATGAGCGGTGCGCAGGTCGCGGCAGTTGTCATCTGCATACTGCTGACCTCCCTCGACGGTTTCGACGTGCTGTCGATCAGTTTCGCCGCGCCGGGAATCGCTGCGGAATGGGGCATTGACCGCGGGGCGCTCGGTATCGTCCTGTCGATGGAGTTGATCGGTATGGCGGTTGGCTCGGTGATCATCGGCGGACTGGCCGATCGAGTGGGCCGGCGCCCCGCCATACTGGGCTGCCTGACTGTGATGGCGCTCGGCATGTACCTGGCATCGACGGCACCGGATATCACGATTCTCTCGATCTACCGGTTCGCGACCGGGCTCGGCATCGGTGGCATGCTCGCATCGACCAACGCCATGGCGGCGGAATTCTCCAACACCAAGCGTCGCAACCTGTCCGTGATCCTGATGGCGGCGGGCTATCCCGTCGGCGTAATCGTCGGCGGGTCGGTCGCATCGATACTGCTGGTCTACTTCGACTGGCGGTCCGTCTTCCTGTTCGGCACGGTCGCGACCGCGGTATTCATTCCCCTTACCTGGTATTTCCTGCCGGAGTCGATCGAGCACCTGATTCACCGCCGGCCGCGCGGCGCGCTCGCGCGCGTCAACGCGACCCTCCAGCGCATGGGTCACGCCACGATCGAGGCCTTGCCGCCGGCGGAGAAAGACGCTGCTCCTTCCAGCATGCGGGCACTGTTTTCGCCTGCCCTGGCGCGCACCACGATCCTGCTGACGATCGCCTACTTAACGCACATCATGACGTTCTACTTCACACTCAAGTGGATCCCAAAGATCGTCGTGGACATGGGTTTCGCGCCGGCACTCGCCGGCGGCGTTCTGGTCTGGGCGAACGTCGGCGGCGTCACTGGCTCGGTGCTGCTTGGGCTCCTCGCACAGCGCTACCCAGTGCGCGGGCTGGTCATCGCTACGCTGATCCTCGGCGCCGGTGCAGTGATCTGGTTCGGCCAGGGACAAGCGGGCCTGGCCGAATTGTCCCTCGTCGCCGCAGGGGTCGGCTTCTTCACCAACGCCGCCGTAGTCGGTCTCTACGCACTGTTTGCTCAGTCGTTCCCGACGGCACTTCGCGCAGGCGGGACAGGTTTTGCTATCGGCTTCGGTCGCGGTGGATCGGCAACGGGTCCCATCATCGCCGGCTTCTTGTTCGCCGCAGGGGCGAGCCTGCCGAGCGTCGCGCTCGTCATGGCACTAGGTTCCGTGATCGCCGCGGCGAGCCTCGCTTTCCTGCGGACCAGGCATGCCCAACCTGCGATTACAGCATGAGAGGATGGTCAATTCGTCCGGTTCGTGCTTTTCGGAAAAGTCTGCGGTGGAAGTCCCAAAATATTTCTATTACGCAAGCACAATTCGAGAAAGGAGCCGTGGAACAAGGGCAAACTGGTTGGCCACAAACTGCCACTTTCCTTGCAGGAAGTATGGCCGATTCGAATGCAGCTGCGGGGAAACGAGCAGCTGCGCGATCAAGCGTTGTTCAACCTGGCCATCGGCAGCACACGCCGGGCCTGCGACCTGCTGAAGATGTCTCGGATATCGCGAGTAGCGGCCGGATCAACTCGCGATGATTTTGCGGCAAAAGACCCGGCGTCCAGTTCAGTTCGAGATTACCGCGCGAACCCAACGATCGATCGCCGACTGGATAGAGGCACTTTCTTCATGTTCCTGCTCCTGTGGTGATGGATGTTTCCCGAATGTCGACCGGCCGTCACCGCGGTAACGAGCTTCAGAACTGATAGGTCTCGAGTATGGACGTGGACCTTCGCTCCCTCAAGGCGTTCCTCAGCGTCGTCGAGGCCGGCCGCTTCAGCGCCGCCGCTCGCGCGTTAGTGTCAGTCGAATCTACGGTTTTACCGATAGAACTTCACTTTTCGGGAATTTTTCGTAAGTATCGATGAGTTACTGATTGATCTATGGTCCCGACGCTCCGCCAGACCGCTTCATGGTAGTCGACGCATCGGCATCCGCCGCCGTCGCGGCCGACCAGGCGCGTCGTAGCTCAGCCCGGCGACAAGCACGAGTGTGTTATTGACAGCCAGAAACGGGGCGGACCAATGACATGCAAGGCGCTCCGTGGATAATGAGGACATGACTGCAACCGGTTCGCCGTGCTTTCTCACGCTGCGACGGCGACGCGTTCATGAGCACACGCCGATCGCGGTCGCGATGGCGCTCTCGACCGTCATGCATGCCACGATACTGGCGCTGATCGCCGAGAACCTCGGCCTGCCCATAACCCCGAAGGAAAAACCGCCGGTGCCGCTCACTGTCGTGCTCGGAAGCCCCGGGACCGTCGACCACGAACGGATCGACATCCCGGGCGCCGAAGAATCCCAAACACCGACGGGCGCCGACCGGACCGAAGCCACCAGGGACGTGCCCGCTGCGGAATCGGGGAGGGCCGGGTCCGCCGAGCCGCCCGGCGAAGTGTTGACGCCGCCGGAACCGATCGGGCAACGCGCAGGTCGGCCGAACCCGGATACCTTCGAGAGCAACAGTGAGCCCGCCGTTATCGCCGACCTGTCGACGGCCGGACTGATCGACGCGCGCGCCCAGCCGACACCGGTGCTCAAAGTCGTTGCCGCCAGGCCGGTCGTGACGGCACCGGAGGTCCCGGCGAGAACCGCAGCGTTTTCACCGAAGCAGGAGATCATGCTCGCGCGGAAGATAGATGACTGGGCGGAGTCGTATCACCGAAGCTACGAACCGGATGACGAGCTGGTCTGGAAACACAAAGGCCAGCAGTACACAGCGCATTTCAGGTCGCTCCCCGACGGTGACGACACCCATCCGGATCGCGTCGCTGTGCGAGTGACTACGGAGCAAAACGGCAACCGGCTGTCGACGACGATGCGCATGAAACGGCTCGCGTTCTCGAACTTCGCACAGTTCGTCAATCGCTGGGACGACTCCGTGCAAATCCACGACGACGAGCTCGACGGCAGGTTCCACTCGAACTCTGAAATCAATCTGTCGTACAGCCGCGACGTCGCGCCGCGATTCCGCGGCAAGGTCACGACGTCGGCGCGCGCGATCAACATCACGGACAGGCGCGGTTACCGGAGCCGCGACGAGATCTTCCTGGGCGGACTCGAGACGGGAGTACCCTCGATCCGTCTGCCGCGGCACTATGTGCCGCTGCCCGAGTCGATGGCGATACGCGAGGAACAGCTGCATGAATTCCCGGAAGATACCCGCATCACGTTCCACGCCGATGGCAGCTACTCCTGGGTGTCTCTCGAATCCGGCCTGTTCGAGCGGCGCGGGACGATCCGGCAGCCCGCGTCTTACCTTGTCGCGACGAATAAGGCCGAACTGCAGCTCAGGGGCACGGTGGCCGGCAAGGTGCTCGTCTTCTCCGCGAACCGGATCGTGATCATCGGCGACCTCATGTACGCGACGGATCCCGCGGGGCCGGACAGCTGCGACGACTACCTGGGGCTCGTTTCGGAGCGCACCGTTGAGATCGCGGAATCGACGATCACCGGCCCGGGCGACTTGCACATCCAGGGGGCGATCTACGCAAGACGCCTGTTCCGGGTTCGCGACTACCGCCGTCGGGGCAACGGGACGCTCGACATCTACGGCAGCCTCGCGGCCGGCTCCCTGACCGCCACCGAACCGCGCTACGCCACCCGCATCCGCTTCGATCCCCGGCTGGAGTCCCGCCGGCCGCCGGGATTCCCGGTCACGGACCGCTACGAACTCGAATCTTGGGACGCGGCCTGGACCGTGGAACCATAGACCCTATAGGTTCTATGTGGGCCTTCGTCCCTTGACCGATCAGTAGGGAGTCCCATCTTTGCGGGAGTACGCACCGGACGCACCAGCGTCTCGCTGATAGCGCGCCGGGTTGAACCTGAGATCGATGTCAGGATATTCGCCCCAGTCCGCATCATCGCGCGTGCCGACGACGAGAAAGGTAGCATCACTTGAACTCCGGTTGACCAAATGGTGCCCGTTACGTACGCCGGCCTTCCATCCCGCGCAGTCACCCGACTTGAGCAACACTACGCCTTCCTCCTCTATGAGCACCAGCTCGCCCGAGAGGATGTAGACGAACTCATCCTCCTTCTCGTGCCAGTGTCGTTGACTCGACCAGGCGCCCGGAGGCAGCGTGACGAGATTGACGCCGAACTGAGTCAGTCCCGCAGCAACACCCACTCGCAATCCCCTGCGCCCCTTGCACGGTTCGTCGAGAGGCTTCGGATAGGTCGATCCGGTGAATGCCGGCGCTTTGTCTACGTCGATCTTCGGCATGCTTGTCCTCGTGGCTTGCAGTTACGTGAAATGATAAGTCGTCCATTCGAATCCAAAGTGATCCTTTTGGGGAAGTGAAAAGCGGTATTGACGATGCCGAAACCAGCATGCAAACGCAAGCTCGTCGTCGGTGAATTCATCTCGACAACTTTGCTGATATCTACTTACAATTGATTCTGGAAAGATTCGTTGCCGCTTCAATGCCGGAGTAGTCGCAGGTGTGAGCGTTGTGTTGCTTGGAGTGAGCGGCTGTCAATGGTCGCGAGCCGTCCGCCAGGTAACCTCAGCTACAATCCCCGCTATTGACCCGGAGCTGCCAGTCGCTCACTGCTTTTGAAGCGGAAACAACTGCGCTGCGAATTGGTCGTAGTGGATGCTAGCGACAAATGGCATGCGGATGAAACTGCCACCGCTCCACATATCAATCGTTATCGTTACACTGCTCTTTGGTGCCGAACCTGCCAAGGCATGCAGCTGTAAGGGTCTACTTGCCGATGAATTATCGCAACTGATTGGGCAATCTGAGATCGTGTTTCTGGGACGGCTTGACGAAGCTCATATGAGATTGTGGGCCGATGACGGCGAGCAGAAGCAGGAATTCTACGTCAAATATTCGGTAATCGAGTGGTTCAAGGGTCGGAATCGTGAGCCCGAAATCGAAATCGAATTCGATATGAACCAGCTAGACTGTGGGCCGAGCCCGAAGCCGCCGTTCGCGTTTTGCTGGAGATAGACTGACAGTTGGGCGTCAAGAGCATCACAACGGGAGAACGGTCATGGGTAACTCTGCCGAAACTTTTGGGCTGAATCAAGTTGGCCAGATCGCTGTTCCAGTCACAGACATCAAACGGGCAATCGCTTTCTATCGCGATACTCTGGGAATGCGATTCCTGTTTCAGGCGCCACCGGATCTGGCCTTCTTTGACCTGAGCGGCGTTCGCCTGCTGCTAGACGGTCCGGCTAAGGCTCAAGCTGGGAACAGCTCCGTCATCTACTATAAGGTCTCAGATCTTCAGGCAGCATTTACAACGCTGTCGGAACGAGGCGTCCAATTCGAGGCAGAGCCGCATATGATCGCGAAGATGCCACACCACGAGCTTTGGATGGCCTTCTTCCACGATCCGGACAAGAACCTCGTTGCGTTAATGAGCGAGGTAAGGTAATGATCGTTCAACGTGCCGCCCTAAATCGCTGCACGGCTGCTTTTGGCCGGAACGCGACCCTGGCCTGCGTTGAGCTACAATCTCTGCTTGTTGACCCAAAGGCGACAGTCCGCGCCGACAGAATGAACGCATGAACACGAATGAAATAATGGTTTTCTTCTATGGGCTTTTCATGGATGAGTCGTTATTGGGTTCAAAAGGAGTTCACCCAACGGAATCGACTATTGGGTACGTCGATGGGTTTCGTCTACACATCGGGAGGCGCGCAACGCTACTTCCTGAGGCGAAAAGTCGCGCATATGGAGTGTTGATGAAGATCACGTCAGAGGACGCTGCGGCGTTGTATTCTGAACAGAGTGTTGCTGACTATGTTGCCGAACCTGTTGTTGTGAAATTGCCCGGGGACATCCAAGTGTCGGCTGTTTGTTATAATTTGTCGGCCGCTAGGCTGGCTGGGACAAACCCGGAATATGCGGCGGCGTTGCTGACACTGGCGACCAAGCTGGGACTCCCTGACAGCTACCTTGGACATATTAGGAACGCCGTAGCAGCCTCTTAACCCGTGCGGCCGCTCTTGGCTGGTTCCAGACCCAGGCCTGTTAGAATGCAGATCGGCAGACGTTGACCCAAAGCGGGAATCTGACAAGTCCCGAGACTGAGAAAGGCGTGGCGAGAGGACGAACGCGGCGAGCTGCGACCGTTGGCGTCACCGAGCACGGTAACTCGGCGGTGCTCGTTACTATCGCGCCCGACGGCGAGTTCCTCGATCGCCGGCGCATCGACCTCACTCGCGGTCTGCCGACGCACCCGCATCACCACGAAGGGTCGTGGGCGGTCGGCCGTTACCGAAACAGCCCGTGGGCGCGGGAGATTTCGCTCGCCGACGCCGTGGCGCTCGTCGAGCGAGTTCGCGACGCCGCCGCGTGCGGCGCGCGCGAGGGGCTCGAGGAGCTGGCCGCGGCGGTGCCCGTGCCAATTGCGAGCATCGCGATCCGCGTGTGTCCCAAGCTTCCGCCGACGACCGAGGAGCGGATCGCCGACAATCGCGCGCAGACCGTCGCCGACACCGTCATGTATCGCGAGGCCCTCGCGACCGCAGCCGAGGCGCGCGGCTGGTCCGTGCATTGGTACGACCGCGAGCGCGTGTTTCGTGACGCGGCGGCGGCGCTCGGCCGCGAGGACGTCGACGCTTTCCTGCACGCAATGGGCCGATCGATCGGGCCGCCTTGGCAGGCCAAACACAAGCTGGCGGCAGCGGCGGCGCTTGCAATCAGGGAGCAACCCGCGCGATGAACGACCGCTTTTGGCCGGCTCCCATCTTTCGTCCTGCCAAGTCCGGCGGCGATCGACCGACCGCTCCTAGGCGAAACCTGACAGTCAGGATCTCAGTTCATTCGATTGAAATCGTAGAATTGACACTGTGTGAGAATTGTGTGATCCGGCTCATCATGGTCGTGATGGGTGATGCATTTGCACGCCCGACGCCTAGATTACGGTTCAAATCCTCTCACCCCGCCCGGCTGTTCCCTCCGATATTCATCATCCAAGCGACGGCAAACCAAGCTTACGATGTCCGGTGCGCTGTGGTGCGCCGCGATTCTCGCTGCACGAAGATCTGGCAGATCCTGGCCCAGGCCGCTAACGATAGCCCCTGTTGTATACGGTTCGATTCGTCGATGGCGGACCGCCCAGGGCACTTGCCCGCCGGGTTTCCACGACCAACGACGGTTCAAAAGGCGTCCCGGACGCAGGCTGCAGCCACAGCGTCTGCACTACCTCGTGGGCGAGCCAGCGTCCGTTGCCAGGGTCCTGGAACGGATACCGCGTGGTAATGACCAGCCGGTTTCCATCCCAGGCCGTCGTCGAGACCGGCGGCCTGCCGGTCCGACCAGGAGTTACCGCGTTTTCCGTCTCGGCTCCGTCCAGCGCGAAGCGATAGCGCACCAGCGGCTGCATCTCACGCGGAACGAACATGACTCGCTCCACCGTCAGTTGCCCGGTGTCGTGAACGATGGAAATCTCGTCACCCCACCCGCTTCCCAGATCCGGTACCGGTGGCGGCGGCGGCCGACCCGTCGGCGGTGCGGAGCTGAGCACTACCGTCGACCACGCACCTGAAAAGTCCGGATTCTGCAGAGCTTCGGAGCGCGGTCCGGGCGGCGCCCTGTCGGTTCGTGCATAGGTTTGCACCGGGCTGCCCGAACCGCGGGCGGGCGGCACGTAGGGATCGTCGACGCCACCCGGAACGTGGGGATAGGTTTCCAGCGAGGCTTCATAGTCCGCCACGATGCCGTCCATCACACTGATGACCCAGGGATAGAAGTCGGCAACGTCTGTCTCTTCCTGCGGGTCCACGCGAAGATCGAAGAGGCGCAAAAGGTTTTCCGGGTTGGGATCCGGCGTTTCCGTTCGATAGGAATACCAGAGTTTCCAGTCGCGCCACTTCACAGCCATGACGTCGCCTTCGCGGGCCAGGAAAATGGCGCTGGTTCTACTGGAATTTGGCTGCAGCCCTTCGAGAAACGGGAGTTGGTTCACGCCGTCGATGTACCGGTCGTGCGGCACGACTTCGGGCGCGCCAGCGGCCGCCGCGATAGTCGGGAACAGGTCGACTTCGTGGACGATCTCATTTGAAACCTGTCCCGCTGGAATCCGTCCAGGCCAGCGGATGACGCACGGCGTGCGAATGCCGCCTTCCGCGGCAGAGTTGTAATAGCCTCGCCAGGGGCCCGGGGAGCCTCGCCACGGGCGCCGCATTTCGGCGCCGTTGTCGGTGCACCACAGCACGAGCGTGTTTTCCTCGATGCCGAGGCGATCGATTGCGCCCAGGATCAGACCTACGTTGTGATCGACATCGGCCATTGAGTCGCCTATGTCGCCCGCTCCCGTGCTCCCGGCGAAATCCGGGTGCGGCAGCGCCGGAAAGTGGATCTGCGTCATGGGGTAGAACAGGAAGAACGGCTGGTTCTTGCCCACGTTTCTCTCCATGAACTCGATGCCGCGCACGGCGGCGTCGCGGTCGATGGTGCGTCGCGAGTCGACGTCGTAGGGAGCGACGCGGCGCGATGGCTCCCCGGCTATACCCTCCCATATGTATGGAACATTGAATCGTCCGGCGTCGAATTCCTCGAATGAAGTGAACTGCGCGGTGTGACTGGTGCCGGGAATACCCCACCATTCGTCGAAGCCCTGGTGAGTCGGTTCCCTGCGACCCTCCCAATCGTCGCCGCCAACGTGCCATTTTCCGAACAAAGCCGTCGCATAGCCGACGGACTGAAGTGCCTCGGCGATCGTGACTTCCCACAGCGTCATGCCCGCCACATTGCCCTCGCCGGTACGCACTGCGTAGCGACCGGTGAGCAGCGCGATGCGGGAAACGACGCATGAATATTCGACGTTGAAGTTCGTCAACCGCATACCTTGTTGCGCGATCTGATCGATGTTGGGTGTAGGGACACCGCGCGCACCGCCGTAGGAGCTCACTTCCCCGATGCCCAGGTTATCCGGGAACATCAGCACGATGTTGGGGCGAGGGGCATCACGGGGCGACGTGACCTGCGATGCGGCCTGCCCGGGTGATGCTGCAGTGGAGACAACTATCGCGGCGGCGATGGCGAGCTTTCGAGTCCGGTCCAAACGATTGCTCTGCATTTCCTTCCCTCGGGCTGAATCAGGCCAGGCCGAATCGTAGATATATAATATATTATGCTTGCGGACCACGCCATCATGACCCCGTAGCCGCGACCCGAGGAACGCAGGTAGAAAACGCGACAGGTCAGCGTGCCTTGTGCCGCGACAAACCGGCCGGCCGCTTGTCGTGCGACGCACTCAGGTTTGCATCGGAAATGAAACGCGGAACTCGGCACCCGGATCGCGGTTCACGACATCCACGCTGCCGTTCATCGCAAGACTCAGCTGGTGCACGATGGCAAGGCCAATGCCCGTTCCGACCGTCTCCCGGGTGAGCTCGCTTTCGGAACGGTAGAACAGCTCGAAGATTTTTTTCATCTGATTTCTGGGCACGCCCGGACCGAAATCGCGAACGGTGAACACGAGCTGCCCGTTCCCGGACAGGCGGCTGCCGATCTCGATTTTTCTGTCGCCGGCCGCGGCCGAGAACTTGACGGCGTTGTCGACCAGGTTGATGACGATCTGCAGGAAACAATCTTCGTCGATCATGACGGCCGCGTCCTCTGCCAGCTCATCCCGATCGAACACTGCTTCGAACCCGGCACGCTGGACCTGACTCGAGATCTTTGCTTCGATGCAGTCCATCAGCTCGCGCGCCGTCATCGACCGCATTGCCAGCTTCGGCTCATTCCGGGTGATGCTGGCGAGTTGCAACACGTTCGATATGAGACGCGTAAGGCGTTCGCTTTCTTCGTGGATGTATTCATAGTACTGCTGGCGTTTGTCCTCGCCGGCCCAGCCTTCCTTCAGCATCTCGCCGTACATGCGAATCGACGTAAGCGGCGTTTTCAGCTCGTGACTGACGGCCGACACAAAGTCCTGCTGCTGGCGGGCCAGCCGCAACTGTCCCAACGCGAGGCGATACAGCGCATAAAACCCGCCGACGAAGACGCCAGCCAGCAGCAACGTTACCCAGCCAAGAATCCGGGCGCCTGGACCCGGCGGCAGCTGCCTGATGCTGAAAATAATTCCTACGCTGTCGAGCGGTGCCGAGAAACGACCGCGGTACAGGAGCGTGCCCTCCAGGTCTTCTGTGTTGCCCTGGTAGCGGCCACTCGGTCCGCTCGAGGCGCGGAGGATTTCGTCGTGATAAGCGATGATCAGGTCGCTCATGCTTGCCAGCGCCGCCGCCTCGAAACGATCGCTGATGGTTGCCTGGAGGAATAACTGCCGATCGATCAGGATGCCCTGGATGAAGCGTTGTCCGTCGCGCCACACCTTGCGGAACAGAACGAAGTGGCCGCTGTCGAGCAAACTGAATTCGAGCGGGTCGACCTCGCCCTCGAACGTGCTGATGCGCAACGGCGCGGCTTCCCCCCGCGTCCCGGTTTCCGGCAGCACGACCTGCTCCGTTCGCTTGGTCCGCAGTTCGTACGGCGGCACCGCGGCACGGTGCGCCGCCTTCTCCTCCAACTCTCCAACCTTGTCGCGGTACGCCGGCTCGAGGTTGAGATCGGCAACACTGCCGAGGATATCGTCTTGCCGGGCCGGCGCTGCCGTCGGCCGTACGCGTAAGCGATCGTCGCTGCTGCGCTCTTTTCGTCCGTTTGCTCCGGCAGCGGCGTCGTTCGGCGCGACTTTGCCGAGATCATCGAAGATGCGCTGGCTGTAGCCGGCATCCCGCGCCTCCGCCGTTTCGTCTGCGGCCGGGGCCGGACTGTCGTTCCTCGCATCGACCTCGCCGGCAGGACGCGCGGAAAGGTCGAGCCCCGGCGGCGCCCCTCGCGGAAAACGGACCAGCCGATTGTCGCTCAATATGTCGCGGAGCCCGGCGGCGAGGTCGACTCTCTTCGCATACTCCTCTGCACCAATACCGACCGACGCGGGATCCGTACCCTCGGGCGGCAGAAGCGGCGTACTGAAGTTGCCTTGCGCGTCCACTTGAAAATAGCCGATGACTCCCGGCGGCCCGGTATCGACCGGATACGCGGCGAGCGGCGAGCGCTGCAGAAAATTTGCGCTGGGATTACCTGCCAGCACCAGGAATGAGTAGTCGGCGAACGAGCGCCTCTCGGCCTCGATGATGCTCTCGCTCACGCCTTCGTCGATGCGCCGCGTCAGGTCTTCCGCCATGCCGCGGTACTGGTAATACGCCTCCCATTTGAGCTGGCCGTAAGCCTGCCAGATGAGCGCGGCGGTCGGGACCGCCAGCGCGAGAAAGAAGATCGACAGCAGCAGCTTGAGACGACGGTCGCCGGAACGCTTCAGGAATGCGGCGGACAGCATCGGCGGCACTCTACCGGCCCGCGATCAGCAAGCGATACCCGGCGCCGCGGAGCGTAATGAGGTTTCCCGGCTCTTTGGGATTCGCTTCTATCTTGCGGCGCAGCTTTGCGATGTGAATGTCGACGGTTCGCGTTTCGATGTCGAGAGTGCGGGCATAGCCCCACACCTTGTTGAGCAGTTCCTCGCGGGACACGGCGCGTGCCGAATGAGCGGCCAGGTAACGCAGGATATCGATTTCGCGCCGCGTAAACGTGAGAACGTTGCCGGAGTCCC